>Ga0123398_1015308_pt1 | contig 20756 bp, 24 predicted proteins | sample T5LHNO3metaT_FD_89926 | JGI IMG/M metagenome (GOLD analysis project Ga0123398, IMG submission 89926) | Methane-oxidizing artificial microbial communities from Washington, USA to study methane cycling - T5-LHNO3 metaT (Metagenome... | ecosystem: Engineered > Modeled > Simulated communities...
AAAAAACCTTAGCAACATGTAAAACTTGGGTTTACAAAACAATTATAAAAATGTGACTTAATAGATAGTAAAAAGTTTAATTATCATGATGATGCAATTAAAACTTAAGTTCCTAAATGTAAAGAAAATTACATGTAGGAACTTAAGCATGCGTATTATGAACTGATATTAAAAATCCGCAATAGCTCTGTAATAGAAACTATCAATTTTCACAATAATCAAGGAGTTTGATAATTTTAAATCTTTAATCAATTTACAAAGTAGCTATCGTCTTTCAGTAATTAGAGCATATTCATAATAAAACATCTAAGTGATCTTCACGGATTTTACAAGATACCATGAATTAACTAAGTGCTTATTTTAGCGATGGCTTCATGTGACTTTTTGCGAGTGTCATGTGTTTTATGACGATACACTTTTTAACTTGCTCAATTTCTAGCAACTTACCTTCAACCCACCCAACTTTATGTCAACTACTAAATGTAGTGGTGTATTTAAAAAAGTTACTTGAGAATTTATCCAACCTAGAATTTCAATCATGTGTCATTGCTATCTAATTTCGAGAAATCGCTAATCTTGACTGACCCTTCAGGGAAGCGTGCAACAATATTCAATTGGCCGCCCATTGCTTCAATATGGCTGCGCAATACTGAGAGGTATATGTCAGTACGCTTTTCCAGCTTCATGATTGCTGGCAGCTGCATATGTAAAACTTCAGCAAGCATTTTCTGTGAAAGCCAGCGTGCATAGCGAAATTTATGGAGTGGTATCTCAGTCAAAAGCTGCTTGGCTTTAATTTCAGCATGAGTCCGGGCTTTTGGTTTCATGCTAGCGCGAAGCTCTGAGAATTTTTTAGGCTCTTTACTATTTTGCATTTTTAACTACTCTCCGTTCGACGGGATTTTATCAACATCAACTGCCTTAAAAGCGCTCATTGTGGTGCTTTCCTTAGCGTTAAGCGCGATGATTTGGAGTTAGGTTTTTTTATGATGATACATTTTTCAACTTGTTCAATTTCTAGCAACTCACCTTCAACCCATCCAACTTTGGCTAGAAGTTCGTCAGGTAATTCGATCAATGCATCGCCAGATTCATCGCCTGCATCAATAAGTGTAAGTTTCCAGACTTTATTTGATTCCATATCGGCTCTGTTTCTTAAATATAAAAGTACGTTGTACAACCTGAGGTTAAGCTCATTTAGCTTTAATCAAGTTGTAAAAGAATTGAAATGTAATGTCTCATTAATTAAAACTTCTAAATTTCAACTATCAACGCCGGATTAAAATTTAGGTTCTCTTCTACACCTCTGTGTACATATCCTCGCGGATTACAAACTACCCTTGTTCCATTTGTGGTGTAATTAAAAGAATCGTGCGTATGCCCATGAATCCAAAGCTTACTGTAACCAAGTAGTTCATCAAGATTGCTGGCAAAACAGGCACTTAAGATATCGCTGCGGTATCTTTCCGATACTGACTGCATAGATGGCAAATGATGTGTAATAACCACTGTTTTGGCAATATCATCGACTGTCGTTAATTTTGACTTTAACCAGCCCACACTTTTGTTACACAAGGCAATTGCATCATTTAGTGAAAATGTATCATCACCCTCAATAATCATCCGAAAATCATTGAGCCCTTGCTTTCCAGCGCTTATCGCCTTATCTCTAAGCTCCGCTCCAAATAGATTGAAGTCCGTCCATAACGTTGCACCTAAAAATCTCACACCATCAATCACGACTTCATCGTTATCCAGGAAATGCACGTCCGTATCTTCAGCAGCGTCTCTGAGTAACTGTATTACCGCATTACGCTCACCTCCATAAAATTCATGGTTGCCCGCAACATAGATAACTTCGGTGTTTGGCCAAGTCTCTCTCGCCCAGTAGATGCCTAGATCTTTTTTCCAGATATCGCCTGCCAAAATTACAACATCCACTTCTGCAAAGGGCGGTGTAAAACTGGCAAACTCCAAATGCAAGTCACTTAAGATTAATATTTTCATAAAAATGGTTTTTCATATCCAATTAGTATTCTTTAAAAACATGAAATTTATACAATTCATCATCTTTAAAGATGGCTTCATTAAAGCCTTTTTCGCCAGTTTTTAACATTACATCGTATAGAACATAACTCAGCATGCTGCGTGGCAAATTAAAATTTCTTTTGAATGCTATAACTGGCCATCCTTCGGTTCTGGCTTTATCTGCCCATCGCAGGCACGCCCCAGCCATATAGTTCATTGTATGAAAGTCGTTAGCTTGGTTGCGTGCTTTAAAATCCGAGGAGGCTGTTGCTCCACACCATATAATTCTGTAACACTGTGCGACAGAGTGATCCCGCAACAAATTTAGTAACATATTGTTGATTGCAATTCCATTTGTATAAGGCAGCCCTCGATCACCTAAGCAAAACTCGTAAAACTCTTGGCATTCAGCAAGTGCCAACTCCAATCTTAAAGAGTCCACTTCATGACACCAGTATTCAGGCCATTCGCCACTTAAGCCACAGTTTTCAATTTGTGAAATAAGCAACTCAGAATTAACACAATTGAGTTTCCAATTCACGTCTAACAGATTAAATGAATCAATTTTTCCATCATATATATTAAATGCTCTAGTACTGGAGTTAGAAGAAGGGCAAATTATTTCCCTATCCAAAAGATAGACCAACTTTTCTTTAAACAAACTACTGCGTGGGGTGTATGGGAGTTGGGGTTTTATGATTGATCCGTAAGTACCATCTTCATTGAGGTGACAAGTTCTAACAAGTGCAAGAAGCGCGATTGCAGCTTCAAGTGAAATGTCCTGAGCATTAGAAACCAATGGCTTTGTTGAGAAGGATCTACAGAACTCTTCGATTAAAACCTTCATTGCTACCTGATGAGTTGCTTCCAATTCATTTTTTATTCTCAGGCAATAGTCGCAGCGGCAGTTTCGAAAATCGACATGTTCGCATTGTGAACATTTCACAGCATCTCTTGCGAATTTCATCTTAAATCTTGATTTTAATCTAGTAGCTATAGGTGAACCGCATGCACGACACTTATTCTTAGAGTGAATGGCATGCGGTAGTAGTTTGTAAAAAGCTGTTGGCAAACACTGAATATTAAATTCAGTTAGCAAAGTAGCTATTTTTTCGCCTTGGTAATAACGGCTTAATAATGCATTAAGCCGCATTTCAGAGAGGTGAGAAAGCCGCTCATCCAATATATATTTACCCATAATTAAAGGCGGTCAGAACAAAGATATTAAGTAAATAATATGCCTAATAAGCGCGAATGTCACTCATAGGACGTGTCCTTATAGTGCATCAATTCATACGATTAGCGCTATGGTTAATCGCGAATTTACAGTTGAAAATGACCCGCGTATTCTTTTTGGTAAAAGACTGGCAAAAATTCGTAAAGAATTGGGCTGGACACAAGAAGGACTTGCTATTGAAAGCGGAATTGCTCGTAGTTATTTGAGTGGCATCGAGAGAGGTAAAAGAAATATAGCGTTAATAAATATATATAAGTTAGCTCAAACTTTAAAAATACCAGTTAAGGAATTGGTGGATATCTAATTATGCTGACTCTGTAATCATTTATTGACGGTTTTATATTGTTCGAAAATTGGTGTGAGTATTCAAAATACACGTAATGCTAGTAATGTAAATGAGCTATAAGTTATAGACAACATTATTTGTAAATATGGGTAAAAAGCAAAATGCCAGAGTTTGATCGCAAAGTATTAGAGGTGCTGCGTGAACCATTAGAAAGTGGGCATATCACCATCTCACGTGCAGCGCGCCAGGCAGATTTTCCTGCGTCTTTTCAATTACTGGCGGCGATGAATCCTTGTCCATGTGGTTATTTAGGGCACTTTAATAATAAGTGTCGCTGCACGCCGGATAGTATTGCGCGTTATCGCAGCAAAATTTCAGGGCCATTATTAGATCGTATCGATTTGTTAATCGAAGTACCTGCATTAAAAGAGACTGAGTTAACGACTGCGCAGGCGGCAGAAAACAGTGATGCCATTCGCACGCGCGTAGAAAAAGCGCGAGATAGTCAATTACAACGACAAGGTAAAGCGAACTTCAGCTTGGGTAGCTTGGAAATAGACGCGTATTGTCAGCCCGATGACGCTGGTTTGACGCTGCTAAAAACCGCTATTTCGCGCTTAAATCTATCTGCGCGTGCTTATCATCGCATTTTAAAAGTGGCCAGAACAATCGCGGACCTATCAGGAGATGTGGCGATTAAACCTGCTCAAATTGCAGAGGCTATCCAATACAGGCGTGGCGTTGATTAATACGGCGTTAACTTAATGCTGCAGTAAAGCGTACCGTAAATAACGATCCTAAACCTTCACCTTTGCTGTCGATGGACACCGTAGCTGAATGTCTTTCAGCAATTTCCTGCACAATGGTTAAGCCTAAACCGCAGCCGGTCTGTTGCGTACCAAGTACACGATAAAACCGCTCAAAAACTAAATCTTGCTGGTCAGGTGCGATGCCGATGCCATCGTCCTGCACATAAAGTAAGATATCGTTGGCTTCCCGCTTTATCCCCACCGTGATATTGCCGCCATTGGCTGTATACAAAATGGCATTTTCAATTAAATTATTCATTAACTCGCGCAATAAAACCGCATTGCCTTTAATCAATAAGTTTTTATCGGCCGCGATAAAACCTAAATCAATATTCTTTTCTAAGGCAGCCACCACCCAATCCGCTGTGGTTAATTGGGCTAATTGACTAAAATCCAGGGTTTCCGTTTCCAGGAAAACACTGCCACTGGGTTCTGCTTTGGTTAGACTTAATAATTGACTGACTAAATGCGATAGATTGCCACTGGCGACATTGATTTGATTTAAAGCATGTGCAATTTTGTCGGGACTTTGCTCTCTTAATGCCAATTCTGCCTGGGTTTTTAAACCTGCCAGCGGCGTTCTTAATTGGTGTGATGCATCAGCAATAAAGCGTTGCTGTTTGGCGATATTATTGGCAACCTTGGCCAGTAAATCGTTAAAGCTTTCTAATAGCGGCTTTAACTCTGTCGGCGCAGCTGAATGATCGACAGGGCTCAAATCATTGCTATTGCGTGTGATTAATTCTGTTTTTAGTTTTTCTAACGGCATTAAGCCGCGTTTAATGCCAAAAAACAGTAAAGCGCCAACCAGCAGGCCAATCAATAATTGCGGCAACAGCATGCTTAAAATAATCTCATCCGCCATTTGCATACGTTTTTGTTGTGTTTCGCCTACCAAAATATAAATATCTTTTTGATTGTTTTGTGCTTTTGGTAACGCATAAATAATGACTCTTAAATCCTCATTATTTAAACTGGTTTCGTAATAAAAAAATCTATCTGCGGCAGGGTATTTTTTTGGCAATGGTAAGCTGGTATGCGTAGAAACCAAATCGCCATTTGGTCCGATAATACGAAAATACACATCATCGTCTTCATCAAACTCTAGTAAATCCCTGGCAATTTTCGGCAAATGTACCTGGATTTCCGGCGTTTCGGTATCCACTTGCCCAGCCAAAGCCAGCGCGGTGCGGTATAAAGATTTATCGTAAACTTGATTGGTAAAATGATTGGCTAAAAAATAGCCAGCGATTATGGAGATAAAAATCAGCGGCAATAACAACAATAATAGCCATCTAAAAAGTTGATTTTTTAGGGAGTTTTGCGGGAAATGTCGTTTAAAGTTAAACAAGTGGATGTCTTAATTTTTTAAGATTTAAGTTTTTAGCTCAATATTTAAACTGGATGTTTCTTCACTTGCTGTTTTTTCTCTAGCAAATAGCCCAAGCCGCGGATGGTGCGAATATTAATATCGGTATGCTCTAATTTTTTGCGCAAGCGATGTAAATAAACTTCCAATGCATTGTCGCTAATGTCAGCATCAAAATTACACAGCTTATCCAGCATTTGTTCTTTGCTGGCCACTTTTCCGGCTTTCAGCATTAATACTTCTAACACCGCCAATTCGCGTGCCGATAAATTTAAACTGACTTGATTATAGATGGCGACGCGATTGGTCATATCAAACGTTAAGCCGCCAATGCTAGTGACGGCGCTGCTGCCTGACTGGCCACGCCTGATCAAGGCGCGCACCCGTGCTTCTAGCTCTGCCAAGTTAAATGGCTTGCTTAAGTAATCATCCGCGCCTAAATCTAAACCGATGACACGATTATCAACATTATCGTTAGCCGTTAAAATTAGCACTGGTGTTTTGCTGCCGCGTGAACGCAGGCGTTTTAACACATCAAATCCGCCTAATTTGGGCAAGCCTAAATCCAGCACTACCAGGTCAAATGCCTGATACGCCAAAATGCTGTCTGCATCCGCGCCATTGCTGGCTACGTCAATCGCATAGCCAGATTGGATGAGCGAATTCTTTAGCCCATCGGCCAATACCGAATCATCTTCTACAATAAATATGCGCATGTCTCATTATGCAATTTAAAAACGTCAGTTAAAGCATCCGTAAAAATAAATTATTTAAATTAAACATCGTAAGGTTGCTGTAAGTTTGGCTGAGTATAGTTTGATTCACAGGCAGCAGTTATACCGTTAGCTTGAGAAGTAAATACCTTGATACATGATTACCTTAACGTGAAGAAATTAATTTAAGAACTTTGATTTAACCACCTTAGTTTTAACAGTTTTAAATGTAGTAGAAAATTAATATTAATGGATTAGGAGATTCGCATGAATAAATTTTTATCAGTATTAGCAGTAGGTTTAGTTGCAAGTTCTTTAAGTGCAGGCGCAATGGCTGCAGATGCAGCAAAACCAGCAGATGCTGCAGCAAATAAAGCGCCAGCGGCATCAGTCGTTAAAAAAGATACCGGCGTTAAGGCTTCGCTTAAAAAAGTGTTACCGGATACTAAAAAAGAAGCTAAGTAGTTCTGGCTAAATATCCAACAAGCAATTTTTAAGTAACCAACTTATTTGATGTAAAGGAAATAAAATGAACAAGCTATTATCAGTATTATTAACAGGCCTTTTTGCAGCAACTTTAAGCATGGGCGCAATGGCAGCAGACGCAGCAAAACCAGCAGGTGAAGCGGCTTCAGCAGCGACTTCAACAACATCAGCACCAGACGCTAAAGCGCCAGCGAAAGCAGTGCATAAATCTCATAAAAAACATGAGGGTCAAAAAGCAAAATAAGCGCCTAAAGTAAAACGTTTCATTTCATATCTCCCCGGATATAAAAAAGCGATGCTTTGCATCGCTTTTTTATTTGTACGTACCAACTCCACATTCAGATGCTCCTAAGATATTCAGCATATTCATTGCCTTACAACATGTTAAAATAAAGGCTAAACAATGTTCTAAAGCATTTTTGAAAGCGTGCATGCAACCCAAAAACATTAGCCCTGTAGAAACCAAACTCCGCAATCTACTTAAACAGCGCATTCTTATTTTAGATGGCGCAATGGGGACGATGATTCAGCAGTACAAACTGTCAGAAGCCGATTACAGAGGTGAGCGATTTAAGGATTTTGCCGCACCTGCAGGTGAGCGCGAGTTGTTTGTCAAAGGTAACAATGAGTTGCTGTCACTCACGCAGCCGCAGGTGATTCAAGAAATACATGAGCAGTATTTAGCCGCCGGCGCGGATGTGATTGAAACCAATACCTTTGGCGCAACCTCTGTGGCGCAGGATGATTATCACATGGCGCATTTGGTACATGAGATGAATGTGGAGTCTGCCAAGTTGGCCAAAGCCGCTTGTCTAAAACACAGCACGCCCGATAAACCGCGTTTTGTGGCGGGTGCTTTAGGCCCAACACCAAAGACTGCCAGTATTTCGCCTGATGTGAATGACCCTGCTGCACGTAACGTGAGTTTTGATCAGTTAGTCAGCGCTTACTTAGAGCAGGTGCGCGGCCTGGTAGAGGGTGGTGCAGATATTCTCATGGTAGAAACCATCTTTGATACGCTCAACTGCAAAGCCGCTTTATTTGCGATTGATACCTTCTTTGAAGAGGTCGGCTATACCATGCCGTTGATGATTTCAGGCACTGTGACGGATGCATCCGGCCGTATTCTATCGGGTCAAACGGTTACCGCATTTTGGCATTCGATCCGCCATGTAAATCCACTTACAGTTGGACTTAACTGTGCTTTGGGTGCAACGTTAATGCGCCCTTATGTGGAAGAGCTGTCAAAAATTGCAGACACTTTTGTGTGTATCTATCCAAATGCGGGTTTGCCGAATCCGATGTCTGACACAGGTTTTGATGAAACGCCCGATGTCACTTCCAGTTTATTGAAAGAGTTCGCCAATAGCGGTTTTTTAAATATGGCCGGTGGTTGTTGTGGAACGACACCAGCGCACATTAACGCGATTTATAATGAAATCAAAACGTTAACGCCGCGTGCAGTGCCAAGCTTTGAGCCTGTCACCAAACTATCCGGCTTAGAGCCATTTATCATTGATGAAAATTCGCTGTATGTGAACGTAGGTGAGCGCACCAATGTGACTGGCTCAAAAGCCTTTGCACGGCTGATTATCAATGAGCAGTATGACGAAGCGCTCAGTGTGGCGCGCCAGCAGGTAGAAAACGGCGCACAAGTCATCGACATCAATATGGATGAAGGCATGTTGGATGCCGTTAAAGCCATGACGCACTTTTTGAATTTAATCGCAAGTGAGCCTGACATCGCCCGTGTGCCGATTATGATCGACTCCAGTAAATGGAGTGTGATTGAGGCTGGCTTGAAATGTGTGCAAGGTAAGGCCATTGTTAACTCCATCTCAATGAAAGAAGGCGAAGACGAATTCTTACGTCAAGCCAAACTCTGCCGTCGCTATGGCGCGGCCGTAATTGTGATGGCCTTTGATGAAAAAGGCCAAGCCGATACTTATGCCCGTAAAATCGAAATCTGCAAACGTGCTTACGATTTATTAGTCAGCACCGGTTTTCCGCCAGAAGATATTATTTTTGACCCGAATATTTTCGCCATAGCCACGGGTATTGAGGAACACAATAATTACGCCGTGGATTTTATTGAGGCGACGCGCTGGATTAAGCAGAATCTGCCACATGCCAAAATTTCAGGCGGTGTTTCCAATGTGAGTTTTAGTTTCCGCGGCAATGACCCTGCGCGCGAGGCGGTGCATACCGTATTTTTATATCATGCCATCAAAGCCGGTATGACGATGGGCATTGTCAATGCGGGCATGATGGGCGTTTATGATGACTTAGCGCCAGAGCTGAAGCAGCGTGTAGAAGATGTGGTTTTAAACCATATTATTGATCCCGACAATTTGCTTGTGCCTACCGAGCGCTTAATCGAAATTGCCGGCACATTAGTGGCAGGCGGAAAGAAAGCAGCAGAAACGCTGGAGTGGCGCGGTACGCCTGAAAACCCAGTGCCAGTTGAAAAACGCTTAAGCTACGCCATGGTGCACGGTATTACCGATTTTATCGTGCAAGATACCGAAGAAGCGCGTGCTGCGGTTGAGGCAAGTGGTGGTCGCCCGATTCATGTGATTGAAGGTCCGTTGATGGATGGCATGAACGTGGTGGGTGATTTGTTTGGGCAAGGTAAAATGTTCCTGCCGCAAGTCGTGAAATCTGCGCGCGTGATGAAAACGGCCGTCGCACATTTAATCCCGTTTATTGAGGCGGAAAAAGCTGCTGATCAAGCTAGAACCGGCATAGTAGCTAAGCCAAAAGGCAAAATCGTCATTGCTACAGTTAAAGGCGATGTGCATGACATCGGCAAAAATATTGTAAGCGTGGTGTTGCAATGTAACAATTTCGAAGTGGTGAATATGGGCGTGATGGTGCCAGCGGCGGAGATTTTAGCCATGGCGAAAGCAGAAAATGCCGATATTATTGGCTTAAGCGGGTTAATCACACCTTCATTGGAAGAAATGGCTCATATCGCTAAAGAAATGCAGCGTGACCCGCATTTTAGCGAAGCAAAAACGCCTTTACTCATTGGCGGTGCAACCACTTCGCGTGCGCACACCGCGGTAAAAATCGCCCCGCATTACGATGGCCCGATTGTCTATGTGCCAGATGCTTCACGATCAGTCACGGTGATGCAGAATTTACTTACGCCAGAAACGCGTGGTGCTTATTTGGCTGCAATACAGGCCGATTATGAAAAAGCACGTACTCAGCATGCCAACAAAAAAGGCGTGCCGCTATTAACCATTGCAGATGCCAGAAAAAACAAAATGCAGCTTTCATTTGCAGGCGAATTTGCACCTGTAAAGCCCAAATTCATCGGCCGCCGCGTATTTAAAAATATCGATTTGAACCTCATCGCTCAATATATCGACTGGGGGCCATTCTTTCAAACTTGGGATCTAGCGGGCTTTTACCCAGCGATTTTAACGGATGAAGTTGTCGGTGAAGCTGCGACTAAAGTGTTTGCAGAAGGCAAAGCTATGTTGAAGAAAATCATCGATGGCCGCTGGTTAACAGCCAATGGCGTGATTGCGTTGATGCCTGCCAATACCGTGAATGATGACGATATTGAAATCTATACCGATGAAACGCGCAGCCAAGTTGCATTTACTTATTACGGTATGCGCCAGCAAAGTGTCAAGCCAGTCATTGATGGTGTGCCTAGACCTAATCAGTGTTTGAGTGATTTTATTGCGCCAAAAGGAACAGATGATTACATCGGTTTGTTTGCAGTCACAGGCGGACTAGGTACTGAGAAAATAGAAAAGCGTTTCGCAGATGCTAACGATGATTTCAGCGGCATTATGTTTAAAGCCTTGGCCGATCGCTTTGCCGAAGCGTTTGCCGAATATATGCATGAACGTGTGCGTACCGATTTCTGGGGCTATGCAGCAGATGAGAAATTAGACATAACCGCGTTGGTTAAAGAGCAATATCAAGGTATCCGGCCTGCTCCTGGTTACCCAGCCTGTCCAGATCACACGGTAAAACCCGATTTGTTTAACTTGCTGCAAGCAGAAGAAATCGGTATGCAACTTACGGAATCGTTTGCTATGTTGCCTGCTGCCGCCGTTTCAGGTTTCTACTTTGCACACAAAGAAGCCAGATACTTTAGTGTGGATAAAATCGGCATGGACCAGTTAGAAGACATGGCTAAACGTAGAAGCTTGCCGAAAGAATATTTGGAGCGCTGGTTAAGTCCTAATTTAGGTTAAATCCTTAAGTTATTTAACAGTTAAAATCATATTATGCACATTCACATTTTAGGTATTTGCGGTACATTCATGGGCGGTATTGCGGTGCTGGCCAAGCAGGCTGGGCATCGCGTAACAGGTTGCGATGCCAATGTATATCCGCCAATGAGTACGCAACTGCAGGCGCAGGGCATTGAGTTAATAGAAGGGTTTGACCCAAATCAGACTAAGCTGAACCCTGATATCTATGTGATTGGCAATGTGGTATCGCGCGGCAATCCATTGATGGAAGAGATTCTGAATCTTGGTTTGCCTTATATTTCTGGCCCGCAATGGCTGGCAGAGAATGTGTTACAAGGTAAATGGGTGTTGGCAGTGGCTGGTACACATGGCAAAACTACTACCAGTTCGATGTTGGCGTGGATATTAGAATGTGCTGGTTTGGCACCAGGCTTTTTAATTGGTGGTGTGCCACAAAATTTTGATGTTTCGGCACGGTTGCCGCAAGCGCCCAAACAAGATAACAACAGTCTCTCGCCATTTTTTGTGATTGAAGCAGATGAATACGACACCGCATTTTTTGATAAGCGCTCAAAATTCGTACATTACCGCCCACGCACTGCTGTGCTAAATAATCTGGAATTTGACCATGCCGATATTTTTGATGATTTGGCAGCGATTGAAAAACAGTTTCATCATTTGGTCAGAACGGTTCCGCAACAAGGTTTAGTAGTCGCCAATGGTAAAGAATCAAGTTTGAATCGTGTGATTGAAAAAGGCTGCTGGACGCCTGTTGAAAAGTTTGGCACGGATGCAGATTGGCAAGCTGAAAATGCAGCAGGCGATGGCAGTTTTGATGTTGTTTATCAAGGCAAGCCGCAAGGTCGTGTGAACTGGGATTTATTAGGTGAACATAATCGCATGAATGCACTGGCAAGCATTGCTGCAGCGCGGCATGTTGGCGTTTCTACAGAAGTGAGTATTGCCGCATTAACCGAATTTAAAAACGTCAAACGTCGCATGGAAATTAAAGGCACAGTGAATAATGTCACCGTTTATGATGACTTTGCGCATCACCCCACTGCGATTGAAACGACGGTGGCGGGTTTACGCGCTAAAGTTGGCGATTTTAAATCAACAGGCGCGCGGATATTAGCAGTGCTTGAGCCCAGAAGTAACACCATGAAATTGGGTGTAATGAAAGAGGCATTGCCAGCCAGCTTAAAAGAAGCTGACTTGGTATTTTGTTATGGTGCAAACTTGGGTTGGGATGCCGCAGCCGCATTAAAACCGATTGCGCACAAAGCGCAGACATTTGATGATTTAACCTTGCTGGTACAAGCAATTGGCGATGCGGCAAAACAAGGCGACCATGTTTTGGTTATGAGCAATGGCGGTTTTGGTGGCGTGCATCAAAAAATTCTGGATGTGCTGAATGTTACTAAGTCTTAAGCAAGTAAATCTTTAGCGGGAAATAAAATTTGAATGCGGTGCTGAAACAATCTGAATTGGCAGTTAAATCGACAAAGATGCGTCGCTTGACGACTTTTAGTGCACTTGGCGTGGCCATTGTTATTTCTCTAATCGTACATGCGGTGATATTAACCATTCATTTTGAGCCGGAAATTAAAAAACTCGTTAATAAATTACCCGCATTAGATGTCGTGTTGGTGAACGCCAAAACCAAGAAAGTGCCAGAAAAAGCAGAGTTGTTAGCACAAGCGAATTTGGATCGTGGTGGCAATACGGATGCTGACCGGCAAATGAAAACAGCATTGCCAGCACCTAATCAAAAAACCACAGAAGTGAAATTAAGGCCAAGTGCGGATGCACATAGCGCTGCAAAAGCGGCAAAGCTAAAAGCGCAGGAAGCGCGTGAGCAAAAACGTGTGGATACTTTAGAAAAACAAGCACAAGAATTATTAACCCAATTAAATGCCACAAAAAAAGTAGAGTCGAATCCCACGCAAGATGCCGCCTCAGCAGACCCTGAGCAAGGCGACCAAAAAGCGGTTGCAAAATCACTGAATCGTGCCGATTTAATCGCAGCGAGTATTGAAATTGACCGTTTAGAAGCGCAAATCGCCAAACAACAAGATGAGTATCAAAAGCGGCCCAAAAGAAGATTTATTGGTGCACGTACTAAAGAAGCCAGCGATGCGATGTATCTGGAAGCGTGGCGGCAAAAAGTGGAGCGCATCGGCAATATGAATTATCCGGAAGCGGCGCGCAATCAAAAAATATATGGGCAATTGCGTATGACCGTATCCATTAAGTCAGATGGAAGTATAGAAAAGATCGAGATTGATAAAAGTTCAGGCTCCAAAGTACTGGATGAAGCTGCTAAGAATATTGTTAACTTGGCTGCGCCTTATGCCAAATTTACAGAGGAAATGAAAAGAAATACCGATATTTTGGGTATTACCAGAACGTGGACTTTTACACAGGAAGACGAATTGGCCACGCAATAATTTGCAGCAAAAAGAGCTTAATTATGAATAATCACTTTAAACACCATGTCTTTTTTTGCCTGAATCAGCGACCAGATGGTGAATCTTGTTGTCAGGATAAAGGTGCAGAAGCGGCGTTTGATTATATGAAATCGCGCGTAAAAAAACTCGGTTTAAATGGCGAAGGGAAAGTGCGTATTAACCGTGCCGGCTGTTTTGACCGCTGTGAGCTTGGGCCGTTATTAGTAGTTTATCCGCAAGCAATCTGGTATACATTTGTGGACAATGAAGATATTGAAGAAATTATTGAAGGCCATTTAATCAACGGCAATGTGGTGAATCGATTAGTAGTTGAATAAAGTTTTAACGACTAATCAACCTTTTAAAGCGCATTCAATATGCGCTTTAATTTTGCCAGTTAATTCTTGTTTGGCTGCGTCGTTCAACATAAATGGCTGACCTTCCCGCACCGCTTCACCCCAATGGGAGTTGGGAAAATGCTTGTCATTTTCAAAACGCGGAATCACATGCCAATGTACATGTGGCGTTTTGTTACCTAAGCTAGCAAGATTGATTTTATCGGCCTGCGTGACTTCCCTTAGTGCCAATTCAACCGCAAAAACTGTTTTCATCATTCTTGCCCGTTGCTGTGGTGCTAAATCAGTCATTTCTTTGATGTGATCAAGCAATTCAACTCGGCAATAAGCAGGGTAATTTGCATCATTTAACAGCACCACGCGGCAAAAATCGTCTTGCCACAGAATATCGTGTGGGCTTGCACTACATAAATCACAAACGCTCATTTATGAAGCTGCCAACATCCGGTCCAAGGTTAACTTAGCTAATTTTGCATCGTGTTCTGGCACTTTAATCTGATTGACGATTTTACCTTCAGCCAGATTCTCCAGTGTCCAAGCCAAATGTTGCGGGTCGATACGCGCCATGGTAGAGCATTCGCAAACCACGTGACTCATAAATTGTACCAACTTACCCTGTGGCTTCATTTGTTCGGCTAAACGATTGACCAAGTTTAACTCGGTGCCGACTAACCATTTGGTGTTTGGTGGCGCTTCACTCACGGTTTTTAAAATATATTCGGTAGAACCCACATAGTCTGAGTTCAGGCATACTTCAAATGGCGCTTCAGGGTGTGAAATCACAATGCCATCAGGATGGTCGGCACGGAATTTGGTAATGTTTTGCAACCTGAACATTTGGTGAACGGCGCAATGGCCTTTCCACAGCAGAATCTTGGCATTCTTGATTTCTTCAACGGTTAAGCCGCCCATGGGCTGATCAGGATCCCAAATCGGCATTTGTTCTAATGGAATACCCATTTTATGGCCAGACCAGCGACCTAGATTCTGGTCAGGGAAAAACAGCACTTTTTCGCGCTGTGCAAAACTCCACTCTAAGATTTTTGGTGCGTTTGTGCTGGTACAAACGATGCCGCCATGTTCACCACAAAATGCTTTTAAATCGGCCGCCGAGTTAATGTAGGTAACGGGTGTAATGGTTTCATCGAAATCGAGCACTTTGCTCAGTTCGCGATAGCTGCGCTCAACCTTGGCTAAATTAGCCATATCCGCCATGCTGCAGCCCGCAGCCAAGTCTGGCAATACAACGATTTGTTCTGGGCGGCTTAATATATCGGCTACTTCCGCCATAAAATGCACACCTAAAAATACAATAAATTCGGCATCTAGATCTTCGCAATAGCGCGATAATTTGAGTGAGTCACCTGTGAAATCGGCGTGGCGGTATACCGCCTCATTCTGATAATGATGACCTAGAATCACCAAGCGTTTGCCGAGTTTGTTGCGTGCGGCAATGATGCGACGCTGGCAGTCGGCATCGTCTACTGCCTGATATTTTTCAAATTTTATGGTTGCTGTTTGCATATGGGTTTGAGCTTGTCACACTTGAAAGGTTTATTTTATAACTTTATTTTTTATAAAGCTAACGGGATGGTTTATAAAACGATTTACAAAGCTAGGTGATGCCGTTCGCCTAATTTCTTGAGCGCATCAATATTTGTCCAGGAAAAAACGCGAGTGGCTGCTTCACGCCAATCTACCCACTCATAGCGAGTATGCTCATCAGGTGCGAGTTTAATCGGCATGATTTTTGGTAGTTCTAGGCCAAACAAATGTTCAATATTTTCCACCACGCCAGGCGCATAGCGATACCGCCAATGCGGATATATTTCATAAGTGTTGCTTGTATGCCAATCTTGTAAATCGTATTGATTGGTATCCAGCCCAGTTTCTTCCAGCACTTCGCGAATCGCCGCCTGCTTCGGTGTTTCATCACCTTCTACACTGCCCGTGACCGATTGCCAAAAGCCCGTCTTATCCGTGCGTTCCATAATTAATACTTGTAAGTCTTGAGTATGAATCAGTACAAGTGCCGAAATAGGGGTTTTGAACACAGTGAATAAATCTTTTTTCGAATTGCTTAGGACTATTATTTGCGGGTAATGGTTGCGTTGGTTAAGTTCTTAGGCAACTGAAACACCACACTTTCAATTACACCCTGCAACTCCGTTACGTCCGCCGCGCTTAAGGCTTGTAGTTTAGCAATCACCTCTTTCACTAAAACCTCAGGTGCCGATGCACCAGCAGATACGCCAATTTTCTTCTTGCCCATCAACCATTCCGCCTTTAAATAACTGGCGTTATCCACCATGTACGCTTCAACACCTTGATTTTGTGCAACCTCTCTTAAGCGGTTGGAGTTTGAGCTGTTGGGTGAACCTACCACAATCACTAAGTCACAATCTTTCGCCATGATTTTGACCGCATCTTGACGGTTTTGCGTGGCATAGCAAATATCATCGCTTTTTGGTGATTGAATCGTCGGAAATCTAGCTTTGAGTGCATCAATGACTAATGCTGCATCATCCATTGAAAGCGTGGTTTGTGTCACAAAAGCTAATTTTTCAGCATTTTTAACGGTTAAGTTCAGCACATCTTCGGGCGTTTCCACCAAATACATGCCATTGCCGGCGGAGGTTTCTGCATGATCGTGATCATGCACATCTGGGTCGCCTTCAACCTGACCCCCCTCAACTTGACCCATAGTACCTTCTACCTCTGGATGGCCTTTGTGCCCAATCATGATGATTTCCAACCCCGCCTGGCGCATTTTGGCGACTTCAATATGCACTTTTGTCACTAACGGACAAGTGGCATCAAACGCCGTTAATCCGCGTGATTCAGCCTCTTTTCTAACCGCTTTTGATACGCCGTGCGCACTAAAAATCACGGTGCTGCCAGTCGGTATTTTGTCTAATTCATTGACAAAAATAGCGCCTTTGGCACGCAGGCCATCTACAACAAATTTGTTGTGTACCACTTCGTTACGCACATAGATCGGCGCACCAAATTTTTCTAAAGCCTGTTCGACAATAATAATTGCGCGATCAACACCCGCACAGAATCCACGCGGATTGGCTAAAACGATACTAGCTGGTGCAGCTTGTTTTGTAAGGGCTTCACTCATAATTCAAATGGTTCACTGCTTGTGATTAGTTAGTCATTATAATTCGGTATAATGGCACAAATTTTCACTTAAACGTCTATCAAACCTAGGCATGCAAACACAGACATGAAAAATACTGCGACATTACTGATTACCTGCCCAGATGCTAAAGGCATCGTGGCGGCTATTGCTGATTTTTTATATCAGCATAATGCCAATATTTTACACGCAGACCAGCACCAAGATGCAGAAAATAATCTATTTTTAATGCGTGTGGAATGGGATGTAGCGAATTTTAATTTGGCTGAAACTGCTTTTGAGCAAGCGTTTCAACCCGTTGCCAGCAAATTTAATATGCAGTGGCAGCTCAAACTTTCGCAGCATAAAACGCGGGTAGCAATTATGGTTTCGCAATATGACCATTGTTTAGCCGATTTGTTGCATCGCCATAAAAGTGGCGAATTAGCCTGTGAAATACCGTTAATCATCAGTAATCACCGCGATACTGAAGCTTTGGTGAAATTTTACGGTATCGATTTTCACTATATTGAAGTGAATAAAGACAATAAACCAGTGGCCGAAGCGGCGCAGTTTAAATTATTTGAAGATTACAACATTGATTTAATCGTGCTGGCGCGTTATATGCAGATTTTGTCACCGGATTTTGTAGCACGTTATCCGCAAAAGATTATTAACATTCATCACTCATTTTTGCCTGCGTTTATCGGGGCTAGGCCTTACCATCGAGCGTTTGAACGCGGTGTTAAGTTGATTGGTGCGACTGGTCATTATGTGACAGAAGTACTGGATGAAGGCCCGATTATCGAGCAGGATATTGATCGTATTTCGCATCGCGACCAAGTGGAAGATCTGATTCAAAAAGGACGCGATCTAGAGCGCATCGTGTTAAGTAAAGCCGTGCGCTGGCACATTGAAAACCGTATTTTATTGTATGCGAATAAAACGGTTATTTTTGATTAAAACTAATTGGTTAAGTATTTTAAATAATATAAAACTTAACACTTAAAAAGTCACAGAAAAAGCGAGGACTGATTCCTCGCTTTTTTGTTATATCAATCGTATTGAGTTAAGGTAATAATTGCTCTAGCGCAAATAAATCCGAGATTTTCTCGCGCTGGCGAATCAGGTGTATTTTATTGTCATCCACCATTACCTCAGCCGCACGACCACGTGTATTGTAGTTACTCGCCATACTCATGCCATAAGCGCCAGCGGATTTGATAGCAAGTAAGTCACCCTCTGCTAAGTTAAATACACGGTCATGGCCTAAAAAATCGCCACTTTCACAAACTGGCCCTACTATCTCATAAGTATCTGTCTCGCCTACACGCGGATTCACCGCGACAATTTCGTGATAAGCATCATATAAAGCCGGACGCATCAAATCGTTCATCGCGGCATCGACGATAGCAAAGTTTTTACTTTCGGTATGTTTTAAATATTCTACTTTTGTCAGTAGCACACCCGCGTTGCCTACTAAAGCGCGGCCCGGCTCAAACAGCACTTTGACATTTTTATGCGCCAATTTAGCCAAAATGGCTTTGGCGTAAGCTTCAAATTCCGGTGGTGTTTCATCAGAATAAGTGATGCCAATACCACCGCCCACATCAATGTGTGTAATCGGTATGTTTTTGGCGGCAAGCGCATCCACTAAGCCTAAAATCAAATCAAGCGCCTCAATAAACGGTGCTAACTCAGTGATTTGCGAGCCGATATGGCAATCAACGCCGTGTACCGCAATATTCGGCATGGCTGCAGCTTGTTCATACACCGCAAGCGCATCTTCAAACGCTACGCCAAATTTATTATTCTTTAAACCAGTAGAAATATAAGGGTGCGTTTTTGCGTCTACATTCGGGTTAACTCGCAACGAAACGGGCGCGATTTTGCCCATTTCACCAGCTACCTGGTTTAATCGCACCAACTCGCTGGCTGACTCCACATTAAAGCAAAAAATACCTGCGTTTAATGCTGCGCGCATTTCATCCGCGCTTTTGCCTACGCCAGAAAAAACAATCTTTTGCGGATCGCCACCGGCAGCTAGAACACGCGCTAACTCACCGCCAGAAACAATATCAAACCCCGCGCCCAATTTCGCGAATAAATTCAAAATGGCAATATTGGGGTTGGCTTTTACGGCAAAACACACCAGGTGATTGGTGCCCGCTAAACCCGCTTTAAAATTGTTAAATGCTTGCGTCAGAGCAGATTTGGAATACACATAACAGGGCGTATCAAACTGCGTGGCAATTTGGCTTAAGGCCACATTTTCGGCATGTAAACTGCCATTTTTAAAATCAAATATTTTCACAATTAATTAGTAATCTTTAACGGTTGGTGGAGGCAGAGGTGCTTTTTTATTGCTTGGCGCAGGTGAATCTTGTGAGGCCGGTTGCTCAACTTTTTGCGGATAACGTTGCTCAGGAATATACAAGGGACCTTTAGTGCCGCAAGCCATTAAAGTGCTACAAATTGCGCAAAGCAATATATATACAGCTAAATTACTATTAGATTTAAGCATTAAAGCTCCTCATTACTTAACGCAAATACATAAAAACGCATTTTAGCATTAATGTGCATAGACAGCAGGTTGCGGTTTATGTGGTCAGTGTGTAACGTCATTCAATTGCCGTTTGTGCTACCAATTTTACCGATTATCGGATACTGCTCGCATAGTGATTTTGACTTTGGCATGATGCAACTAAGCAAAAAAGGGTATTAATGATGAACACTATAAAACGTTTGCAAAAAGGCTTCACGCTAGTTGAGATTATGATTGTGGTGGCGATTATTGGGATTTTAGCTTCGATTGCGATTCCATCCTATCAAGATTATGTGAAGCGTGCGCGCGCTTCAGCAGCAACGGGTGCATTGGCGGATATGCGTATTAAAATGGAACAGTATTATCAAGATAATCGCACGTATGTTGATGGACCATGTACACCTGCTACTGGTACAGACACGACTTATTTTGCCTTCGCCTGTTCGGCTGCAGGCACCGCGACAGCTTATACCCTAACCGCAACAGGCAGTGGGGTTATGGCTGGATATATTTACAATATTAATCAAAATAATGCTAAATCTTCATCATTTAATAGTGCATGTTGGTCACTTAAACCGAGCGGTTCTTGCTAGAGATGTTTAAATCTAAACAGACAGGATTTACGTTAATAGAGTTAATGGTTGTTGTTGCTGTTATTGGTATAACAGCGTCGGTAGCCGCTCCTAGTTATCGTGCCTGGATACAGAACACTAAAGTGCGCACCGCAGCTGAATCGATATTGAATGGAATACAAAAAGCACGTTCCGAGGCACTAATGCGTAATACACCAGTAAAGTTTACGTTGGGAGTTAATTCTGCTTGGACAGTTGAGTGTGTGACGCCTGCCGCTAGAGCATGCAGTGATTTATCTGGGGGCGTGGTGGAAAGTCGGAGCAGTAATGATGGAGGTACTGCATCGGCAGTAATTACACCAACACCAGGAGGTGCTAACAATGTTACCTTTACTGGTTTAGGCGTTAAGTCGACTGCTGCAAATCAACTTACTGAAGTTGAGGTGAGTTTTGCTGGTGCTGATCGTAAGTTAAATATTACGCTGGGCGCAGGTGGCAATGTACGCTTGTGCGATCCTAGCGCAAAAAGTACTGACCCACGTAAATGTTAATGAATCATTT
>Ga0123398_1036189_pt1 | contig 20682 bp, 19 predicted proteins | sample T5LHNO3metaT_FD_89926 | JGI IMG/M metagenome (GOLD analysis project Ga0123398, IMG submission 89926) | Methane-oxidizing artificial microbial communities from Washington, USA to study methane cycling - T5-LHNO3 metaT (Metagenome... | ecosystem: Engineered > Modeled > Simulated communities...
TGATTCCAGCGCAAATTTCAATTCGCGTTTTGCGCCAATGCGCGGATAGCCCAAAATATGGGCCTTAACTGTTTTTGTTGTCATTTTAACCACCTAAATATTCAGTAAATTTTTGTGTTAACTCATTTTGTTAATTAACTTTATAGTTAAGTCATGCTCTGCGAATTAACCAAGGCATGCATTGTGTCCCGATGAAATTTTTTAATAAAGCGAAAGTTTTTGTGATAAATTTGAATTAAATTCATATCAATAAAATTTGGTCAGTTAAATATGCTAGAAATCCGCCATTTAAAATCGCTAAAAGCCATCGCAGAAACAGGCAAGTTGGGCTTAGCTGCAGAGCGTGTCTTTTTAACGCAATCAGCACTTTCTCATCAAATACGTGCGCTGGAAGCGCATTATGCAATCACGCTTTTTCAGCGTAGCGCGCAAGGCTTGCGCTTTACGCCGGCGGGGCAACGGCTGTTAGACTTAGCCAATGAATTGTTGCCGTTAATTGAGAAATCAGAGCGTGATTTGATTCGCTTAAAAAGCGATCAATCTGGTGAGTTGAGAATCGTTTTAGAATGCCACACCTGTTTTGACTGGCTGACGCCAGTGATGGATGCATTCAGGCGCGCCTGGCCGGAGGTGGAAATCGATTTGGTGGCTGGGTTTCATAGCGATCCGTGGCATCTTTTGGGTGAGGATAAAGCAGATGTGGTGATTGGCGGTTTGCCCAATATCCTGTCTGAAAAAATCAGCAACTCAAATCATCCGCAATTATTGAATCATCTGCCATTATTTAAATTTGAGATTATGGCCGTGCTTCCCACCGACCATGTTTTGCGTAATAAATCACGATTAACTGCGCAGGATTTTAGTGATGAAACCTTGATTACTTACCCAGTGCCAGAGGACCGCATTGATGTGATCAAACAAGTATTAAAGCCTGCGGAAATTCACTTCAATCGCCGCACAGCCGAGTTAACCATTGCGATTATGCAATTAGTCGCCAGTCGCCGCGGGTTGGCGGCTTTGCCAAGCTGGGGTATTCAAAGTTATGTAGAGCATGATTATGTATTGGCTAAACCAATCGGCGCTAAAGGCTTGTGGTCAGAGCTGTATGCAATCGGTACCAATGAAATGATGGCACGGCCTTATGCCAAAGATTTAGCGCGTATTATTCGCGACGTTTGTGCAGAAAAATTGCAAGGCATCAAATTATTGTAGCGATCTAAACGCATCAGTTTTTGGCATTAAATTGCATTGTCACAAAACCGTCATCAAAAATCACTATTCTGTATTTAATTAAGTTAATTAAATATCGAGATTAAACATGAATTTAAATGACGCAGAAGTCATGGAGCGTATTCACAATGACTTGATCGATAATCTGGATGAAGAGTTAGAGCTTGAGTTAGAAGACAATCACCTAGATTCACTCTCCGGCAATGATGCAAATCGTAGCAAAGAATATCGCCGCATCTACTTTAAAGAGCTATTTCGCCTGCAAGCTGAGCTGGTGAAATTGCAGGATTGGGTTGCAGCCACCGGCCACAAAGTTGTGATTATTTTTGAAGGTCGCGATGCAGCGGGCAAGGGTGGTGTGATCAAGCGTATCACGCAGCGCTTGAATCCGCGCATCTGTCGCGTTGCCGCATTACCTGCGCCCAATGAGCGTGAACGCACGCAATGGTATTTTCAGCGTTATGTTTCCCATTTACCCGCCGCTGGCGAAATGGTTTTGTTTGACCGCAGCTGGTATAACCGTGCGGGCGTTGAGCGGGTGATGGGGTTTTGTGACGACGCACAATATGAAGAGTTTTTCCGCTCAGTGCCAGACTTTGAAAGAATGCTAGTGCGCTCAGGCATTCAGGTCATTAAATACTGGTTTTCCATTTCAGATGAAGAACAACATCTGCGCTTTTTAGGCCGTGCACACGATCCGCTTAAACAATGGAAACTCAGCCCGATGGATTTGGAATCGCGTCGCCGTTGGGAACTGTATACCAAAGCCAAAGAAGTGATGCTGGAACGCACACATATTGATGAAGCGCCTTGGCATATTGTAGAAGCCGTTGATAAGAAAAAAGCACGGCTTAACTGTATTCACCATTTGCTGAATCAAATGTCCTACGAAGAAATAAAGCGTCCCATTATTGAGTTGCCACAACGCGAGCATCATGACGACTATGTACGTCAGCCGGTGCCGCCGAGTATGTTTGTGCCTGAAGTTTATTAAGTTGATCACCATGCAAACGATAGGCAATCAATCGACTATTAAGCCGTTGTCATCAATTTGTCATCAACAGCACAAATACTGTTAAACGGCTTTCCAATTAAATAAATCTCTTAGGAATCATTCATCATGAGCTCAATCGCCTCATCGGTAAATACAGCAAGACCGTCTCGACCCAATTTAGACAGCAAGCCTAGTAAGGTGACTTTGTTTGTTTTTATTACTTTACTAATGGGCGGCTTGATATTTACCGCCTTTAGTCTCATGCATGATGTTTCTGAAACCGGGGCAAAAACCACTACCTATTTGCCGTTCATTTTATTAGGCGTTGCATTAGTTATTGCGCTGGCTTTTGAATTTGTGAATGGCTTTCATGACACAGCAAATGCAGTCGCCACCGTGATTTATACGCACTCCATGCCGCCCAATGTCGCAGTGGTTTGGTCAGGCGTGTTTAACTTCTTAGGTGTGCTATTTTCCAGTGGTGCTGTGGCTTTTGGTATTATCGCCTTACTACCGGTAGAGCTTATTTTACAAGTGGGCGCCGGTTCTGGCTTCGCCATGGTATTCGCTTTGTTAATCGCCGCTATTATCTGGAATTTAGGTACGTGGCTGCTAGGCTTACCTGCGTCATCTTCGCACACATTGATTGGCTCGATTATTGGTGTTGGCGTGGCAAACGCGCTGATGCACGGCCGCGATGGCACCAGTGGCGTAGATTGGGCGCAAGCCACTAAAATCGGCTATTCATTATTACTATCACCCGTGATTGGTTTTGTGATTGCCGCGCTGTTACTGTTAGCGCTGAAAGTTTTAGTTAAAAACAAAGAGCTGTACGAAGAGCCAAAAGGCAACAAGCCGCCACCGCTCTGGATTCGCAGCCTGTTAATTCTTACCTGTACTGGCGTATCGTTCGCACATGGTTCTAATGACGGACAAAAAGGGATGGGTTTAATTATGCTGATTTTGGTTGGTACAGTGCCAATGGCATATGCGCTGAACCGTGCTATGCCCGTAGACCAGATGACGCAATTTGTGGCGGTCGCGCAAGTAACGCAACAATCCATTATTAGTATTGCACCTGCAACAGCCCCAACTGATCCTCGCCACACTTTATCTGAGTATGTACGCACAAAAACTGTCACGCCAGAAGTGTTGCCTGCTTTGGCCGCAGTAACAGGCATTATTGGCGCACAGGTAAAAGAGCATGGTTCGTTTTCACGCGTGCCTGCTGAAGTCGTTGGCAACGTAAGAAATGATATGTATCTGGCTTCAGAAACTATCCGCTTTTTAGATAAAGATAAAGCGGTAACGTTTAGCGGCGACACAAAAGCGAATTTGACCGCCTTTAAAAAGGAGCTGGATAACGCCACAAAATTTATTCCGCTTTGGGTTAAAGTTGCAGTAGCCATCGCTTTAGGGCTTGGCACAATGGTCGGTTGGAAGCGTATCGTGATTACCGTTGGTGAGAAAATCGGTAAGACGCATCTCACCTATGCGCAAGGCGCATCGGCGGAACTGGTCGCCATGTCGATGATTGGCGCGGCTGATGTATTTGGTTTGCCGGTTTCGACCACGCATGTGCTTTCTTCAGGCGTGGCAGGCACGATGGCGGCAAATAAATCAGGTCTGCAAATGTCGACGATTCGTAATTTATTGACTGCTTGGGTATTAACTCTGCCAATGGCCATGCTACTTTCCGGTAGCTTATATTGGGCTTTCTCACATCTGATTTAATTAGAAAAACCGTCATGCAAAAGCTGCAAGATGCTTGGTACGTTCAAGTGCTTGCAGCTTCTTTATAGAAGTTACGAGTGGTCAGCTATGCTTGTAATCTAAAACTTTATATGTAAATCAAATGGGATTACACTTCAGTATTACATTGCAAAAAAACAAAAAGTAAATTCGCCATGCAACGCCCCAGCAAATATATCGTTTTCACATTACTGCTTACAGCCTTGCTTGCCGCCTGTGATAAGGCCAAAGAGCCTGAGACTGAACCGACCGCGCAATCGCCTAACGCCAATTCGGCAGCAAGCCTGCCTGAAAAAAATTACACCCCAGAAGTGATTAACTTTGAAGGCTTTGGTCCCGCAAAATTTGGTGATAATGAAGAGTCTGTACGTATGTCATGGGGTCGTCCGCTTAATGCTGACAAACCTGCCGTTGGTGCGACTTGCTATTATTTACGCTTAGATCCGTTGCCTAAGCCGCAACAAGGCATTGCTTTTATGCTGGAGGATGGCCAGTTTGTGCGCTACGATGTTGATGATCCAAAATGGGTCGCACCAGGCAATATTGTGGTGGGCGATACCATGGAAAAAGTGATGCAAGCCCACGCTGGTCATGTTGAAAATCAACCGCACAAATATATTGATGGCGCACATACCTTAATCGTGACACCAACTCAAGCTGGGGCAGAAAACAAACCAAGCAGTGCGCGCTTGATATTTGAAACGGACGCAAATAATATCGTGATCAACTGGCGTATTGGCGTAGAGCCGCAAGTATATTATGTAGAGGGTTGTAACTAATTGGCTGTAGTCTAAGCGCGGGTTGAACAACGCACTACAATTCGTATTTCTAAAAAAACACAGAATCGAGATAAGTGATGATAAGGCCCAAAACTGTTTACCTGGCAATGCTGCCATTTTTAATGCTATGCGCCTGTGCAAAACCAAACACCGTAACATCAGTTTCTATGCAAAATACATTATCACCCGCACAAATAATCAACAAAACTTGGCAAGTAGAAGACATTAACCAGCACGGAATCATCGATAACGCACACGTCACATTAATGTTTGGCGATGATGATCGCATCTCAGGTAAATCTGGCTGCAACAACTATTCTGGCCGCTACACGTTAACCGGTAATAAACTAGCCGTTATTCCACCAATGATAAGCACCAGAATGATGTGTGCACCGGCATTAATGCAGCTAGAAAATGAATATATTGCCATACTAAGCGCGGCAGAAAAGGTGGAGTTATCACAAGTTGGCGCATTGATTATCACTAGCGAAAGCGGCAAAACGATTACGTTAATGACTAATGATGCTGTTCAGGCTGAGGCTAAAAGCCAGCCTAAATAACTTAAGTTTGATGAATCAAGCCTTATCATCAGCCTCAAAAATACAAATACTTTCCTCTGCATTAAACGTCACCTGCAATTGTGCGCGGATTGCCAGCTTTTTAATCTCACTCATTAACACATCATGGTCAGCAATATCTGGCACTAAGTTAGTACAAAATGCTGAATAAAACCCATGCTGCTTTACCTCACGCACAATAGTGGCAAGGTCAGCAGGCTCTGATGGGTTTAAATCTTTTGATGTTTTTATATTTTTTATTAACATATTTAAGAGCTTTATTAAGCAATATTACTTCTTATTCGGGTCAAACCGCCAGTTCAAACTAAACCAAACTCCGCGTGGTGCACTGGGTGAAATAAAGTTAGTACTACGCCAATCGCTAGAGTTATGGTTATAACCATCTGGCCCAATTGCACCATTGATTGATGGTGAAAATGGATTACGGCCTAAGCGCCCAGCGGTAAAATATTCTGTATCAAATACGTTATTCACCAGCATGCTCGCTGTCCATTCTGTGTTGAATTTATAGCTGGTTTGGAAATTAAAGACAGCATAGCCTGGCACTGTGCCTGGATTGCCAGCAGGTTGAAGCAGTGCATTGCCTACCGGACCGATATTATCCCTGCCTGGAACAAGGGCACCTTTTCTGTGCTCATTATTTTCATTTCCACGCACAAAACTATCGGAATGAAGTACAGCACTTAAACCCACTTGCCATTTAGGTGTCACTTCATAACTTACGCTGGCATTCAGGTTATGTAGCGATACACCTGGCATACGATTGCCTTTTTTCACTTGAATTGCATTTCCATAACCATTTACAAACTGACTACTACTATTGTCTTCATTAAGCATTAAAAAACTATCTTGAAAGGTAGCATCCGTGAGGCCGTAGTTGAGACTAAAGCCCCATTTATCTTTTCTACCGGACAAGCCTGCCTCAATACCACGACGGCGGGTGTTGCCAATACTGTCAAAAAATCCTGCTCCATTACCGACAGCCACAAAATAAATATCGTCTTTTAAATCAGTTTGATAAGCGCCTAAATTCCATTGCAGATCAGTGGCCCCCAAGAAACTATTTAAAGTGCCACGCATGCCTAGATCATAAGTAGTAGCTTTAATTTGAGGTAAAAACGGGTCACCAGAAAGAGTGGTGGGGAGTGTACATTGGCGATTCTCAAGAATACTTTTCGGCATAAAGTTAGGAGTGTCTACCACGCCATCACCATCTGGGTCTGAGAATCGAGTAAACACTGGGGTTCTATCAAACGCACAGCCCAACTCGATCACACTTGGCGTGCGTGTACCTTTAGCCCAGTTAGCAAATATATTCAAACTCTCTTTGGCTTGCCAAGTCGCGCCCAAGGATGGATTAAATGAATTGAAACTAAATTTCTCAGTCTCCGCTTTATTCAAAGCATTAAAGAGATTTGAAGGCCTGATATAAGTTGGCGGTTTATTGGTACTGCAATCCCCATCACACACGTTGTAATCATCAGGGTAGCTAATGACATCACCTATTGCGAAAGCCGCAATACCATAGCGCGCGGCAATTTTGTTTTTAGTTTTAGTCTCGTTATAACGCCCAGAGGCGCTAAAGTTCCAATTGTCTACAGGTGTCCAAGTTTCGCTAAAGTAAATACTTTTCGTAGTATTGGTACCACTAAAATCATTATTACTGATCGTTTGGAAAGCACCAGCAAACATCGGATGCGCTTGTGCAGGATCTAAATATGCCTCTCGATCTATCGTGAGAAAGCCTAACTGGCTTGTATTTTTGTATTCAGCACTAGCAGCATCGATAGACGCGCCGACCATGAATTTATGCTTTTCAAGATTCCAGTTAAACTGGATAGACGCGCCATCGACAATTTGAGTAATTTTGTTGTTGTTAAAAATAGCGGTAGGGGTTCCCTCTACTATGCCTGGGTAACTTTTCCCCGTAACAGGGTCAAAACCGCCATATATGCCATCTACATATTGGTTCATGCCTAAATCAGCTTTATATTGATTAATTGCAGCAGCACCTGCAGCGCAGGCTTCATTATTGGTAGGGGCTTGTAAAACCACAAAGTTTTTAACCAACGTACCTGGTGGGATCTGAAAGCCATTTGTAGTGAATGTATTATCATCAGCGAATGAATAATAATAGAGCGGGTCTACAGTAGCCAAAAGAATATTGCTACCTGGCATATCTACAGGTAGCTGTTCAAGGAAAAATAGACCCCCGCTATAAGTGGGGATGGGTATTCCGCTATTATCTAACACAGGGTTACCAGCAGAATCTAATAGTGCAGGGCCAGTTGAGGGCGGCTCAATCGCAGCTCGGTTATAATTGCTTGTTTCTTTGTAGTTTTTCCCGTGACTTATCCATTGCAGAATATTAGTAACATAGGCATTGGGTAAAAACGCATTTTTAAAGCCCTGATAGGCTGCCGGGTCTATGTAAATTCTGCCGTCTGGATAATTTGGGTCGCTTGAGTAATTATTAAGAAGGTCATCATAAAACGCTGAAGTAGAAATATCTGCATTACCATTGGCATCAGCAGCTATAGGGATAACATAATAGTCCGGAACACCTTTATTAGGGCCAGTACTCGCAAACAAACATGTTCGCTCACCAGCGCCCAAAGTGCGCGGCATCGTCTCAAGCTCCTCACCATAATCGGTAAAAACGTCAGCACCCACCTGTTTACGGTCACTGTTTCTCCTATACACTTGACCCGTGATGGTGAAATTGTCATTGACGAAGTAGCTACTGCTAAGCTGAAATTGCTGTAGCCTGTTTTTCGTTTCATCTGGGCCAGTAAATACACTGGTTGGATCTCTGGCATACTCTTCACTCGGTAGTAAGCCGTTACCAGTTAAGTCTGTGCCTACAATTAAGCTGCTAAAGCTTAAATCTAGCTTGTCACCTCGGTAGCTGGCTTTACCAAAAAATTGATTCACCTTACTCGGTGAATTATCACGCCAGCCATCTTCTAAAAATAAGTTGCCTGCGCCAAACAAAGCAACCGTACCATTGTTCCAACCACCTTCTACTTGTAGTTGTTTACGGCCAAATGAGCCGCTTAATACTTCTGCATCAAAACCTTCATGATTAAAACCATCTTTGGTTTTAACCGTAAAAGCACCACCTAATGTGTTTAATCCAAATATGGGATTGGATCCTGGGAACACATCGACACTGGCTAATGCGTTCATGGGAATCATGTCCCAGTTGACGACATCTCCAAAGGGTTCATTGACACGGATACCGTCAAAGAACACTGATAGACCTTGTGGTGTGCCAATTTGTGGACCTGCGGTAAAGCCTCTGTATTGCACGTCCATTTGAAAAGGGTTGCCTTGGTAGTCGTTGACGGTGACGGATTGCAACTTCTTGTTCATTAAGTCGGTAATGCTTAATGAGTGAGATTCCTTGATCTCTTTGGCAGTGATGCTTTGTACGTTGCCGGGGATTTGTTCTTTAGTTAAACCTAAACCTGGCAAAGGGCCTATTTCGTAAAAACGTTTGGCACGGACTTGTACTTGGTCTAGCTGGATAGCTTCGGTTTTGGTGGGGGCAACGCGCTCGCGCTTGATAATAGCGGTTGTGCCTTCCATATTGGCTTCCAGCCCACTGTCATTTAATATTTTTTTTAGCGCTTCGTTTGATTCGTAGTTACCTTTTACCGCAGGTGCCATTTTGTCTTTAACTAATTCACTATCTACCGCGATATTAAAGCCGGATTTTTTTGAGAATTGTTTTAATGATTCTGCCAGCGGCTGCATGGGTAAATCAATGGTGATAGGTAGGCTGGTATTAAGCGGCTCGGCATAGGCATTGATACAAAAAGTGAGTAATGCCAGCGAGATTAAGTGGTGCGTTTTATTCACGCGAAAAGTGGAAGTTTGCCTAAAATTAAAACTTTGCATAGATAGCCTCAAACAGTCGGTTGATACTGATATGACTGTTTGGGAAATAAAATCCTGATGTTAACGCGCAAAAATAGTTAGTTTTTGGCTGAAAGTTCTGTTTTTTCTGGGGTATTTTTAACGTGAACTGCAGCTATCTGCGGCATTAATTTTAAGAAGTTTTCCATTTCCGCAATGTCTAAAACGGCGGTGATGTGCGGTTGCATGCCTGCTTGTGGTGAATCTGCTTGTTGAGCGGCAACAATCGGTTTTTTGCGATAACGCGATAAACTTTCGGCAATTTCATTCAGCGATGCGGCATTAAAAATAAGTTTGCCATCCAAGAATGCAAACGCATCTGCAGCATTGCGATTAAGTTTTATGGCTTGAGTGCCTGATTTTATTTCTGCAACCTGGCCATTGGTGATTAAAACTGGCACGGTATCTGTGGCATTCAGGTTTTCCACTTTTACCTTGCCGTGGTCGACACTGACAATCACGCGACCATCAATCTGATTCACCACAAAACGCGTGCCCAGTACTGTTACGCGCGCAAACTGCGACTCCACAATAAAGGGGCGATTAACATCTTTAACGACATCAAAAATCGCTTCGCCGCGCTTGAGTTTAACCAGGCGCTTGTTGCGATAATAGATGACTTCTACATCAGTATTGGCGTTCAAGGTCAATTTGCTGCCATCTTCCAGCGCCTGCTGATTGATTCGGCCTACTGGCGTGTTGCTTGCCAAATTCATGATGGGTTGAGATTGCCAAGCTTGATAGCCAAAAAAACTGAATAAACCGATAGCGGCTATTGCCAGTGATTTGCCCGCTATTCGCATTAATTTTTTACGGCTTGCTTGCGCGTTATCTTTTTTGCGCAACATGGCTTGGGCGAGGGCATTGATTCTGCTGGATGAATCAAAGTCATTCCACGCTGCGCTGATAGCCAAATACTCATCTGCGTGCACATGGCTTTGCATCAGCCAAGCTTCAAATGTTGAGCGCTCTGGGTGATCTGCCTCGGCATATTGCATACGCGCAAACCATTTGGCGGCTTCTTTACGAATTTGTTGATGCTTGTTCAGCATGATTCGCTGTTTGGATGCGTGTTATTAATGATGAGCATATTCAGGCTAATTTCTCACGTGCGGCGCGAATATCAATCAACGCACGAATCACATGGCGTTCTACCATGTTAACGCTAATATTCAACTGCACCGCAATTTCCGCTTGGCGCAGACCTTCTATTCTAAATAGCCAAAATACTTCTCTGCATTTAGGTGGTAGGCAATTAATGATTTGCTGAATGGATTGCAGGCGCTGCTGAATATCCAATATTTTTTCAGGTGATAATGCCCAATTGGCATCTGAGTAATCAGCCAAATGCAGCTCAATTGTTTGATCATCTGCAGAGTTGGAAAGCGTGACGAATCTGGATGACAGTTGAAAGTTATCCGTCAGCAAGTTTTTGACGACTGTACGTAAGTAAGCATGCGGTTCATCCGCATGTGAGCCATGCCTGCTAAAAGCGAAGCGCAATAACGCATCGTGCAAAACATCTTGCGCGGCGTGTATACATTTGGTGTGAAAGAATATGTGCTTGAGTAAATCCGTGTAAACCCAGCGTAAATCCAAACCATACCAGAAGGATGTTTTATTTGATGGTGATAGCGCTATCATTGCATGACAAAACCATTTAGCTAAATATATTTAACTAAAGCAATAATTGTGCTAGTAAAGATTTTAAAGTAACCTGTTGATTAATAATGTTATTTTTAATATTTTTTTATTGCTGGATTTTAAATTGGTTGCAATGAACCAACTGTATGGCTAATTACAGCCAAAATAAAGTTTTGGGTTAAATCACATTTAATATGGATTTTTAAAAATTACAGTGACAGTAGAGCAGCAGAATTTTCAAATGATTGCAGACTAACTATATTGCACCAGTAATGAAATTCCCCGAACTTCTTAATTAAATCGAGCTGGTAATAATCCCACCACCTAGGCAAACATTGCTTTCATACACCACCGCAGATTGGCCCGGGGTAATCGCCCATTGTTTTTGGCCAAATTTAACCGTTACTTCTTCACTGTTTAAGGCATCAATCTCACAAGGCGCATCTGGTTGGCGATAACGTGTTTTGGCAGCGTAAACCCAGTTTGTGATGGGCTCTTCATCGTCTATCCAAGTCAGTTGGCTGGCTTTTAAGCCATCGTTAAGCAATAACGGATGTTCGTGACCTTGCACCACAATCAACTCATTTTTAAGCATGTCTTTTGCCGTAACAAACCAAGGCTCACCATTGCTGTCGCGGCTGCCACCGATTTTTAAGCCTTGGCGTTGGCCAAGCGTGTAGTACATCAAGCCCTCATGCTGACCGACTAGTTTACCTTCTGGCGTTTTGATGTCGCCGGGTTTTTTGGGTAGATAGCGTTGTAAAAACTCTTGAAACGGTCGTTCGCCAATAAAACAAATACCCGTTGAATCTTTCTTCTCTGCATTGATTAAGCCTGCTTGACGGGCAATCTCACGCACTTCGCGTTTTAAATATTTACCCAGTGGGAACAACGTTTTGCTTAATTGTGCTTGGTTAAGACGATACAAAAAATAGCTTTGGTCTTTGCTGCCGTCATCGGCTTTCAGTAATTGGAATAAGCCAGGTTTTAACGGGTTTTCGCGCACTTGTGCGTAATGGCCGGTGGCGATTAAATCGGCACCTAAGCTCATGGCATGGTCCAAAAATGCTTTAAATTTAATCTCGGCATTGCATAAAATATCGGGGTTTGGTGTGCGGCCCGCTTCATATTCGCTTAAAAAGTTGGCAAATACGCGGTCTTTGTATTCGGCACTAAAATTCACGGCTTCGATATCAATGCCGATTTTGTCTGCGATTGAAACCGCATCAATTAAATCTTGCTTGGATGAGCAGTATTCATCATTGTCGTCGTCCTCCCAGTTTTTCATGAAAAGACCAACCACATCATAGCCCTGTTGTTTTAGTAACAGGGCGGTGACGGAGGAATCGACGCCACCTGATAGACCTACAACAACTCTTTTTTTACTCATAAAATTTAAACCTTGTCGTCATACTTCGTTACTCACAAAAATTTAATCGCTTACATATTACCCATATGCTGCGCGATTCAATTTTCTTCGCGCCTAGTCTGACTTAAAGCTCTAAATTTTTTATTATTGTAATTTATAAGTTAGTAATCACTTCCAGCGGATAGCTTGTTCCACTTAAATAATCTTCAATACAGGTTAACACTTGCGGGCTACGCGTCAAGGCAGACTTTTCGCGTATTTCGTCAACCGTCATCCATACCGCACGAATAATGCCATCATCTAATTGTTGCTGTGGATAATGCGCGCCAACTTTGCCGATAAAGGCAAAGCGCAAATATGTCGTATCGTTGTGCGGGTGTTTCCAATGATAAATGCCAAGTAAAGCGGTGGGCGTAAAATCATAAGCGGATTCTTCTAAAGTTTCGCGAATCACGGCTTGAATGAGTGTCTCGTTATCTTCTAGATGACCAGCGGGCTGATTAAAACGATTACCACGATCGGTCGTTTCTTCAACCAGTAAGAACTTGCCGTTTTGTTCGACAATCGCGGCGACTGTTGAATTGGGTTTAAATTGCAATTTTTTCACGAGCATACTTTGTGTTAACTAAGCGGCTATTTTACCTAAAAAAGCAACGTTGGTCGTTAAAAGCATCATGGGTATTAAGCTCAAGCGCTTCTAAGTTTAGCTAATGGCCAATTGTGGAAACAAACCGATTAAGCCATGTGCGATAAACTCAACCGCCATGGCAGCTAAAATCAACCCCATTAAACGTGTGATGATGTTGATACCAATCGTGCCAAGTCGTTGCGTAATGCCATCCGAAAGTTTGAGTACTAGCCAAATCACCGTTGTGACCAATGCGACAGGAATCACTAATGAAAGGTGACCCAATAAAGTAGGTTGTTGTTGCGCACTTAAAATCATGCTGGAAATCGCACCCGGGCCGGCAAGCAGTGGAATACTTAACGGCACAATGGCAATCACTTCGCGCTCTGCCATACTTTGTGCTTCCTCAGCGGTCTGGCGCGTGCCGCCTTGTTTACCATGCATCATGGAAATTGAAATCAGCATGATTAAAATACCTCCGCCCACTTGAAACGATGGAATGGAAATACCGAAAAAAGTCAAAATGCCATCGCCAATAAACGCTGCAGCACATAACACAATGAATACGGTAATTGCCACCGTGCGCGCAGTTTTGGCACGATCAGGCTTGCTCCAGCCATCGGTTGCGCTAATGAAAATCGGCAAACAGCCAATGGGATTCACAATTGCCAGCAATGCAATGGTGATTTTGAGTAAATAAGTAAAATCCTGACTAAGTAAATCTATCATTTCAATCAATCGTAAGTGTTTTGGCGTTTGTGAATGTTAAAGCCTTTGTTAGTATCTGGTATGTTAAATTAAATGGGTAAGTTGATGCAGATTAATCCTTCAAAACAAGTCATACTCGCCTCGCAAAGTCCGCGCCGTGTGGCGATATTAAAACAAATGGGTATTGATTGTATCGTGATGCCAGCTGATATTGACGAATCGCAGATTGCGCATGAAATGCCAGCGGATTATGTGTTGCGTTTAGCAAAAGAAAAAGCACTGGCCATTTTAGAAAAATTAAATAGGCAACATGCGAATATGCCTATTCTGGCGGCAGATACGACGGTGGCTTTAGAAAACACGATTTTTGGCAAACCAGAAAATGATGCGGATGCCATACAGATGCTCAAGCAATTATCTGGTACGCAACATCAAGTGCATACAGCGGTGGCAGTGGTTTTAAATCAGAAAGTTGAAGTGGCATTAAACACTACCTTGGTTGAGATGATGCCACTTAGCGATGCTATGATAGCAGCGTACATCGCGACTAACGAACACAGCGATAAAGCGGGCAGTTACGCCATACAAGGCTTGGCTGGCAACTGGATTAAACGCATTGATGGCAGTTATACAGGCGTGATGGGTTTGCCTGTGTACGAAACGGCGATGCTGTTAAATAAAATTGGTTTTTAATAGATTGAGTTCTATAAACTTTGAAATACAAATAAAAAGATAAGGTAAGCAATTGGGACAAGAGATATTAATTAACGTAACGCCACAAGAAACGCGAGTTGCCGTACTAGAGCAAGGCATCGCTCAGGAGTTGCATATTGAGCGCAGTTCGTCACTAGGGATTGTTGGCAATGTGTATCGCGGTAAAGTGTGCCGTGTATTGCCAGGTATGCAATCTGCGTTTGTTGAAATTGGTTTGCAGCGCGCTGCTTTTTTACATGCTGCGGACATTATGGATTGCCATATAGATGGTGAACCTCAAACTGACCGGCCGATTCAGGATGTGTTGCGCGAAGGCCAATCAATCATTGTGCAGGTGATTAAAGAGCCGATTGGCACCAAGGGCGCGCGATTAACAACAGAAGTCAGCATTGCAGGGCGTTTTTTAGTCTTTTTGCCGCATCAAGAACATATTGGCGTGTCGCAACGTATTGAAGATGAAACAGAGCGGGAAATGCTGCGTAATCGCTTACTAGGTTTGTTGCCAGAAAAGCGTTCTGGCGGCTTTATTATCCGCACCATGTCAGAAGCGGCTTCTGATCAGGAATTACTTGCGGATATCGAGTACTTGCAAAAAGTGTGGGCGAAAATTCAGCTAGATAGCCAATCGGCGAGTGAACGCTCACTGGTCTTTTACGATTTAAGCCTGCCTCGGCGTATTTTAAGAGACGTCGTGAATGATCAAACGGTGAGCATTCGCGTGGATTCCAAAGAAACCTACAATCAGTTAAAAGAGTTTGCTGAATTATATGTAGCCAAAGCGGTTAAGCCTTTGTATCACTACCAAGGCGAACGACCGATTTTTGATTTTTATAATATTGAAAAAGAAATCGAACGTGCTCTTTCGCGCAAAGTGGAATTAAAGTCCGGTGGTTATTTGATTTTCGACCAAACAGAAGCGTTAACCACGGTGGATGTGAATACGGGTAGCTTCGTTAGTGGCAAAAATCTATCTGACACCATTTTTAAAACCAATTTAGAAGCCACGCAATGTATTGCGCGGCAATTAAGATTGCGCAATTTGGGCGGTATCATCATCATAGATTTTATTGACATGGATGAAGATAGTCAGCGTGAAATCGTATTGGAAGAGCTTAAAAAAGCGGTTGAGCTAGACCGAGCACGAACGAGCGTTAATGGTTTTACCTCGCTCGGTTTGGTAGAAATGACGCGTAAACGCACCAGAGAGAGTTTGGCACATTTGCTGTGTGAACCTTGCGATGTGTGCCAAGGGCGCGGCGAACATAAGACGGCACAAACGATCTGCTATGAAATTATGCGTGAATTGCTACGCGAATCGAAACAGTTTAATGCCAAAGAGTTTAAAGTAATCGCTTGCCCGCAAGTGATTGATATGCTGCTGGATGAGGAATCGCAAAGTTTGGCGAATCTATCGGATTTTATTAGCAAACGCGTGACTTTACAGCCTGATAGCCAATATGCAAGAGAGGCGTTTGATATTATTTGGATATAGCGTTAAGCCGCTCAGGACAGTTACCCAGGTGACTTAACGTTAACAAGTGATTTCTGCCAGTTTTCTTGCGACAATTTAGCGATTTAAAAAAGCCCGAGCAATTGTATTTCTAATGTTTTAAACACTGAAATATTGATCATTTGCAATAAAACAAGTGCGACTAATGGCGAAAAATCGATACCGCTGGCGCTTGGGATAACTTTGCGTATCGGCGCTAAAATGGGCCTTGTCAGAGCATCTAAAACTCCAGCAATCGGCGTATAAGGATTCACCCAGCTTAAAATGACCTGCAATAAAATGGCGTAAAAAAACACATCCAAAGCGGTGTGCAATACTCCAAGTACGCTTAAGCCCACAAAACCAATCCAAACAACGTCGCCGGCCACAAGCAACGGAAAATTGCGCAGCATTAATAAGCTTATCTGCAATATTAACTGCGTGACGAAGGCTAAAAACAACGTAGATAAATCAATCTTTTTGAGGCTAGGAATCACTTTTCTGGCAGGTTTAACCGCAAAATCTGTAAGCGTCATCACCATCAAACCAAGCGGGTTGCCAAAAGGTACTCTTAATAATTGCATAAAAAAACGCAGCAAAAATACCAGTGTTAGTAAATTTAAAACAGTGCTGAGTAGAAACTGGAGTGCGGTTGTTAACATGAACAATTGCCTTGGTTGTGGTTGTTAAATCGATAGATATTAAATCTGTGGCTATTAAATTGTAACTACTTAATCCTGACCTAACTCATCACCTAAAGTTTTCGCACGTTGATAGGCTTTTTGTGCGGCTAAGGTAATCGCTTGTTTAACCTGTGAATTTTCCAGGCTCAATAAACCTTGTTCTGTAGTGCCGCCTTTTGAGGTGACTTGTGTACGCAGAATGTCGATTGGCGTTGTGCTCGCATCGGCCAGTAAGCTTGCACCTTTGAAGGTAGCAATGCTCAATTGTTTGGCTTCATCGTCGCTTAAACCCAATTCAAGCGCCGCCGTTTGCAGTGCCTCAATTAAATAAAATACATAGGCAGGGCCGCTGCCAGAGATTGCCGTAACCGCATCCAGTTTTTCCTCGGAATCCAACCATAGTGTGCTACCTGCTGCCTTGAGTATTTGGTCAGCCAGCGCAATATGTTTTTCGGATACATCGGGCAAAGCGTACAAACCCGTTACGCCTTCTTGAATCTGTGCTGGCGTGTTAGGCATGGCGCGAATAATCGTTGGGTAATTGTCCAGCCAGCGGCTTAAATCGCCTAAACGAATGCCTGCGGCAATTGAAATCACCAATTGCGTGGTTAGAATTGGTGCCAATGTTTTTGCCAATGCTGGCAATTGCTGTGGCTTAATCGCCAGCACAATGACATCGTAATTACTCACATCGGCCAGTTCTGCACTCACTTGAACGCCCAGTTGCTCTAATTGCCCCCATTTGCTGGCATCACGTTCGATCACAAGAATGTTTGACATGACGACTTGTCTATTTTTTAAGCCCACAATAAGGGCATAAGCCATGTTGCCGCCACCGATAAAAGCTAATTTCATGCGTTGATTCTCATTAGTTGGTTGATTCAGTTTGTTCATGCAGGAATAGATCGTGCCCCAAATAGGGCGGAGCCAATACGCACTATGGTAGCACCTTCGTGAATCGCTGCAACATAGTCTTCGGACATACCGATTGATAGTGTGTCGATTGCGAACCCTTGTTGCTGCAAGTTTTTAAACGCTGTGTGTACGATTTTAAATTGCGCACATTGCGTTGCGTAATCGTTAGCAGGCGCAGGAATTGCCATCAAGCCGCGCAATATCAAGTTCGGCATGGTGTTAATAGCATTTGCCAGCGCAATTGTTTCAGCCAAACTAGCGCCGCTTTTCGTGGCTTCTTCACTGCTATTGATTTGAATACACACATTTAACGGCGGTAACGAAGGTGATCTTGCATTGGATAATCGCTCTGCGATTTTAAGTCTATCGACTGAGTGCACCCAATCAAAATGTTGTGCAATCAGTTGGGTTTTATTGCTTTGAATAGGGCCAATAAAGTGCCATTCGATATTTAAATCGCTTAATTGCTGCTGTTTGTTAATGGCTTCCTGCACATAGTTTTCGCCAAATGCACGTTGCCCAGCTAAGTATGCGTTACGCAGTTTGTCGGCCGATTGCGCTTTGCTCACGGCTAGCAATTGCACGTTATCTTTTCTACCCGCCGCTGTTAACGCTGCGTGAATATTTGCTTGAATCGCTTGCAAGGAATCGGCAATTATGGTCATAATTCAAACACTTTAAACAATTAGTTTAATGTACTTTATGAAGTTTCGTCTTCATCGTTTACACAAGCCTAAATTATAGCAGGAGCCGCAAGTGGATATTTCAGATTTACTGGCCTTTTCGGTTAAGAATAAAGCATCAGACTTGCACTTGTCTGCAGGCTTGCCACCGATGATTCGCGTACATGGCGACATTCGTAAAATCAATGTTCCTGCATTGGATCACACGCAAGTGCATGGCATGGTTTACGACATTATGAATGATGGGCAACGCAAGGTTTATGAAGAGACGCTGGAATGCGACTTCTCATTTGAGATACCGAATTTAGCACGTTTCCGTGTGAATGCGTTTAATCATAATCGTGGTTCTGGTGCAGTATTCAGAACGATTCCTTCTAAAATATTAACCTTGGAACAGCTGAATTGCCCTGCGATTTTTAAGGAAATTGCCAATACACCGCGCGGTATCGTGCTAGTAACAGGACCTACAGGTTCAGGAAAATCAACCACCTTAGCGGCGATGGTGGATTATATTAATGAAAACGAAATGGGCCATATTCTAACCGTAGAAGACCCAATCGAATTTGTGCACACATCCAAAAAATGTTTGATTAACCAACGTGAGGTTGGGCCACATACCTTGTCTTTCCAGAATGCGTTGCGCTCTGCGCTACGTGAAGACCCTGATGTAATTTTGGTGGGTGAGATGCGCGATCTGGAAACGATTCGTTTAGCTTTAAGCGCGGCAGAAACAGGTCACTTGGTGTTTGGGACCTTGCACACCAGCTCTGCTGCCAAAACGGTGGACCGTATTGTGGATGTATTCCCAGCGGCAGAAAAAGAAATGGTGCGTTCCATGCTGTCAGAGTCATTGCGCTCTGTCATCTCGCAAACTTTATGTAAAACCAAAGATGAGCAGGGTCGCGTTGCTGCGCACGAAATTATGATTGGTACACCGGCGATTCGTAACTTGATTCGTGAAAATAAAGTGGCGCAAATGTATTCTGCGATTCAAACAGGCCAAAATATCGGTATGCAGACCTTAGATCAGAATCTGCAGGATTTGGTGCGTCGCAATGTTATTTCTGCTAACGAAGCGCGTAGCAAAGCTGCGAATAGAGACTCAATTATTGGTTAAGTATAATTTTATTTAATATAAAAATAACCAGAAAATTAAATTAGGATTCGATGATGGAAAAAGGCCAAGCTGAGAAATTTGTATTTGATTTGCTACGCTTAATGATTAGCAAAAAAGCATCGGATATGTTCATCACCGCTGGTTTTCCACCTGCGATGAAAGTTGATGGCAAATTAACGCCAGTCAGTCAGCAAATATTAAGTGCACAGCAAGCGCGGGAAATCGGGCGTTCTATTATGAACGACAAACAAGCAGCTGAGTTTGATGCCAGCAATGAGTGTAATTTTGCGATTGGCTTGCCTGGGGCTGCACGATTCAGGGTAAACGCTTTCGTACAGCGCGGCTCTGTGGGCTTGGTATTTAGAACCATCGCCACCAAAATCCCTAAATTTGAAGATTTAGGTCTGCCTGAAGTATTAAAAGACATCGCCATGACTAAGCGTGGTTTAGTGATTTTTGTCGGTGGTACGGGTTCTGGAAAATCCACTTCTTTGGCAGCTATGGTTGGTTACCGCAATGAGAATAGCTATGGGCATATTATTACTATCGAAGACCCCGTTGAGTTTGTGCATGAACATAAAAATTGCATTATCACCCAGCGCGAAGTTGGAGTAGATACCGATAATTGGCATATTGCACTTAAAAATACGCTGCGCCAGGCGCCAGATGTGATTTTGATTGGTGAGATTCGCGACCGTGAAACCATGGATTATGCGATTGCCTTTGCTGAAACAGGGCATTTATGTCTAGCTACATTGCATGCTAATAGTACCAACCAAGCCTTGGATCGTATTATCAACTTTTTCCCGGAAGAGCGTCGTCATCAGTTGTTGATGGATTTGTCGCTGAATACGCGTGCGTTTATTTCGCAACGATTGATTCCTAAAATAGATGGTATTGGTCGCGCTGCTGCGATTGAAATTATGATTAATTCGCCGCTGATTTCAGATTTGATCTTCAAAGGCGATGTGCACGAAATTAAAGAAATTATCAGCCGTTCACGCGAATTGGGTATGCAAACCTTTGATCAGGCTCTGTTTGACTTACATGAATCAGGTGCAATTAGTTATGAAGATGCATTGCGCAATGCAGATTCTGTGAATGACTTACGCTTAAAAGTGAAGTTGCATGGCAAGGATGCGCATGATAAAGATTTGTCTGCAGGATTGGATCATTTAGGAATTGTTTAATTTAACAGTTAGGGTTTTAAGATTGAAATAAAAAAGCCGATGCATGCATCGGCTTTTTTTATTGGAAATTATTTTAAACTGGCTGATTCAATGAGCGATTTATTCCATATTTATTCTATCGAAATTTCTACCCGTCGTGCTTCAGCTAAATCGGCTCCACCATCTACACTTTCAGGTTTGCGTTTGTCTATTCTGTCATCATCAATGCCCGCATCTTCTAGAGCATCCTCCACTGATTCGGCGCGGCGTTTAGCCAGTTTTTGGTTAAACGCCTTATCCCCGCTTGAA
>Ga0123398_1053200_pt1 | contig 20602 bp, 18 predicted proteins | sample T5LHNO3metaT_FD_89926 | JGI IMG/M metagenome (GOLD analysis project Ga0123398, IMG submission 89926) | Methane-oxidizing artificial microbial communities from Washington, USA to study methane cycling - T5-LHNO3 metaT (Metagenome... | ecosystem: Engineered > Modeled > Simulated communities...
CGGGGAGAGCGAAAGCCCCGCGCCTACCGGCTCACTTACAACGACCATTGGCGCTTTCGTCTTCTTCATGCCCGGCGCAGCCCCCTCTCCCCGTGAAAACGGGGAGAGGGCTGGGGTGAGGGGCAAGGCGGCGACAGGAAAGTCGGGGATTTGTTGCAGCCTGCAAGTCACGAGCATTCGCATGGCCGCTTCGCCCCTCACCCTGCCCTCTCCCCGCATGCGGGGAGAGGGAAAGCCCCGCGCCTATCGGCTCACTTACAACGACCATTGGCGCTTTCGTCTTCTTCATGCCCGGCGCAGCCCCCTCTCCCCGTGAAAACGGGGAGAGGGCTGGGGTGAGGGGCAAGGCGGCGACGGGAAAGTCGGGGATTTGTTGCAGCCTGCAAGTCACGAGCATTCGCATGGCCGCTTCGCCCCTCACCTGCCCTCTCCCCGCATTCGGGGGAGAGGGAAAGCCCCGCGCCTACCGGTTCACTTACAACGACCATTGGCGCTTTCGTCTTCTTCATGCCCGGCGCAGCCCCCTCTCCCCGTGAAAACGGGGAGAGGGCTGGGGTGAGGGGCGAGGCGGCGACAGGAAAGTCGGGGATTTGTTGCAGCCTGCAAGTCACGAGCATTCGCGCTTCGCCCCTCACCCTGCCCTCTCCCCGCATGCGGGAGAGGGAAAGCCCCGCGCCTACCGGCTCACTTACAACGACCATTGGCGCTTTCGTCTTCTTCATGCCCGGCGCAGCCCCCTCTCCCCGTGAAAACGGGGAGAGGGCTGGGGTGAGGGGCGAGGCGGCGACGGGAAAGTCGGGGATTTGTTGCAGCCTGCAAGTCACGAGCATTCGCGCTTCGCCCCTCACCCTGCCCTCTCCCCGCATGCGGGGAGAGGGAAAGCCCCGCGCCTACCGGCTCACTTACAACGACCATTGGCGCTTCGTCTTCTTCATGCCCGGCGCTGGAGGCGCTGCGGCAGAGATGGGTCGATCAGGGAAGGCCGTCATTCATTCCGCCTTCGCCGTCTTCCGCGCCCTCGCGGCCTGTTGCCCCGGCTTCTTCTCGGTAGCGAGCGGCCGCCGCGCCATCGCCTCGGCGAGATAACGGCCCGTATGGCTGCGCTTCTCCTTCACAATGTCGGCGGGCGGCCCCGCCGCGACGATCTCGCCGCCGCCGTCGCCGCCCTCCGGGCCCATGTCGATGATCCAGTCGGCGGTCTTGATGACTTCGAGATTATGCTCGATCACAACGACGGTGTTGCCTTGCTCCACCAGCTCGTGCAGCACTTCGAGCAGCTTCGCCACGTCATGAAAATGCAGGCCCGTCGTCGGCTCGTCGAGGATATAGAGCGTTCGCCCCGTCGAACGGCGCGACAGCTCCTTGGCGAGCTTCACGCGCTGCGCCTCGCCGCCTGAGAGCGTCGTCGCCTGCTGGCCGACATGGATGTAATCGAGGCCGACGCGTTTCAGCGTCTCCATCTTGTCGCGAATGGCGGGCACGGCCTTGAACAGCGTCGCCGCCTCCTCGACCGTCATGTCGAGCACGTCGGCGATGCTCTTCTCGCGATATTTCACCTCGAGCGTCTCGCGATCATAGCGCTTGCCCTTGCAGACGTCGCAGGTGACATAGACGTCTGGCAGAAAGTGCATCTCGATCTTGATGACGCCGTCTCCCTGGCAGGCCTCGCAGCGGCCGCCCTTCACATTGAAGGAGAAGCGCCCCGGCGCATAGCCGCGCGCCTTCGCTTCGGGCAGGCCCGCGAACCATTCGCGGATCGGCGTGAAGGCGCCCGTATAGGTCGCCGGATTCGAGCGCGGCGTGCGGCCGATCGGCGACTGGTCGATGTCGATGATCTTGTCGATATGCTCCAGCCCGTCGAGATTGTCGAATGGGGCCGGAACTTCATGGGCGTTGTTCAGGCGCCGCGCCAGGGCCTTGTAGAGCGTCTCGATCACGAGCGTCGACTTGCCGCCGCCCGAGACGCCCGTCACCGCCGTGAACAGACCGAGCGGGATTTGCGCGTCGACGTTTTTGAGATTGTTGCCGCGCGCGCCGGAGAGCTTGAGCCAGCGGCCGGGCGTCGGCTTGCGCAATTTATGGCGCAGGATCACCTGCTTCTCGCCGGTGAGATATTGCCCGGTGAGCGAGGCGGGATTGTCCATGATCTCCCGCGGCGCGCCCTGCGCGACGATCCTGCCGCCATGAATGCCGGCGCCGGGACCGACATCCACGACATAGTCGGCCGCGAGGATCGCGTCCTCGTCATGCTCGACGACGATGACGCTGTTGCCGAGATTGCGCAGGCGCCGCAGCGTATCGAGCAGGCGGTCATTGTCGCGCTGATGCAGGCCGATGGACGGTTCGTCCAGCACATACAACACGCCCGTGAGGCCCGAGCCGATCTGCGAGGCGAGACGGATGCGCTGGCTCTCGCCGCCCGAGAGCGTGCCGGAGTTGCGCGAGAGCGTAAGGTAATCAAGGCCGACATCGACGAGGAAGGTCAGGCGCTCGCGTATCTCTTTCAGGATGCGAAAGGCGATCTCGTTCTTCTTCTTGTCGAGCGCGCCCGGAAGCTTCGAGAACCACTCCAGCGCCGCGCGCACGGACAGTTCCGACACTTCGCCAATATGCCTGCCCGATATTTTCACGGCCAGCGCCTCGGGCTTCAGACGAAAGCCTCCACAGGCGAGGCACGGCGTCGCCGACATATATCGCCCGATTTCCTCGCGCGCCCATTCGCTGTCCGTTTCCAGGTAACGGCGTTCGAGATTGATGACGACGCCCTCGAAGGGCTTCTTCACGTCATAGGCGCGGAAGCCGTCCTCATAGGAGAATTTGATCTCCTCTTTGCCCGAGCCGAACAGAATGACGTTTCGCGCTTTCTCCGGCAATTCCTCCCATGGCGTATCGAGCCTGAACTTGTAATGCCGGCCCAACGCTTCGAGCGTCTGCATGTAATAGGGCGAGGACGATTTCGCCCAGGGCGCGACGGCGCCCTTGCGCAGGGTGGCCTTCGGATTCGGCACGACGAGATCGGCGTCGACCTTCTGCTCGCAGCCAATGCCGCCGCAGGTCGGACAGGCGCCGAAGGGATTGTTGAAGGAGAAGAGGCGCGGCTCGATCTCGGGAATGGTGAAGCCGGAAACGGGACAGGCGAATTTCGACGAGAAGACGATATGGCCGGGCGCATAATGGGCGGAGACGTTGGCGGCTTTTTCCCTCTCCCCGCTTGCGGGGAGAGGGCTAGGGTGAGGGGCGAGCAAAGTCATGGCGGCCTGCCCCTCGCCCCTACCCTCTCCCCGCAAGCGGGGAGAGGGGGAGTCGGCAAACTCCACCACAGCCAGCCCGCCCGACAGCTCCAGCGCCGTCTCCAGACTGTCGGCGAGACGCGCGGAAATATCCTTGCGCACGACGATGCGATCCACGACCACGTCGATGTCGTGCTTCAATTTCTTGTCGAGCGCGGGCGCGTCGGCGATCTCGTAATAGGCGCCGTCGATCTTGAGGCGCTGGAAGCCGCGCCGCGTGAATTCGGCGATTTCCTTCCTGTATTCCCCCTTGCGGCCGCGCACGACCGGCGCCAGCAGATAGAGGCGCGATCCCTCGGGCAGCGCCAGCACGCGGTCGACCATCTGCGAGACCGTCTGGCTCTCGATCGGCAAGCCTGTGACCGGCGAATAGGGCGTGCCCACGCGCGCCCAGAGCAGGCGCATATAGTCGTGGATTTCCGTCACCGTGCCGACGGTCGAGCGCGGGTTCTTGGAGGTCGTCTTCTGCTCGATGGAGATGGCCGGCGAGAGCCCGTCGATCTGATCGACGTCGGGCTTCTGCATCATCTCCAGGAACTGGCGGGCATAGGCCGAGAGCGATTCGACGTAGCGGCGCTGGCCTTCCGCATAGATCGTGTCGAAGGCGAGAGACGACTTGCCCGAGCCGGAGAGCCCCGTGAACACGACGAATTTGTCGCGCGGGATCACGAGGTCGACATTCTTGAGATTATGCTCGCGCGCGCCGCGGATGGAGATGGTCTTGTCGCCGGCCTTGGGGGCGGCGTCGAACGCCTTATCCAACGCTTGTGCGGATTTCTTGCTGGTGCTCGCCATTTGCTGAGGGCTGGTCGAAAACGGGAACCCCCAATCTAGGCGCTGGCGAGGCTAAACGCCACTTGTTGCGCTGCGCAAATCACAGGCGCGGGGGGATGGACGCCGCCCCCGCTGGCTGCGTAGGCTCCGCCTTATTTCTCGCCAGAGGCCAGCATGAAAAAACCCCTTCACCGCCTGCTCTATGTCCAGGTGCTCGCGGCCATCGCGCTCGGCGCCCTCTTCGGCTTTCTCGCGCCGCAGCTCGCCTCGGCCGACGGGGTGAAGGCGCTGGGCGACGGCTTCGTGAAGCTCATCAAAATGGCCATCGCGCCGATCATCTTCTGCACGGTGGTCTCGGGCGTCTCCCATATCGAGGACGCCAAGAAGGTCGGGCGCGTTGGCGTCAAGGCGCTGATCTATTTCGAGATCGTCTCGACCTTCGCGCTGGCCGTCGGCCTGCTCGTCGGCAACATCCTGAAACCGGGCGGCGATTTCGCGGGCAAGGCCGATGCGGCGGCGATCGCCAAATATACGCAGGCCGCGGCGCATCGCAGCGGGGTGGATTTCCTGCTGGACATCATCCCCGACAGCGCCGTCGGCGCCTTCGCCAAGGGCGACATTCTGCAGGTGCTCCTGTTCTCCCTGCTCTTCGGCTTCGCGCTGCTGTCGCTCGGCGAAAAGGGCCGGCCCATGCGCCTGTGGGTGGACGAGGCGGGACACGCCATGTTCGCCCTCATCGGCATCGTCATGAAGGCCGCGCCGATCGGCGCCTTCGGGGCGATGGCCTATACAGTGGGCAAATATGGCTCGGCGGCGCTCCTGTCGCTCGGCGGGCTCATCGGCGCCTTCTATCTCACCTCGGCGCTTTTCGTCGTCATCGTCCTCGGCGCCATCGCGGCGGCGGTGGGCTTCAACATCCTCCGCTTCCTCGCCTATCTCAAGGACGAGCTGCTGATCGTGCTCGGCACTTCGTCCTCGGAGAGCGCCCTGCCCGCCCTGATGGAGAAGCTCCAGCGCCTCGGCTGCTCGAAACCCGTCGTCGGCCTCGTCGTGCCTACGGGCTACAGCTTCAATCTCGACGGCACGAATATCTATATGACGCTGACGACGCTTTTCATCGCCCGCGCCATGGGCGCGGAGCTCGATTTCGCGCATCAGGGGACGATCCTCGTCGTCGCCATGCTCACCTCCAAGGGCGCGAGCGGCGTCTCCGGGGCGGGCTTCGTCACCCTCGCGGCGACGCTCACCGCCGTCGATCCGGCGCTGGCGCCGGGCATGTCCTTCGTACTCGGCGTCGACAAATTCATGAGCGAATGCCGCGCACTGACCAATTTCATCGGCAATGGCGTGGCGACGATCGTCATCTCGGCGTGGGAGGGGGAGCTCGATCGGGAGAAGCTGAGGGCGGAGCTGTCGGACACTGGCCGCGAGGAGGCTCCGGTTGTGGAAATCGACGCGCCGGCGGACTGACGCGCTTGCCCGTCGGGGCTTCAGATGCTAAGAACAAAAATGGAACATATGCCCAAGACCGCGAGCATGATCTGTGGACAAGGCGAAAGAGAGCGCCAGCCGCAGGCGGGATGGAGCTAAAGTGCCCCGTATCAATGAGTGGAGAGCGACATGGCGGGTAGCGTCAACAAGGTCATTCTGGTCGGCAATCTGGGCCGCGATCCGGAAGTGCGGACCTTTCCGTCGGGCGACCGCGTCGTCTCCTTCTCGCTCGCGACGACCGAATCCTGGCGCGACAAGAACACCGGCGAGCGCAAGGACCGCACCGAGTGGCACAATATCCAGATCTTCAACGAGGCGCTGGGGAAGATCGCCGAGCAATATTGCCGCAAGGGCGCCAAGATCTATATCGAGGGCCAGCTCCAGACCCGCGAATATACGGACAAGGACGGAAATCAGCGCAAAGTCACGGAAGTCGTGGTTCCGCGCTTCAGGGGCGAGATGACGCTGCTCGACAGCAAGGGCGGCGGTCGCGGCGAGGGGGATTTCGAGGGCGGCGGCTATCAGGGCGGCGGAGGCTCCTTCGGCCGCTCCTCGCCCATGGAGCGCGCGCCCGCCGAGCGCCGCCCCGCCCCGGCCGCCGCCGGCGGCGGCCGTCTTTCCGATCAGCTCGACGACGACATTCCGTTCTGAGCGATTGGCCGCGCCGGCCTGCTGAAACGCCGTCGCGCAAGCGGCGGCGTTTTTTGCTTTGTCGTACCGGCTCCATTCGACTCATTTCGCGCGCCCGTCATTGCAATCCAGAAGCCCCGGCGGCGTTCTGGTTTGCTTCGCCTTCGGCTCGAAATGACGGGCGCGCGAGCGTCGTCGCGAAGCTATGCGGGGGCCGTATCGTACGAAAGGGCGTCGGCCCGGCGGCCCCTCGGATTCTCGCCCGCGAATGAAGCGCTCCCGAGCGCGCCTCAATCCCCAGGGATTCCGAGCATCTCCTACCGGTGAATTTAACGTTAAGGCCAGACGGCTCAAAACTAGTTGCAATTGTCCGAAAGATTCGAAAATCGGCGCAAGAATTCGTTAAGGAAACGCTAACACTCTCGCGCGTCAGAGGCGGCGCTCAAGAAAGCGGAACCGCCCGGAATTCCAGGGGGGAGCGCCGCGATCGACCGCGCTTCCCGCCATTGAGCGAGAACGAAAAATGATCGAACGCGTTAACGAATCCTCTTCACGGGACGCCCCCGCGAAAGCGGAGAATTGCGCCGATTTCATTCACGACGCCCGCGGCTTCGCAGCGGTCGAATTCGGCCTCATCGCGCTCCCCTTCCTGCTGCTGATCCTGGCGATCCTCGAATATAGCTACGGTAATTTCGCCCAGTCGCGGCTCGACGCGATCGTCCAGCAGACCGCCCGCGAGATCATGACGGGCAATGTGCAGAGCCAGTCGGTCGCCGGCAAGCCGCTCGACGCCGCGCAATTCCGCATGAAGGTCATGTGCCCGAAGCTGCCGGCGATCATGAGCTGCAACGACCTTTATGTGGATGTGCAGACCTTCGACGCGCCGACGGGCGGCGCCGCGCCGGCGACGACGCCCTACGCCAATTACGTCAACGCCGCGAAGAACGGCCTCAAGACTCCCGCCCTCGACAATTCGAAAAACGCCTACTGCGTCGGCGGCGCCAAGAAATATGTGGTGATCCGCGCGGCCTATCCGACGCCCATCCTCACCACCGCCGCGATTTTCCCGAGCTACACGACCTACAAGGGCCGCAAGACGCGCGTCGTGACTTCAACGGCCACGTTCAAGAACGAGCCGTTCCCCGCCAATTACGCCGGCTGCTGAGCCGCCGCCTGCAAGGAATGCTCCGATGAGGAAGAACCTTCTTCACGAAAATCAGGGTTTCGCGGCCGTCGAATTCGGCCTCGCCCTTCCCGTTCTCGGCCTGATGCTGCTCGGCTTCGTCGAGCTCGACCGCTACGCCTGGGCGACGCGGCAGCTCGAAATGACGGCGAACGCCATCGCGCAGATGCTGTCGCAGTCGCAGAAGGTCGAGCCCGTCGACATGAAATACGCCCAGGACTCCGTGATGGTCCTGTTCCCGCGCGCCTTGCAGGACGGCGCCCGGCTCGGTCAGAGCTGGGATAATATGGTCAAGGTCGGCATGAGCGCGGTCGACTTCACGCCGACGGTCCCCGGCTGCGTCAGCGCCTGCACTTATCAGGCGAAGGTCGCCTGGAGCGGCGGCTCCGACCGTCGTCCCTGCAATACGGTGATGACGCCCGCGCCCGACAATACGGCGCCGAGCAAGACGACGCTGCCGACCGATGTCTACGGTCCCAACGCCGTCATCGTCGTCGATCTCACCTTCGCCTATCAGCCGCTCTTCGCGACGAAGATCTTCGGTCCGCTCACGATCAGGCGCTCGAGCTATCTGCAGCCGCGCTACGTCAACAACCTCCCCTATTCGGTCGCCGGCGGCGATTCCTTCGTCACCACTTGTGCTTGAGGGCGTATCATGCGTCAGATTTCCAACATTGCGCGTTTCACGAAAAACGAGAAGGGCGGCGTCGCCGTCGTAATGGGCCTCACCATCGTCCCGCTGGTTCTGGCCTCGGGCCTCGCGGCGGATTACGCCATCCTGCAAAGCGCCAAGGCGCGTCTCGACGCCTCCGCCGACGCGGCCGCCCTCACGGCGATCAAGACCGCGCAGAACACGATCGCGACGCTTTCGGCGACCAATCCCGACCCGAAGCCACAGGCGAGGGCCGACGCCCGCGCCCAAGCGGAAAAATCCTTCTACGCTCAGGCCGGCAAGCGCGCCTCGGACCTGCTCGGCAAGCCGACCTTCAACGTCACGATCGACGGCCAGAACGTGACGGCGACTGTCGCCTATAACGCCGCCATGCCCTCCAATTTCGGCAAGATCGCCGGCATCAGGTTCATGAACTATAGTGGGACCGCTGGCGCGCAGCTCACCATGGCGAAGTTTCTCGACTTCTACATGCTGGTCGACGTCTCCGCCTCAATGGGCCTGCCCTCGACGATCGCCGGCCAGAACCAGCTCGCCGCGGCGAGCCCGGATGGCAAACAGGATAATGGCGACGGCTGCATGTTCGCCTGCCATTTCTCCGGCTCGAAGAGCTACACCTATGCGCGCACGCATAACATCCAGTTGCGAGTCGACGCCGTCGGCGCCGCGATCGCGCAGCTCATGAAGACCGCGAACGATACGGCGACGCTGCCCAAGCAGTTCCGCATGGGCGTCTATCCTTTCGTCACCCACGTCAATTCCTTCGTCGATCTCACCGACGATCTGATCGGCGACCAATATTCCGTGGCGACCGCGATCAACTACAATCAGACGACGCAGATGACTGATTTCGGCAAGCTGCTCGACGGCGGCGACGACAAGGCTTTTGCCCGCAGCCTCAACCCCAATTACAAGGCCAATCCGAAGATACCGGCCGATACGGCGCCGCTCGGCGCGGGCGGGTCGCATATACATGCGGTCTTCGACGACATCAGCGCGAAGATCGTGACCGTCGGCGACGGCTCCGGCGCGAGCAAGGGCCAGCCCTTCGTCTTTTTCGTCTCGGATGGAATGGAAGACAGCCAGTGGTATTCGTCGTCGAAAGTAGCGTCTCCCACCTTTCCTTATGACCCGACCAACTGGCCGGGCGTGACGACCTACCCGAACAAGCATGGCGAGACCGTCTCGATCCGGGCCATGGACCCGACCAAATGTGCGGCGCTCAAGGCGCGAGGCGTGACGATCTCCGTTCTTCAGATCCCCTATCCGACCTTCCCGCATCCGACGAATTACGCGGAATGGGAAGCGCTCAAGGTCAATAACGCAGTGCCCGGCGTCGACGCCGCGATGCAGGCCTGCGCCTCGCCGGGCTTCTACCACAAGGCGGATACGCCGCAGGACATCGCCAATGCGATGCAGGACATGTTCCGCCAGGCGGTGCAGTCGGCCCGGCTGACGCAGTAAGCCGGACGCATCTCGCCGGCCCTCGCATGGGCCGCCCTTGCGTTGCGGCCCCCGTTGCGATAGCAGGCTTCGAGCCGAAGCGGGGCCTGCCCCTTTCCTCCGGGACAAAGCTCGAGAGTGCGCCATGAGCCAGAAGCCGATCAATTTCCTGCATCTGTCCACGCTGGTCGCCGTCGCGATCCTCGTCGGAACGGAGCTTGTCGGCGCCTCCTGGGCGGCAGGTTGGGCGCTCGGCGGCCTGTTTCAGCTCGACCCGATGGTCAGCCGCGCGATTGAAGTCGTTTTCTCTCTTCTCGGCCTTGTCGGCCTGTATTTCTTCATGAAGACCGCGATCCGCAACGAGCCGATCCGCGGCTGACGGCCCGTCGGGCCCCGGCCTCAACGTCAGCGTAGCCTTTGCCCCGAGCGCGCCGCAATGCGCGCTCATAGCCTTCGTTTCATCAGAGGGATTCCGGGATGATCGAGAAGCAGGACCGCCGTTCCTTCCTGAAAGTCGCGGCTGCGACGGGCGCGCTCGGCGCCGTCGGCGCGCGGCCGGCCGACGCGGCGCCGCCCTCGCGCATCTCCAACGTCAAGCTCGCCGACCCGCAGCTCTTCTCCTTCGAGGCGCTGAAGCAAGAGGCGAAACGGCTCGTCAAGGAGCCCTATCGCAAGCCCAATATTCCCTCTCCCGAGATCACCTCGCAGATAGACTACGAGAAGTGGGGCCAGATCACCTACAACACCGATCACGCGCTCTACGCCGACACGAAGGAGCGATTTCCGGTCGAGTTCTTCCACCTCGGCATGTTCTTCAAGAAGGCCGTGCGCGTCTTCGCCGTCGAGAATGGCGACGCGCGCGAAGTGCTCTACGACACGAGCTATTTCAACATGCCGGCGGACTCGATCGCCCGGAAGCTGCCGCCGGGCGCCGGCTTCGCGGGCTTCCGCATCCAGGAGTCCAAGGACGGCCCGCTCGACTGGAAGAAGAACGACTGGGTCGCCTTTCTCGGCGCTTCCTATTTCCGCGCCATCGGCGAACTGCGCCAATACGGCCTTTCCGCGCGCGGCGTCGCGCTCGACACCTGGCAGGCGGGTTCGAATGAGGAATTCCCGGATTTCACGCATATTTATGTCGGGCCGGAGACCGATGACGGCGTCGTGCTGCATGCGCTGCTTGAAGGCCCCTCGATCACCGGCGCCTACAAATTCCTGATGACGCGCGGCAAGGGCGTCGTGATGGACATTGACTGCGCGCTCTATCTGCGCGGCTCCTTCACGCGTTTCGGCGTTGCGCCGCTCACCTCGATGTATTGGTTCTCCGAGACGAAAAAGCCGACCGCCGTCGACTGGCGCCCGGAAGTCCATGATTCCGACGGCCTCTCCATGTGGACGGGAACCGGCGAGCGCCTGTGGCGCCCGCTCAACAATCCCGACCGCGTCATGGCCTCCGCCTTCGGGGACAATAATCCCAAGGGCTTCGGCCTGATGCAGCGCGACCGCGTTTACGACCATTATCTCGACAATGTCTTCTATGACCGGCGGCCGAGCGTTTGGGTCGAGCCCAAGGGCGATTGGGGCAAGGGAACGATCCAGCTCATCGAAATCCCGACCGACGACGAGATACACGACAATATCGTCTGCGTCTGGGTCCCGGAGAAGAAGGCCGTTCCGGGCGCCGAGTTCGAATTCTCCTACCGCCTGCACTGGCTCGCCGACGAACCTTATCCGACCAATCTCGCGCGCTGCGTCGGGACGCGGCTGGGCAATGGCGGCCAGCCCGGCAAGCCGCGTCCGAAGGGCGTGCGCAAATTCATGGTGGAGTTTCTCGGCGATCCGCTGGCGAAGCTCCCCTTCGGCGTGAAGCCGGAGCCCGTGCTCTGGGCCTCGCGCGGGACTTTCTCCTATATCTATACGGAAGCCGTCTTCGACGGCGTGCCCGGCCATTGGCGCGCGCAATTCGATCTCACGGTCGAGGGGACCGACCCTGTCGAAATGCGCCTCTATCTCAAGAATGGCGACGCGATCCTCACGGAAAACTGGCTCTACCAGTATCACCCGTTCTGATCCGAGTTCATACGGCTTCCCCTTGATCGCTTCGCGACAATGCTTACGGCGTCATTGCGAGCGGAGCGAAGCAATCTAGAGCCACATCACGGCCCCTGGATTGCTTCGTCGCTAACGCTCCTCGCAATGACGGCCGCGCGGCGAAGGGATCAAACGGAATTGGTTTCGCTCAATCGAGCCGCGACTGAAAGCCGCCGTCGCGGGCCATGCCGAGAAGCCGCGTCGCGGATTCGCGCCAGCTCATTGGCGCGACGACCGGCGCCTCCGGCTTGTCGGCGAGCGCCTCCTTCATCCGCCCGGCGAGGCTGTCGCTGTCGAGCAGCGTGAAATAGCTTGCGCTGTCGCCCGCGACCTCGCGAAACACGGCGATGTCGGTCGCGATGACCGGCGTTCCGTAATGCGCCGCCTCGACGATCGGCAGGCCGAAGCCTTCGGCGACGGAAGCGAGCACGAGCGCGCGCGCGTTGCGATAGAGCAGCGCGAGATCGGCGTCGCTCGCGCGGTCGAGCCAGAAGAGCCGCCTGTTGAATTCAGGATGGCCGCGCAGCCGCGCCTCCAGAACGCTCACGCCCCAGCCGCGGCCCCCGACAATGACGAAGCGCGCATCGGCGCCTTGCGCCCAGAGTTTTTCCAGCGCTTCGAGAATGACCTGATATCCCTTGCGCGGCTCCATCGTGCCGACGGCAAGGAAATAAGGCGCCTCGCCCGCGATGATCCGGACTTCCGAAGAGAGGGCGCCCTGCGTCGCGTTGGAAAAATCCGCCCCGAGCCGCCACCAGCCGAGCGGAAGGCCCGAGGCGGAAACGCCCCTGGCCGCGAGATGATCGCGCAGGCTTTCGGCGGCCGCGCGCGAGTCGGCGATCACGCCGTCGCTCTTGAGGACGATCTTGTCGAGCCACGCCTGAAACCGGCCCTGCAAGGAGGGCGGAAAGGCGTTGGGATATGTCAGCGGAAGAATGTCGTAAAGACAGACGATCGAGCGGCCGCCCTTGGCTTTGACGGAATCCAGGATCGGCGGATATTCGTCGACATGGTTCCAGCTCGCGTCCAGCATGACGAACACGTCGCCGGGCTCGATCGCGACGGGCTCCCCGATCTCCGGATGCCGGTAATAGGGCAGCAGCCCGCCATTGTGGATCGCGACCGGCAGCCCTTCTCCCATCTCCCAGGCGTTGCGCGCGATCTCGCGCACGACCCTCTGGATGCCGGTCGCCTTGCCGGAGCGCAGCGTGCTCGTCATGTCGAGCAGCAGGCGAGGCGACGCCTTGGGCGCGGTCGCAACGGACGTCTGCGAAATGTCCCGCCGCCGCCATTTTGGATTTTTCGCTCTCGGCCCGATATGGTCGGGAAAGAAGAAAGCGCCGATATTGGTCGCCGCGCGGCCGATCGTCCAGTAAAGCTCCATGGCGCGCAGCTTCGCCAGCCTGCGCAGGCGCGACAATGGACTCTGTCCGCCGGCGCGGCGCGCCTGCTCCTTGGCCTCGAGCTCTTGCAAATCGTCGAGATAGGCGCGAATCTTCTGTTCGTCCGGCGTGATCATGATCGCTCTTGACGCTGCGCGCGCCCGCCCTGGTTTGGGCGCCGCAGCGTCTCCTTAAAGGATTTGCGCGCCGCGAGACAGGGCGGGTTGCGGCGGCCGGCGCGCGCGGACTATCTTCCCCGACCTTTCTATGAAAGCCACAGCGATGGAAGATCACCAGAATGCGGCGCCCGATCTCGGGATTCTCCACGACTATGAATATCAGATCGATCTCGAAGGCGACAATGCGCTCGCTTATGTGATCGAATTCGCGGGCGCGGGCAAAAGGATTTTGGAGCTCGGCGCGGGCGCCGGCATGCAGACGCAGTTTCTCGCCAAGGACAAGCGCAACGACGTCGTGGCCGTCGAGATCAATCCCGTCTCTGTCGAGAAGCTGAAAAGACACACGGACCGCGTCTATTCGCTCGACCTCAATGCGCGCGGCTGGACGCAGGCGCTTGGCGCCGAAGGCCGGTTCGACGCGATCGTCGCCGCCGACGTGCTCGAGCATCTCTATGACCCATGGGCCGCGATCGCTGAAATGAAAAAGCTGCTGAACGATGAAGGCGAGATCATCGTCTCATTGCCCTATATCGGCAATGGTGCCATCCTCGGCCTGATTTACGACGATGATTTCGACTATCGCGAAGACGGCCTGCTCGACAAAACCCATATCCGCTTCTTCGGACTCAAGAACATCGAGGCCCTGCACAGGAAGGCCGGCCTCGCGATCACGGACGCGCGCTTCGTGCTGCGCCGCCCCGAGGTGACGGAGTTCCATGCGCGCTGGAACAAGCTGCCCAGGGCGGTGCGCCGGGCGTTCACCATGGGCCCGCACGCCGACATTTATCAGGTCGTCACCACGGCGCGACGGTCCGAAACGGTCTCAACGGATTTCAGCCTCTTCGAGGCCGCCGCGAAGCGCTGCCCGCCCCGCAAGCGCACGATCACGCAAAGAATCGCGGAAATGTTGCTCGGCGTCTGATAAAGACGCCAAGCTGAAACGGCGACCTGAATGGCCAACGAAAGACCCTGCCAGATCGAAATGATCCGCCACGCGCCCGAACGGCCTGTCGTGGCGTTCTTCCGTTTTTTCAACGCCGCGGGCGATTGCGTCGTCGCCTTCCCCTTCCGCCTGCAGAAGCGCGTCGCCTATTTCAATGAAGTGATGATGGATCCCTCGCTTACGGCGCAAATCGACTGCGGCGATCCGGAGGCGCGCATTTCCGTGCGCGTCACCCCTTGCGGCCGGCGCTATTACTGGGGCCGCAAGCTCGGGCATTTTCTCGACAACTTTCGCAGAAAGCCACAGCCCGTCCTGCCGACGCCCGATCCGTCGCGCATCGTTTCCTTCGTGGCGCAAGGCGTGGCGACTTCTTCCGCGCGCCCGCTCGTCAGCATCGTGATTCCGACGCGCGACCGCGCCGATCTCCTCGCGCGCGCGGCGGAGACGCTGTTCGAGCGCGCGAGCTGGCCGAACAAAGAGCTCGTGATCGTCGACAACGGCTCCGCCGAGCCCGAGACATTCGCGCTGTTCGACCGTCTGCGCGCGCGCCCCGACGTCACGATCCTGCGCCGCGACGAGCCTTTCAACTTCGCGCGTCTCGTCAATGAAGGCGTGCGCGCCTCGACCGGCGAAGTTATTGCGCTGCTCAATAATGACGTCGAGACCGGCGATCCCGATTGGCTCTCGCAGCTCGTCGCGCTCGCCGTCGATCCGCGCGTCGGCGTCGTCGGCGTGAAGCTTCTCCATGAAGATCGGACCGTGCAGCACGCTGGCATCGCGCTTGGCGTTCGCGGCCTTACCGCGCATGCGGGGGCGGGGCGGGCGGCCGACGATCCCGGTCCCTACGCCATGCTCACGACGACGCGGCGCGTCTCGGCCGTCACCGGCGCCTGCCTGCTCACCCGCCGCGACGTCTTCGAGAGGCTCGGCGGCTTCGACGAAAATTTCGTCGTGGAGTTCAACGACGTAGATTATTGCCTGCGCGCCGGCGCGGCGGGCTACGCCGTCGTCTCGGCGGCGACCCCTGCGCTCCTTCACAAGGAAGGCTCGACCCGCCAGACGCGGCCGCTGCGCGCGCAGGAAGCGCTCGACCGCGCGCTGTTCATGACCCGCTGGGGGCGATCGCTGGTGGACGATCCCTATTATCCGCCCGAACTCACCTTGCAGGACGAGTCGCTGACGCTCGCGGCAGGGCCCCGCAACGGTTAGATGTGAGCTAGCAGCCTGAGTCGCTCGAACCGCGTCATTGCGAGGCGGCGCAGCCGCCGAGGGAATCCAGAGCCATGATGAGGCTCTGGATTGCTTCGCTTCGCTCGCAATGACAGGAAATCAGTGACGCCGGAAGCGTCTGCAATTTCATTGCCTGGCTTTTACATCACCAGCGTCAGCCTCTGCGCCGCGCGCGTCACGCCCGTATAAAGCCAGCGCGCGCGGTGTTCGCGGAAGGCGAAGGACTCGTCGAAGAGAGTCACATTGTCCCATTGCGAGCCCTGCGCCTTGTGCACGGTGAGCGCATAGCCGAAATCGAACTCGTCGGAGTCCTTGCGCAGCGCGTAAGGGATTTCTCCATCGCCGCCCTCGAAGAATTGCGGAATGACGGAGACGCGCTGGAATTTTCCTGCCTCGCCCTCCTCCGGCATGACGAGCATTCTGATCTTGCCGCGCCGCAGCGCGCCGGCGCTCTTGACCGTGAAAAGCGCGCCATTGAGCAGGCCCTTCTTGCGGTTGTTGCGCAGGCAGACGAGCTTCTCGCCCGATTGCGGAAACGGCCCCGTGAAGCCGCGCAATTCGCGCAGACGGCCATTATAGGCGCGCCGCGTCTTGTTCATGCCGACAAGCACCTGGTCGGCGCCGGTGACGAGTGCGGGATCGAGACCCTCGCGCGAGACGATGCGCGTTTCGCCATAGACGCCGCGCGCGAGCGTCCCGCCCTCGCGGATCGTCATGGAGAGGCGGACGATGGGATTGTCCGCGGCCTGGCGATGCACCTCGGTCAGCATCACGTCGGGCTCGGCCTCGGTGAAGAAGCCGCCGCCCTTCACGGGCGGCAACTGCGCCGGATCGCCGAGAACCAGCACTTTCTTGCCGAAAGAAAGAAGATCGCGGCCGAGCTCCTCGTCCACCATGGAGCATTCGTCGATGACGATGAGCTTGGCGCGCGCGGCCTCGCTATCGTCATTGAGCACGAAGGACGGCTCCTCCGTCTCGGAATCGGTCGCGCGATAGATGAGGCTGTGAATGGTGCGCGCGTCCTTGCAGCCTTTGGAGCGCATGACGAGGGCGGCCTTGCCGGTGAAGGCGGCGAAGGCGACGTCGCCCTCTACATGCTCGGCAAGATGAAGCGCGAGCGTCGACTTGCCGGTTCCGGCATAGCCGAAGAGCCGGAAGACCTGCGGCCCGCGCGGCGTTTCCAGCCACTTGGCGACGGCGGTCAGCGCATTGTCCTGCTCGGGCGTCCAGACGGGCATGTGTCCCTGAGGGTCGAATCGGGAGCACGTACGATGGCGAAAGGCGCCCGCCGCCACAAGCGCGCCGATCTTGAAAGTCGGCGCCCGCCCTTAAAAGCCCTGCCGCCCGCCCATCATCGTTGCGTCAATTTGACGCCGGAAGGCGGACTCCGTCCAATATTGCGTTGAGAAAAGCTTTACCCGCGCCCTTTAGCGTCGAGACAGTCAAAAATCCGATACAGAGCGGGCGAAATGAGCGTCTTGGCCAGCATCACCGACAAGCTCCACCCCGTTCTTCTGTCCCCCGGCTCGCATTTCTCGCTCTATTCCCTCGCCACGGGCTTTCTCGTCGGCTTCGGCTTCCTCGCCTGGCGGCAGCGCCGCCGTCGCGGCCATGTGCGGTGGAGGGCGCTCGCGCGCGCCTTCTTCTCCCGCGGGATCGTCTTCAGCCGTTCGACCAAAGCGGACGTCTTCTATTTCTTCCTTAATGTCTTCGTCACGGGCCTCTTCATTGGCTGGTTCTGCCTGACGACCAGCCAGGTCGCGGATTTCGCGCAGGTCGCGCTCGTCGACCGATTCGGCTTCCGCCCGGAGACGGGCCTGCCGGAATGGCTTCTGCGTGGAGGAATGACCATGATCGGCTTCCTCGCCTTCGAATTCGGCTACTGGTTCGACCATTATCTCAAGCACCGCATCCCCTTTTTGTGGGAGACGCACAAGACCCATCACACCGCGGAGCGCCTCACGCCCTGGACCGTCTGGCGCGTGCATCCGCTCGACTCGCTCATCTTCACCAATGTCGTGGCCGTCTGCGTCGGCCTCTCCTGCGGGGTCGCGGCCTTCGCCCTGGGCGAGCATGTCGCCGCCTTTTCGCTCGGCGGCGCCAACGCCTTTCTGGCGCTGTTCTTCTTCACTTTCGTCCATCTGCAGCATTCGGAGGTCTGGCTTCCGCTGCAGGGCTGGGCCGGCCGGCTGCTGATGAGCCCCGCCCATCACCAGATCCATCACTCCGTCGATCCGGCGCATTACAACAGCAATATGGGCAACGCGCTCGCGATCTATGACTGGCTGTTCGGCACGCTTGTCGTGCCGGCGAAGGAGTCGCCGCGCCTCGCCTTCGGCGTCGATGAGCCCGGCGTCGATCCGCATTGCGTGACGGAACTCATCGTCTCGCCCTTCCGCAACGTCGCGGCGGCGCTCGTCCCCAAGGCCGCGGTCCCGGGAACGCCGATCGCCATCGAAAAGTCGATCGAGATCACGCAGTAAGGCCGCCAAGAAGCAGAACCGCGCCGAGGAGCGCGGAGACCGCCGCATAAGCGGAAAGCTTTTCCTTGAACCGCATCCTTTCCATCGACCGGCGCAGAAACCCGGTCGGCAGGAACAAGGTCGCGAGCCCGCTGAAAAGCGCGGCCCAGCCGAGCAAAGATACGAGCGCCTCGAGCCATCCGCCCCAGCGATTATGAGCGGAAATCACGACGAGGCCGAAGACGAGGCGCAGCACGCCGATCATCGATTCGAAAACGGGATCGCCGGAGGCGCGGTCGACGAGGGCCAGCACGGCCTCCCGACGCAGCAGAAGCCAGATTGCCGCGATCAGCGTATAGGCTCCGAGGAATGTGGCGAAAAAGGCCGTCAGCGTCATCGTCCCCTCCGAGACAGCCCCTCGCTCACACCGCCGCGGAATGGCGCGCGGCGGCCTGATCCAGATAGGCGTCGAAGGCGGCGGCGACAAGACGAACGAAGGGACGGCCGCGCTCGGTGACGCGCACGCGCCGGTCGAAGACCTCCACCACCCCGTCGCGCTCGAGGCCGCAAAGCGGCCGGCGGACGGCGTCGAAAGCCTCGACGGCGAAGCCATGCGCCAGCGCGACGGCGCCGAAATCGACCGCGAAGTCGCACATCAGCCTTTCGATGATCTCGGCGCGGGCGAGGTCCTCGATCGAGAAAGCGACGCCGCGCGTGACCGGAAAGCGGTCGTCCTCGACGGCGCGCCGCCAGCCGGCGAGGTCGGTGGCGGCGCCGACGAAACCCTGCGGCAGGCGGCCGATGGAAGAGACGCCGAAGGGCAGCAGCGCCGTGGCGCTGTCGACCGTATAGCCCTGGAAGTTGCGGCGCATCCGCCCCTCCCGCGCGGCGACGGCGAGCGGATCGTGGGGGCGCGCGAAATGATCGAGGCCGATCGCCTCATAGCCCGCGCCTTCGAGGGTCCCGCGCACGGCGGCGGCCTGGGCGAGGCGCTCGGCGGCGCCGGGGAGCGCCGCGGCGTCGATGAGCTTCTGGTTCGCCTTGAACCAGGGAACATGGGCGTAGCCGAAGACGGCGAGGCGCTGCGGATCGAGCGAGGCCGCCATCGCGGCCGTGCGCTCGACATCCGCCACGCTTTGACGCGGCAGGCCGTACATCAGGTCGAGATTGATGGCGGCGATCCCCGCGGCGCGCAGCGTCGACACGGCGCGCTCGACGACCTCGAAAGGCTGCACCCGGCCGGCCGCCTCCTGCACATGGGCGTTCAGGTCCTGCACGCCGAAGGATGCGCGGTTGACGCCCGCCCGCGCCAGCGCCTCCGCCATCTCGGCGTCGAGGATGCGGGGGTCGAGCTCGATGGCATGCTCGGTCTCGGGCGTGACGTCGAAGAGCTCGCGGACGCGGCCCACGATCTCGCCGAACCGCGCCGGGCCCAGAATGCCCGGCGTGCCGCCGCCCCAATGAATGCTGACGACCCTGCGCGCACGCGTCGCTTGCGCAGTCATCTCGATCTCGCGCAGCAGCGTTTCCTTATAGGCGGTGAGCGGCGCCTCCCGCCGCACGGCCTTGGTGTGGCATCCGCAATAGGCGCAGATCGTCTCGCAGAAAGGAATGTGGAAATAGAGCGATAGAGTGGCGCGCGGATCTAGCGCCGCCAGCCAGTCCCGCATCGCGGCGTCGCCGATCTCCTTCGAGAAATGCGGCGCGGTGGGATAGCTCGTGTAGCGCGGCGCGGAGCGTTCGGCGAGGGCGAGGGCGGCCGGGTCCATTACGCGGATTCCTTGGATTGCGGCTGTACAGCGCGAACTTAAAGCGTGCGACGCCGGCGCGCAAAAGCTTCGGCTGCTACACTTTACCGCGCCCGGCCGCGCGAAGCCGACAAAAATCCGGCCGATTATTCTTGGCCCGCGCGCGCGAAACGGGCAGACTGCGGGCGATTCACGAGCTTTGGAGCAAGCGTCGATGCCGAGAACCTCTTCGCGGCCGGTAAAGTTTTGGCGATTGGGCATGTCCATGGCCGCCTTCCTGCCGTTCGCGAGCGCTTTCGCCGCCGGCGACCTTGCCGGCCGTTACGCGATTCTTCGCGAAGACAAGGACACCGCCTGCATGTTGACGCTGTTGGGCGGCGGCCGGGCGCAGCTCGCGCCGGCCTGCCGCGACAACGGAATCGTCGTCTTCGACCCTGTGCGCTGGTCGGTCGATCGCGGCAGGCTCGTCCTCGTCGCGCGCAAGGGCCACAAGGCGCATTTCGAGAAGGATTCGGCAGGCTTCTGGCGGCGCGATCCGGCCGAGGGAAAATCCTCGCTGGCCTTCAAACCCATCTGAAAAAAGCCTCCCGGATCGCTCCGGGAGGCTCGTTATCCGCCGCCGCGCGAGAGGGGCGGGAGAAGGCGACGACGGAAACGCGTGATTACGCGGACGCTACAAAACCCTGAGAACGCCTCGGGGAGGCCGATTTAAGGGCGCTAATCGCATATCTGCGCCCGGCGATAGGCGACGACGGCGCCCCACTCGTCGGTGACCGGCCGGTCGACGTAATAGCAATCGTCATCGTCGACATATCCGGCGCCGTAATAAGGCTGGCCAGCGTCGTAGTAAGGCTGGGAAGCCGCGCCGGCCGCCGCGCCGAGCGCGAAGCCGCCGACGGCGGCGGCCGCGGCCGCGCCGCCATTGTTCCAGCCGGCATGTCCGCCCCAGCCATGACGGCGCCAGCCCCAGTCGGAAGCGGCCGCCGGCGAGGCGAGGCCCGCGCCGAGGAAGCCCGCCAGGGCGGCGAGAGTGACGGCGTTGCGGAGATTGAGGCGCATCGAACGCTCCTTTGCTCTTAGGCTTTCGCC
>Ga0123398_1022699_pt1 | contig 20517 bp, 18 predicted proteins | sample T5LHNO3metaT_FD_89926 | JGI IMG/M metagenome (GOLD analysis project Ga0123398, IMG submission 89926) | Methane-oxidizing artificial microbial communities from Washington, USA to study methane cycling - T5-LHNO3 metaT (Metagenome... | ecosystem: Engineered > Modeled > Simulated communities...
AAACCGCGGTCAAGTAGCCGGCCTTGGCAAGATTACGCGCCATGCCCTGGCCCATTGCCCCCAATCCGATCAAGCCTACCCGCATGTTATATCCCCCGTAATATTGTCTGGACCATTATAGCGTCTTAGTTGGGTCCTAACAGACCGCGCGGACGATTACAACGCTCCGTGTTTTTGCAATAACGCGACAACATTTTCCGCCAAAAGCCGATACCCCCTATCATTAGGATGGACCGTATCCGACTTAAGCTCGTTATTTGCCAGAATCTTAGGCAAACTATCCAGATCGCTCGGCACGCCTTCAGATGCAGCCAGCTCTTCATAAATTTTCGCGCTATGTAAAAACACGATCCCAAACGCCGGCACACCCAACATTACGACCGGAATATTGCGTTGCCGGGCTTCGGCTATCATGGCTTTAAGATTGTCCCGGGTCTGATCGGCGGCGAGTTGTTGCAGAATATCGTTGCCGCCGTGTATCAAAATTAATAGATCGGGCTTGTATTCATCCAGCAATGCCGGTAAGCGCTGCCGGCCTGCACTGCTGATCTCTCCAGGAACGCCTTCATTAATGACCTCGCGGCCGGTCAGTTGCGTGAGTATGCTGGGGTAATCATGCTGGGCCGAAGCACCGGTTCCATAAGTCAAGCTATCGCCAAAGGCCAGAATGACGGCGTTATCCGGCAGCTTGCTTAAGGCTGGCTTTGGTTTATTACAAGCCATACCACCGAATAGCAATGCCACAACCATCAGAACTATTTTCATGCTCGCCCTCGATCCTTTAAGCGCCTGGGGCGCAGCACCCTTATCTATCCTTCTATCGCCTTAGCTATTTTTCCAGGTAGGTATAAGCATTCAGTCCGGCCAACAGCTCCTGCTCGAAAGCCTGCTTTTGCGCAGCCGTTAATCCGCTGACACCCAACTTTTGCCGGTAGGCGGTTTTTAACGCTTCGGTATTGATATGCACATAATCCAGCAGTTCGCTGACATCCTCGCCTTCCATGAAGTCACCGAAACGATAGCTGTCTCCCTCCAGTTCGATATTGATCGAATGCGTGTCGCCGAATAGATTGTGCATATCACCCAAAATTTCCTGATACGCGCCGACCATGAAAAAGCCGATCAGATAGTCCTGATCTTCGGCAATGCTATGCAGCGGCATGGTGTTGGCGATGTTCTGATGATCGACGTATTGATCGATACGGCCATCGGAATCGCAGGTTAAGTCTTGCAGGACCGCACGCCGGTTGGGTTGCTGCTGCAGATTATGAATGGGCATAATCGGGAAAATCTGATCGATACCCCAAATGTCCGGCATCGATTGAAACAAGGAGAAATTGCAGAACACCTTGTCCGCCAGTTTTTCATCCAGCTCCTGCAAAATTTCGCGGTGATGGTGATTATCCAGGTTCAACTTGCGCTGAATTTGCTGACACAAACTGACATAGTGCTTTTCGGCTTCGGCCAGTTCGGTCAGCGACAAATCGCCTTGCACGAACTGGGCGCGGGCTTCGGCCATGTTGAATTGGGCATTGTGATAAGCCTCGGCGATATTTTGCCCGCTGATGGTCACCGCCGTCGCCGCACCTTGCAGGCTTTCAACTTCGGTAACATTAGTAATCAACACCGCATGATGCGCGGTGATGGCACGACCGGATTCGGTGATGATATTGGGCTGCGGCAGACCGTGCTGCTGAGCCACGTCCGCAAAGGCGCGGACGATGTTTTCCGCGTACTCGTTGACGCTGTAGTTGATCGAACATTCCCTCCGCGAACCGCTGCCGTCGTAGTCCACACCCAAACCGCCACCGGCATCGACCGTGGTAATGTTGGCACCCAATTGATGCAATTGCAGGTAAAACTGGCCGGCTTCTTTTAAGGCCAGTTTGATGTCGTGGATATTGGCGATTTGCGAGCCCATATGAAAGTGCATCAGTTGCAAACAATTCAACATATTCAATTGCTGCAAACGGGCAATCAGTTGCAACACTTCACTGGCATGCAAGCCAAACTTGGATTTCTCGCCGCCGCTGTTCTGCCATTTGCCGGCGCTGATGGTCGATAAACGCACCCGCAAACCGATCAACGGTGTGACTTGTAGCTTAGCGGCTTCTTCGATGATCATCTCCAGCTCGGAGGGCTTTTCGATGACGATGAATACCGACAAGCCCATTAACTGGCCCATCAAAGCCATGCGGATATAAGCCCGGTCCTTGTAACCGTTGCAGACGATGGTACCGCCAGGTTTGGCCAGTCCTAAAATCGCCAATAACTCCGGTTTGCTGCCGGCTTCCAGGCCGATATGCTCGGCGGCAACAATGCTTTCCACCACATTGCCTTGCTGATTAACCTTGATCGGATAGACCGGCGTGTAATGGCCGCTGTAATGGTTCGCGGCTCTGGCTTGGTCGAAGGCCTGCTGCAGCTGACGGATGCGGTCGCACAAAATATCGGTAAACCGCACCAGCACCGGGAAGTTCAAGCCCTTGCCCCGCAAGGCCTGGGCAATGTCGAACAGATCGATTTCGGTCGCGCAATCGGCTTGCGGCTTCACGCAGACATGGCCCTGGTCGTTAATTGAAAAATAACCGTTACCCCATTGCTGGATAGCGTAAAGCTGCTTGGATTGTTCAATCGACCAGGGTTGTGTCGGCACGCGCGGTATCCTAACTGTCATAAAGAGGTAGAAATTCTAAAGTATAATGATGAACGTTATATGACTTTTTACAGGACTTTCCCATGCTCGACGATCAATGGTTTAGCGAAGCCCAAGAGCCTTCCGGTTCGGCCTTCTCGTTAAAAATCAAACGCAAACTGCACGAGGAGCAATCCGAATTTCAGTTTCTGGAAATCTACGAAACCGAACAGTTCGGCAATCTGATGGTAATCGACGGCTGCACCATGGTCTCGACTCGGGATAATTTCTTTTATCACGAGATGATCAGCCACCCGGTGTTGTTCACCCATCCCAACCCGAAAAATGTGTTGATCATCGGCGGCGGCGACTGCGGTACTTTACGGGAAGTGCTGAAGCATCCTGGCGTCGAAAAAGCCGTGCAAATCGACATCGACGAGCGCGTCACCCGCTTGGCGGAAATCTATTTCCCGGAACTGTGCGAATCCAACAACGATCCGCGCGCCGACCTGAAATTCATCGACGGTATTAAATGGGTGAAAGAGGCCGCGCCGAATAGCGTGGACATCATCATCGTCGACAGCACCGATCCGGTCGGCCCGGCCGAGGGCTTGTTCTGCGCTGATTTTTACAAGGATTGCTATAAAGCTTTAAGCGAGAACGGCATCGTGGTGCAACAAAGCGAATCAGCCCTGCTGCATATGAAAATTCTCAAGGAAATGCGCGAGGAAATGAAAGCGGGGGGATTTGCAAACTTCCAAACGGTCTTCTTCCCGCAATGCATTTATCCATCAGGCTGGTGGAGCGCAACGATGGCCAGCAAAACCGATTTGTCGAAGTTCCGCGAGCAGGACGCGGTCAACAAGGGTTTTGAGACTGTTTATTACAACAGCGACATCCACAAAGCCAGTCTGGCAATGCCGGAGTTTTTCAAAAAAGCCTTCGCTTAACCATTGCTCGAGCCGAAGCCACGCGCTTCGGCTCTGCTGAGCAGTTCTTAGCGCGCCACGCTGAACATGGCCTCAAATCGTTTGGCCACGTGCTCACATCCCTTGCTAGCTATCCGGCTATCTGCGACACTGAGGCCTTGTAGGAGGTTTCTTACAGCGCGCCTGACTGGCAAGATAGTCTCGCAACTGCCCGAGTAACGCCCCAAAAGCATATTTCATTACCTAAGCCAGGAGATGATTAGGACTCGCCCGATGACCACGCCTCCCGACAAAACTCAGTTAATCTTGTCCAACACCTTGATCGGCAAATTATCCGAAAACAGTCGTGACACTTCGGAGCTTGAGCCGTATTTGGTGGTGTTATCCGGTAGCGATCAAGGCAAGCAATACAAATTGCACCATCATCAGCATGTGTTGGGCCGCGAACCGGCCGTGGATATTCTGATTCCCGATCCTAAGGTCTCCCGGCGCCACGGCCGGCTCTGGGTACAAAACCGGCATATCCTGCTGGAAGACTTAAACTCCACCAACGGCACCTACGTCAACGGCAAGCGGGTCGCAAAACATAAACTCGAATTACTCGACAGAATCCTATTGGGCGACACTTACTTAAAAATCGATTACAAACGCGCCAACGAAGCTAAATCCGAACAGGCGCTATACGCGGCGGCGAATCTGGATGCGATGACCAACATTCTGAACCGCAACGCCTTCATGCTGCGCGCGCAACAGGAATTGTCTTTTTGTAAACGCAACGAAACCCGATTAACGGTGATGATGTGCGACGCCGACCATTTCAAGCGCACCAACGACAATTTCGGCCATCTCGCCGGCGATCAGGTCCTTAAAGAACTGGCGAAAATCCTGAATGCGGAAATGCGCCAGGAGGATTTCCTGGCCCGCTACGGCGGCGAAGAATTCATCATGTTGTTGCGGGATATTTCCAGCGATGCCGCAACCAATTTGGCGGAGCGCATCAGACTAACAGTGATGCGGCATGCGTTTCAATACCAAAATCAGCCCATACCGACCACCCTGTCGATTGGCGTCTGCTCGTGCCGGATAATGGCCGACACCTCCCTGGACGCCATTATTCAAGCAGCCGACGACGCCCTTTACCGCGCCAAGAAAAACGGCCGAAATCGCGTAGAAATCGACGCCCGATAACTTTAGCTTGCCAGCCGGCCAATACAAACACCTGGCTTCATAAGGTATTTGCATTTATCCGCGCCGTGCGTTACTGTCCAACTTCCAGTGTTTTCGGCGTTCTGCTGCTATGCTTAGGCATGCTACGTAGAATTAAATTTGTAACACCACGGGAGTATCTAACATGAATAAAAATAAATTCCTCACCACCTGTTTGCTGTCAGGTGCATTATTGGCCAGCCAAATGGCAAATGCGGACGAAAACCATCCGGGTTATCTGGCAGGTTTCACTTCCAGAGTTAGCCAAGGCTTTGCTAACACCACCTTCAGTTTTATTGAAATCCCTAAAAACGTGGTCAACATCACTCACGACCAAAACATTCTGCTGGGTTCAAGTTGGGGTCTGCTGCGTGGCGTAGCTCACACCGTCAGCCGCACTGTAATAGGCGTAGCGGAGCTGATTGCCTCGCCGATTCCCACCGATGAATTTATCTCTCCGCCCTACGTCTGGGATCGTTTTAGCGAAGATACCCGTTACTTCGGTCTGCATTACCCCGGCTACTGGACTCATTTCGGCCCGCTGGATCACGGCTATACCGACACGCTGGATCATGGCAAGTAACGCGGACGATACCGCTCGATATTGAGGATAAGATCATGACAAAAAAATACGTATACATCCCGCTTGCCGTTATGGCTTTGTCGCTGGCCGCCTGTTCCACGCCGAAAAAGGATGTGGCCGGGCTCAGCGCTGAGATTGATGCTGCATCCAAAGGTCATTACGGCCAAGCTTTGCTCCATGCTTCAGCAGCTGAACAGGACTTGAAAACCGCCAATCATGTGTTGAAACATTGGCAAAACGATTATTACTGGAACATCGACGAGAGTCTGAAAGCGCAAGAGGCCGCAAAATCAGCTGCGGCACACGTTTTGGCCTCGGAAAAAGAGTATTGCCAATGGCTGACCGAAGCCCATTCGCAAAACCACCATCACGTGGAAACCATTCACGAAACCGTGGCCTACTTTAAAACCGGCAGCCATGTGCCGTTTAAAACCAAGGAAGACACCATCAGCCATATCGGTCACTTTTTACACGACCACCCGGATGCAACAGCGACTGTCACGGCTTCCACCGACACAGTGGGTAAACCTGCGGCTAACCAAGCCTTATCGGAAAGAAGGGCTAAATCCGTTACCGAACTGCTGATTAAAAACGGTGCCAGAGCTTCGCAACTGGTCTCCAAAGCAATCGGCGAAGCGGGTGGCCCCGATAACACGGCAGATCAGAATCACCGGGTTGCCGTGGTTATTTCCGCACATCCCGACTATCTCGACTGCCCTAAATTTAAGTAAGCCCAACCCACCCTGCTCGCACCAGCGGCAGGGTACTTGGCGGCAGAGATTCAATAACATCGGTTATCGAATCTCTGCCCCACCTTACATCTCGTCTGCCTGCTGTTTCTGCCGATCCGCGCTTTCAAAAATTTGCTTTTCCGCATCCCTGGCCTGATCCATGGGTTGCTTGATTGCATCCGCCAGCGGCTGCGGCACCACTGGCGGATTCGCCTTGTCTGGCGGCGAAGAATCGCAAGCCTGCAAACCGCCAGCTATTAGTAAAAAAATCAAAACGTTTTTCATGGCTTTACCGAATCGGCGACGTCAAAGGTTAATGACAAAAACTCAATCATTGCGGTGCTCGCGAGGACGGCGCAAAACCTGCTTTATCGCCTGCTCCACCGCCATATCGACAGCACCGGCCATCTCCTGATATTGCTGCTCGCTGACATTAATACCCTTATCGATGGTGTTCCGCACATAACACGGCGGTAATTGGTTCAGCGCCAGACAAGCCACGTCTTCCTGAAACGCTTGACTGAAAGGCTCGTCAGCCTGCTCAGCAAGCTTCCAAAGCCTGTCTATCACCAATCGCTCGTAATAATTACTAATATTCAGCATAAAGGCCTCTTGAAAAACATTGGCTGCAAATGCTAATAAGCATAGCCCAGAATCCAACTTGGCCGAATCCATTCGCCACGCTGACAGAGGCCCTGATTACCCTCATTTTTTACAGCGGGCATAGCTCATTCCGCCCGCAACGCTTCCAGCGGGTTCAATCTAGCGGCCTTGATGGCCGGCACCACACCGGCCGCAACGCCGATAAACAAGGAAATCGCAAAAGCGGCAACGATGTAATTCCAGGCCAATTGCACCGGTAATGCCGGCACGAAAGCAGCGGCGAGTTTTACCAGTGCCACGCCCAATAAAACGCCGCCGAAACCGCCGACCAGACTCAACAACATCGCTTCGCCGAGAAACAGCTTAAACACCATGCCACGCTCGGCACCAATAGCCCGCAACAAACCAATCTCCGATACCCGTTCCGACACGGCGATGGTCATGATGGTGAGAATACCGACCGAGCCCACCAGTAACGAGATACTACCCAGCGCCGCCACCGCCAAGGTCAATACACTCAATACCGAATCCATTTTCTCCAGCATCTGGTTTTGGGTAACTATCGTAAAATCCTCGGCACCGTGCCGCGCTATCAAGCGGCGTTTGATGGCTTGCTCCACCGTTTCCGCGCTGGTCTCACTGCTGTACAGCAAGTCGATTTCCATCAAACTCTGCCGATCAAACATCTCCATGGCCTTGCCGGCGGCAACGAACACCGTATCGTCCAGGTCAAAACCCAACATCTGGCCTTTAGCCTGCATCACCCCAATCACCCGAAACCGGTCGCTACCGATGCGAATCCGTTGCCCCAGGGGATGGGTATTGCCGAATAATTCCGTGCGCATCTTACTGCCCAACACCGCGAACGCGCGCGGATTATCCAGACCATCGTCGGGTAAAAAGCGGCCGCTATCGACTTTTAATTGCCATACTTGCGGCAAGGCGGCGCCGACGCCAAACACATTGGCCCGGCGCTGTTTGTTGCCGGCCTCGATCCGGGCATTGCCCTGTACCATGGGCATGGCGGCCAACACGTGATCGAGATTTTCCAGACTGGCCGCATCGGCCGTGGACAAAGGCCGCACCGTGCTGATGGTCGCACCGGACATGCCAAACGTGGTGGTTTTTCCGGGATAAACCGCGATCAGATGCGTGCCGAACTGGGTAAATTCCGCCAACACGAAACTATGAATGCCGCGGCCGATGGAGGTCAAAATCACCACGGCGGCGATACCGATGATCAGGCCCAGGGCGGTCAACAACGAGCGCTGCCTATGGCTGCTGATGCTGCGTAACGCCAGCTTGGCTAAATCCAGCCAGGTCATCTCAGCGCCTCGCCAAAGCCGCGACCGGGTCGAGTCGCGCAGCCTTGCGAGCCGGCAACACCCCAAAAACCAGCCCCGTTACTAAAGCGACGGCCAAGGCCGACACTCTGCCCCAAATCGGTAGAGCAACCGGAAAATTCGGATACAACCACTGTAAGATCAAAATACCGAACTGACCGAGTACGCTGCCGACCAGCGCGCCGGCCAGCGACAACAAGGCCGCTTCGCATAAAAACCAGCGTTGCAGTTGGCTTTGCGTGGCGCCCAAGGCTTTCAGCAAGCCAATTTCGGCAGTGCGTTGACTGACGCTGACCAGCATCACATTCATCACCAACACCCCGGCCACCGCCAGACTGACCGCGGCAATACCGGCCACGGTAAAAGTCAACGCGGTGAGGATTTTATCGAAGGTATTCACCACGCTATCCTGGGTAATCACCGTCACATCGTCCTCGCCTTCGTGGCGCAGCTTGATGATAGTGCGGACCTCGTCGACGGCCTTATACATGGCTGCTTCAGAGTAGGCTTCAATTAAAATCCGAAACAATGAATGGCTGTCGAACAAGGCTTGCGCGGAAGCCACCGGTACGATGACTAGTTCATCAAAGCCGGTGCCTATCGATTGACCTTCCTTGGCTAACACGCCAATCACTCGAAACCGCCGATCATTGATGCGCAGCCATTGCCCTACCGCTTGTTGATGGGCAAACAGTTCCTCGCTGATTTTTTTGCCGATCACGCACACCGAGATTTCCTTATCCGCGTCGGCCTCCGGCAAAAACTGGCCTTGGGCCATGGTGAGATGCCGCACGCGCAGCAAGGCATGCGTAGAGCCCATGATATTGGTTTCCCGCTCCAGACCGCCAACCGATACCGGCGCGGAGCCGATACTGACCGGGGCAATCGCCGCAACGTGCTTGCTGCGGAATAAGGTAGCGGCATCATCCAAGGTCAAATCTCGAGGGGTTTCGCCGAACAGGGGCGGGTGGCCGCCGGTGGTTTCGGTGCGGCCGGGCAAGACAATAAGCAGATGGGTGCCCAACGATTCGAATTCGTGGACCACATAATTGCGGGCGCTGTCGCCCAATGCAGTCAACACGTTCACGGCAGCCACGCCTATGCTCATCGCCAAAATAATCAGTGCGGCGCGCAGGGGTTGAGTCCGGATGGCTTTGCCGGCCTGAAGAAGTAAGTCTTTACTGAGCATGGCGATTGGGTAACAAGCTTAGCCGGCAGTTTAGCCGGAACCGCCAACAAATACCCAGCTAAAACGTGAGCGCTCCATAGACTTCGGAGTTAGAGCCTTGAGTTTTGGTTTTCCAGAGGCTGAGCAGAGCCCCTATAGAACCGGGACCGATCAATTTTCGAAGTAATTGATTATCAGCTTGCCGCCGGACATCACCAAATCAGGGTATTCCAACAACTTAAGCTTTTGCGTCGGATCACCTTTTACCGCGATCAGATCGGCCGGCGCGCCGGGTAATAAGGAGCCAAGCAAGGGCGTATTCAGGTATTGACCCGCTTTGGAGGTTGCGGTCCGCATCACATCCAACGGCGTCATTCCGGCCAGATGTTGCAGGTACAGCAATTCCTGCCCATCTATGCCCCAGGGAATGTCGGGATGAGCGATTTCCGCGCCATATAAAAACTCCGCGCCCAACTCGGCCAAGCGCCTGACATTGCTGCTCACGCCCGGACATTTCGACAAAGTATCGATGGTGCCGACGATTCTGACCTGTTGCGCCACGGCCCGCTGCAATTGCGCGTCCGGCAAACTGTCGCAGGGCGCGTGGGCCCATTCGTCGACACCGGCATCCAAGGCCAATTGCGCGCCTTTGGGCTCGGCAAGATGCGCCGCCACCCGGCGGCCGACTAGATGCGCTTCGTCGACAATGGCCGCCAACACCGCCGGCGCTAACATCGGCCAGCTATGTGGTTTATCGTGCGCTTTGCTGCGTGGGTCTTGGGAATGAGCGTGCGTGTGTCCGCCAGACCAAGGCGCGCCCGCTTCGCCGCCGGGCTCCAGCGCCACTTTAATCACTACCGCGCCGCCTGCCACCAGTTTACGCACCGCTTGCCGCGCCTGCTGCTCATCGGCTACCGGCATGGCAATGTCGGTTTCGCCAAGGTTAGGGATCGGGTAGCCTGCCGGCGCGGTTAGAATCGGCCCGGACGTCATCAGCCTTAAGCTGCCGTCGCCGCCGTAAGGCTGATGCAGCGGCCCGCCGACATCACGCACCGTGGTGATGCCATGGCGCAGCACGGTATCAGCCGGTACGTGTTGGTAGCTAAGATGCGCGTGCAATTCAATAAAGCCCGGCAATAAGGTGGCATCGCCTAGCTCAAGCCGAGGCGCATCGCTATCGTTAAACGCTTCCCGGCTGTCTATCCTGGCGACCTTCCCGTCGCTTATCAGCACCGCAGCATCGCTTCTGAGCGTATAGCCATCGAAAACCCGCGCTGCCGCGATGAGCAGCGGTTGGTCTTGGGCGAAGGCGATGCTGCCCGGCAAGGTCAGCACCAGCGCGGAAAGCAATTGGAGGCAGCGGTTGAAACTAGATTGAGATTTCATGGCTATTTCGCAAAAAGCAGTGCCGGCGAAAGCCGGCGCTGTCGAGTTGATGGGGATTAAATCGCCTAGAAGCTGGCGGCAATACCGATTTGCCCCCAAATACCCGGCATTTGATAACCAGGGCGATAGACATAGCGTTTATCAAACAAGTTTTCCACGCTGACAAACACTTCGCCTTTTTTGCCTAACTCGGCAATAGGATAGGCCAGCCGGGTATTCGCCACAGTAAAGGCTTCGACACGTTGGTTATTCACCTCGGCGACATTCCGGGCGCGATTCAACGCCCAAGTTCTTGATTGGTATTGCAGATCGAAAGAAAAGCGCAGCGGACCGATGGGGCCGTTGATGCCGGCGGTCACCGCTTGTTCCGGGGTGTAGGGCAAATTCGGGATGCTGGGGTTGAGTAGCGTCAATCCGGCAAATAGACTCCAGTCGGCGATCAAGTCTTGTTTTACCGACGCTTCCAAGCCACGCATCCAGTACGAGCCGTAATTGATATAAGCACCCTGGGTTAAGTCGAACACGTAGCGATTCTTGACGTTATCGATGAAAAAGCTCAGGTCGATTTGCGTACTTTTAAAGGGCGAAGCTTTCAAACCCACTTCAGCATGATCGACGTTTTCCGGCGACAAGTTTTGCCAGCCGTCGGCTGAAAAATTCGGCAAAAAGCCGCCGGAAAATAGATTTAACGGCACGTTCGACAAGGCGCCTGAGTTAGCCGCCGCGTCAATGCCGGGATAGTTGACGCCGTTTGAGACGTTGCCGAACACGGTTAAATCTTCGGAGACAAATGACAAACCGGCATGCGGGGAGGCTTTGGACTGGTAGTGGCTATGGTCGTAAAAACGCACTCCGACAGACGGGACCATCACCCACTCTTTGCTCAGCACCAGGTCGTGACTCAAGGCCAGGTAAGGACTGGTGAGTCTAAAAGTGGGGGTAGCGAATTGATAGACTTGGTTGCCGGTCTGGCTGCCCAGGTTAGTCACTTTACCGTTCAGCCACTCGTTATCTATCCCAGCCGTTAAGGTGCCGCCCTGCCAGGGCGAAAGCTGTTCCTTCCAGCGAAAACCGTCCATGCTGTATTGGCTGAGCAGATTCGAACGGTTGTCGGCAAAACCGGTGAAGTAAGTATTTTGACTCAACCAATTACCGTCGCCGCCGTTATGGTAGAGAGTAAATTTGCCCTGCCAATCGCCGTGCGCGTGGCTGAGGCTGGCGGCGACCATGCCGGCAACCGTATCGTACTCGCCGATAGGCAGTGTTACTCCGTATTGTCCGGGGTCGCCGGCCCTATTATCCGCGTACAGAAAAGTCACATCCGAGCGCCATTGCGGATTTAGCTGGTAGCCAGCCTTGCCCATCACGTTGCGTAATTCGCCGTAGCCGTTTTGGCGGTGGCCGTCTGATTTGGCGTAGCCTTGCGCCAGTGAGAAATCGAAATCGCCGTACTTGCCTTGCACATCCGCTTGTTCGGTAATCGTGCCGAAAAAGCCGCCGGACAATCGGCCGCTGCCGTGCAAACCGTCCTCCGCCGCAGCCTTGGTTTGCAGATTGATAGAACCGAAATTGTTGCCGTTGATAGCCGGCTGCGGGCCCTTGTAAACCGTAATCGATTGCATGCCGTTGACGGGCAACAAATCCAGCAAAGGATGGTTCCAGGTAGCCATATACAAAGGAATATCGTCGATATAGGTCTTGATCTCGCTACCCGGACGGCCAGAGCCCTGACCGCGAATCGAAACCGCGCCGCCCTGGTCGCCGCCGAAGGCGCCGACGGGGTTATAGCGGGAAATTTGTACGCCGGGTGTTCTTTTCAGGACGGACGCCAAGTCCAAGGCATTTTGGTCGCGGATTTGTTCTTCAGTGACGACCGCAGATACGCCGGAGAACTCGTCCACATGATTTTCTTCGATAACAGGGTTGGCGACTACCTCGGTGGAATCGAGCTGGTCAGTCTTTTCCTCTGCCAGGACGGCGGTACCGGCTTGCAGTAGCGCAAAAAAAACCAGCAAGGATTTGGGTAAATTCAGTAAGGGCAGCACGGCGTATTTCATGATCATTCCAGTCAACATTCGGCAAAAATAAAACCCTATCCACCGAACATTTATCGCTGAATGTTCGAATATGGAAAGCGTTTATCACAATGCTGATTTTAACGAATCACTCGCAACCGCCTGAGTTACTTTCATATGCTAAAAGTAATATTTTTTATGCTATAAGTAGCAGCCGGTAATATCCGAATTTTCGACTACCTCATCCAAAAAAACTCAGCGGCCTATTTAGCAACTATTAATTAAGCCAAATAACATAGTTTAAATAAAATTGCTTATTAGCACCAACACAGGGATTGCCATGACGAAGAAAACGGCGGGACGCTGGCGCATCAAAAACGACGAATTGCAATCCCGCCAGCAAGGCAACTGCCTGACTGAGTATCTGCCGGATGACATAGGCAAAGGCTACTCGACATTATTTCCGCTCGACCCAGACTTGAACTATATCGAAACCCATTATCAGCCCAGTCAGGATCTAGCTATTCTGACCCGAATGGATCAGCACAACCCTCGCCTGGTGGTGACTTTGGGCATGCAAGGGCAATCGAGATTCGTTGATGCGCAGGGCCAGGAAATTACTTTTAATGAAGGCTATACGTCGATAACCGCATTCAGCTCCAGTATTGGCGAACGCCAATATCAAGCCAATAATCCAATGGCCCAAGTGCGGTTTTCGATGAGTAAATCTTGGTTGAGTCGATACTTCGGCGAAAATACCGCAACGCGATTTTTTAATAAGAACGGCATTAGTTTAATAAGTTATAAACCCATTTCAAATAGGGCATTAATAGCCACGCGACAGCTATTAAATTGCGATCCGAATAATCCGGCAAGACATGTATTTATGCACGGCCAAGCCCTGTCGATATTAGCCGCGGAAATGACTCATCTATGGCAAGATAATCGGAAGACATCGCCGGTATTTTCAAAAAAAGACCAAGTCATTGCCCAAGCCGCGCATAACATTCTGTTAAATGAATATAAAAACCCGCCATCGGTTGCCGAATTATCCAGACGCGCCGGCACCAATCAATTTAAATTAAAACAATTGTTTCATCACTTTTTTAATACGACGCCGTATGGCTTATTATTAGAGATTCGCATGAAAACCGCCTATCAGTTATTAGAATCCAGCCGCTGTCAAATCGATATTGCCGCCGCCTATGTCGGCTACAATCACGCCAGCAATTTCAGCACTGCTTTTAGCAAATATTTCGGCATATCCCCCCGCAGTATCGCCAAAAACCACACATCCAAACCTTAAGAGGTTAATATACCTGCGACGCTGACCAAATCCGTGCGTCGGTAGCCGGCGCAATGATGTGCATTTTGGACTCGCAAGCCGTCAGGCCGAACCGATACGGCCCTATCCTCAACCTATTCGCCCTTACCGACGCTCTTAAGCCAAGCCACCAGTGCCCGCCGACACTAATCAGCCGCAAACCATCCAAACTCCCACGCCTATCTTGCCGCTGCCTAACAGCCGCCTCGGTCTGAGTTATATGCTGGTCGCTTGTGTCTTGTTTTCGGTGATGAACGCCGGCGCATACGCCATCGGCCTATTCGATACCGGCTTGCCGCCCAGCATGATCAGCTTTATCCGCATCCTGGCCAATTTCTTGATCCTGACAATTCCGGCGCTGATCGGCGGCCGACTGCTCGGCCTGTTCGGCGACGCCCGCCCCTCGCTGTGGTTGCGCGGCTTGTTCGGCAGCACGGCCTTGATGCTGTCGTTTGCGGCCATCGTCCGCATCGGCCCCGGCGAGAGCGCATTTTTGACCGCCAGCAGCGGTGTGTTCGTCATGTTGTTAGGGCCACTGGTTTTGGGCCAAAAAAACTCGCTATTGGTTTGGCTGGCCATTATCGGCTCGTTCAGTGGGGTATCGCTGCTATTTGATTTCGAAAATAGCCACAACTTATTCGGACAAGCCATGGCCTTGCTGGCCGGCCTGTTGTCGGCGCTGGCCTATTTGATGGTGGCGCGTGCCGGGCGCAGCAATACCCCGCAAACGGTAATTTTCTATTTTTGCCTGGTGGGCTTGGCGTTACACGGCATTTATTTTGCGCGGTTTGGCTATCGCCTGCCGGGCTCGGCGGAAAGCTGGGGCTTATTGCTCCTGGTAGGCGTGTCGGGCAGCGGCGCGCAACATTATATGACTCGGGCTTATCAAGCCGCGCCAGCAGCCTTGGTGAGCTCCATAGGGTATTTGGCCCCGGTATTAAGCTTAGCCTGGAGCGTCTTGCTATTCGAACAAATTCCCGGCCAAACGGCCCTGATCGGCACTACGCTGATTTTGGTGTTTGGGGTGATGTTGCCGTTTCTGCGTTAAGCCAAACTGGCTAAACGCCTGTTCTTCAGATACCGGGTTGCTTGCAACGCCTGACCATCGGCATGTCATTGCTGAATTGGCAGTCGCTTTCGAGACCAGATTTTAAGCGGCAACCTTGCAATAAGAAGGAACCCAACTGCGGGCGACCATGTAGTCCGGCAATTGATTAAAATCAAACGCTTCGCCGTGAGCGATCATTTGCTTGACATCGAATAATTCGCCCACTTCCGGAATGTCCTGATAAAACAGTATGTAAAACGGCTTAACCAGATAGCGGGCAATCTTAATGCCCACCGACCCGATGAAATTACGGCGTTGTCCGACGTGCGCGACTTCGTCGATGGTGATTTCGTCCAGCAAGGCTTTCAGACGATCTCTAACTTCCGGCTCGTCGGCCAATAACTCGTCGAATAAGGGATACAAATGGCAATAGAAGCTGACACCCATTAACTCGGTGACGAAGGCCGGCGTATCCATCAATACCCCCGGCAACTTCGGAAATTGTTCGTAGATCATTTCCTTAAACGGGGTCAACGGTTCCCATACCACCCGCTCTAATCCGCAGGTTTTCAGCATTTCATCAAACAAACGCCAATGGCAAAACTCTTCGGCCAGATGCACTCGGGAAATTTTGTCTTCCACGCTATGCGAATTAGCCATATCCGGCACCACATCCCAGGCGCCTTTGATACCTACCCACTCGTGGCGCGCGAATTTATAAATACCGCAGAGTAATAAGGTCAGCCTGTCCAAGGATTTTGGATCGTCCACCATCTTCACATAATTACGATAAAATGCTTCCGGGTCCGCTAAGGGCTTGTGCAAGCGCACCGGATTATTTTGAAAATAAGCCAATCGCTCGCGCTTTTTAGCCAAATCCCGGTCCGCTTCCAATAACTCACCGCCATGTTGTTGGGTAAACAGCCAATAATCAGCAAAATTTTCTTGCCGTTGCACGTCGCTGGCTGGCGTAAAAATAGAACGATATTTGAGCTGAGTCACAAAAAACTTCCCAATCTGTGGCTGAAAACACAGATTCTAACGAATTAATGACTTAGAGGTGGATTTTAAAGTTTTTCCGTCGTGATCGTTCGATTCCCGCTGCATTCCCAACCACATCAACGCATCGTCACGATTATTAAAAATCCGATAAACCCAATCGGCATCCCGCGGCATTGACAACATAACTTGGGTGGTTAGCTGACTAATATGGGTATACACCACAAATGCCGCCGCTTTAATACCAAGCAAAGTACCCATAGCAGTTTGCGAGGCAAAGTCATAGTGATAGGCGTTTACTTTGTGCACCAGCAGCAGATAGGGCCTCTGCAAATGCGCCACGATCCAAGCATGATATTCGTCGACAAGCGCCAAGTTGAGTTCCACTCCCTCATCGACAATAAACTCCGCCAAGTCCTCATCCAGCTTGATGGCATTACAAAAACTTAATCTATATCGCTCCATCATCCCTCCTCAGCCTACTGGCGTGTCAACTCTGTTGACAGTATCGCACAACCAGGAAAACTCTAACGACAAAGTTATCGCCGCCAAGCTTTTTTAGCACCGTTCTAAATGAAAAACTAAACCGCGCCGTCCGCCAAACGGCCGTCCACAATGCGCAACTGCCGCTTGGCTCTGCCGCCGATATTTTGATCGTGAGTGATGATGATTAAAGTCACGCCTTGCTGATTTAAATTCTCCAACAACTCGATGATGTCCTGTCCAGACTTGCTGTCCAGATTGCCGGTCGGCTCGTCGGCCAGCAAAATACCGGGTTGCATGATCATCGCCCTGGCAATGGCAATGCGCTGCAACTGGCCGCCGGACAATTGATTGGGCTTATGCTCGGCACGATCCAGTAAACTCACGGACGCTAGCGCCTGTAACACCCGCTGCTTGCGCTGCTTACTATCAACCCCGGCCAGAATCATCGGCATTTCGATGTTTTCCGCTGCGGTGAGCCTGGGGATCAAATGAAAAAATTGAAACACAAAGCCGATATTGTCGCGTCGAATCCGCGCCAGCTCGTCATCGCTTTGCCGGGTGACATCGGTGCCGTTTAATAAGTATTGGCCGGCCGAGGGCTGATCAAGCAGCGCGACAATGTTTAACAGCGTCGATTTGCCCGATCCTGACGGCCCCATCACCGACACATATTCGCCGGGCCCGATAGACAGGTCTATCCCGTTCAAAGCCTGTACGGTCTGCTCGCCGACCTGAAATACCCGGCGAATGCCACTGAGCTGAATCATGGCTTGACACTGACCGTTACGCCGGCCGCCACGCCTTCCTTGCCAACCGACGTCACTACTTGATCGCCCGCTTTCAGCCCGGACAGTACTTCCGTAAAACTCCAGTTGGATAAACCGGGCTGGAAGCTCTGTTCATGCAACACATGGTCTGCGTCTATCAACAATACGCGATGATTCTCCAGAATCGCCTCGGCCGGCAAACGCAGCGTGCGCTCTTTTTGACTGAGCAACACTTCAATGTCGGCGCTGTAACCCGGCAACAGCTCCGCCAGATCTTTGGGATCGCGCAAGGTCACTTCCACTTCCACCGTGCGCGCCTGTTTTTCCTTTTCCAACACGTAGGGCGCGACGCGGGTGACAATGCCGGAACAACGCTTATCCGGAAACGCATCCAGCGACACACAAGCACTCATGCCGGTCTTGATGCTGGCTGCGTCCACTTCATCGATAGGCGCGGAAACGGTCAAACAGCTGACATCCAGCAAGTCAATGGGCGGCAAGGTTGGAATCCCCGGCGGCGACGGTGTAACAAATTCGCCCAACTCGGCATTCACTTCCGCCACCGTGCCGTCAAACGGCGCTTTCACCAAGGTACGCAGCACCGCCGCTTCCGCCACGCCCAATTGCGCCTCTGCCACCTCAATGGCTTGCAGCGCGGCCCGGCATGCCGCGCGCTGCGACTTGCCGCCCGTCACTGATTTATCGACTTGCTCCACAGACACCACGTTTTTGTGTTTTTGCAATTGCGTCATCCTGGCCGCTTCCCGCTCCGCGCCACCGGCCAATTGGCAAGCTTGTTCTGCGCTGGCTCGGCTGGCATTGATCTGGGCTTTTTGCAGTTCAACCTGAGCTTTTAAGTCCTGGTTCCAAACCTCCAATAACACCTGACCCTGCTTGACTTTGTCGCCCTCCTTAACCCGCAGCTGCGCCACTTGCCCGCCGGTTGCCGGCGCCAGATAGGCCCGCCGACACGCTTTGACCGTACCCACCCGGGTATTCGCTACCGTCGCCCGCACCTCGCCTTCCACCACAGTGTAAGCCTCCACTGCCACCGGCTGCGGGCGGCGGCTATAGAGAAATAGTGCGGTGACAGCTATAAGCAAGGCGGCAACAATCAGCGTTTTACTTTTCATGGCGCGAGAGGGCGGATGCGTTGTACAAATTGGGATTCCACTTTTCTGAGCTTTGCTTTGGTTGGCGATAACCGGGGCGAAGTCCTCGTTGCATTTTCTAGTTCGCCACGTGACCACCCTACATTTTGTGGGTAGTAATCGCCAGTAGGGCTTGCTGGTAATGCCGGTAACGCTGGCGGCCGGCCTGTTTGCACGCTTCGCTGTTGTCCAATATTTCCAGGATACGCTCGGTCGGGGCGGTGGTCGGCGGGTACAAACTGGATAGGTTGACGACAATTTTCTGCCAGCCCTCAGGAATGTTTTCGCCACCAATTAGGATGGTGCCGGTAAATGCCGGGATTTCTCCGCGATAGGTTTGGTGCGGAATAAAACTGCCGGCCCGGAAGGTCCACAAGGCTTTATCGATTTGCTCGGCTTGCTCCGCCGAGTCGGTCAGCACATAGGGAAAATGGCCGCTACGGTAGATTTTCTCGATCAGCTTGCAGGCGAAATCCTGGCGTTGTTGCTGGTCATGGGTCGCCAGCACGTAGAAGCTGACTTCGGGGAGGGATGGCGAATGACTGGGGTCGGTCATGTCGTTTTAAGCCTGCGGAAAGTGCAGGGGCTTTCGCGACACCGGATCACCGCGAAAGCCTCTGTTACGCTCGGCCTTAAGCCGAGGCGCGGTTTAGCAAATACTGGCTTACCAGCGGGACCGGCCGGCCGGTTGCGCCTTTGTTGGCGCCGGTGCGCCAAGCGGTGCCGGCGATGTCGATATGCGCCCAGCGGTATTCTTCGGCAAATTTGGATAAAAATACCGCTGCCGTGATGCTGCCGCCGTCCGGGCCGCCGATGTTGGCCAGATCGGCGAAGTTGGATTTTAGTTGCTCCTGATATTCTTCCCAGATCGGCATGCGCCACACCAAGTCGCAGGCGGCATCGCCGGCGCTCAGCAAATCGTTGCAGAGTTTGTCGTCGTTGCCGAACAAGCCGCTCGGTACCCGGCCCAAGGCGACGATACAGGCGCCGGTCAAGGTCGCCATATCAATGACCACATCCGGGTTATATTTCTTTGCGTAGGTGAGCGTGTCGCACAAAATCAAGCGGCCTTCAGCGTCGGTGTTCAGGATTTCGATGGTTTTGCCGGACATGCTGGTCCAGATGTCGCCGGGTTTGTTGGCCGCGCCATCCGGCAGATTTTCCGAGGCCGGAATCAAGCCGACGATGTTCAGTTTCAGATTCAACAATGTCGCCATGCGCACCAGACCTAACACGCTGGCGCCACCGCACATGTCGTATTTCATTTCGTCCATGCCCAGGCCGGGTTTCAAGGAAATGCCGCCGGCATCGAAAGTTAGACCCTTACCGATCAAGACAATGGGTTTGGCGTTGCTGTCGCCGCCTTGGTAATCCAGACAAATCAATTTAGCAGGCTGACGGCTGCCGCGCGATACCGACAGAAAGGAGCCCATGCCCAGGGCTTCCATGTCGCTTTCTTCCAAAATCTCGCAGGTGAGTTTGTCGTGCTCGCCGGCCAGAGCCAGGGCTTGCTCGGCCAGATGCGTGGGCGTGCAGATATTGCCGGGCAGGTCGGCCAAGTGTTTGGCCAATTCCATGCCTCTGGCGATGGCGATGCCTTGTTGCAGGCCCGATTCGGCCAAAGCTTGTTGACTATCGTCGGCCACTACAGCCAGCTTTTGCAGCGGATTTTTGTCGTCGACTTTTTTGGTGGCGCTGTATTGGTACAGACCATCGTTGAATACTTCTACAACTTGGCGGGCTTTCCATTGGCTGTCCGCACCGTTGACGTCTATATCTAGCAGTGCGCAGCTGGCGGCGCTGACTTTACTGTCCTTGATGATTTTGATCGCAGCCGCCAAGGCTTTACGGTATTGCTTGCGCGTGACCTTGCCGCGCTCGCCAAACCCGAGCAATACGATGCGAGCGATATTGCCGTCGGGCAGGTTATTGATCAATAAGGTTTCGGCGTTTTTGCCCCTGATGTCGCCGCGGCCGATTAATTTGCTCAACAAACCGCCGAATTGGCTGTCCAGTTGGGTTGCCGCCGGGCTGAGTTGTTGATTTTCGTAGATTCCGACCAGCAGACAGTCGCTTTGCAGTTTGTCTAAGGGTGAGCTTTCTATAGAATAGTCCATGAGAGTAGTCTGTAAGTATCTGGGAT
>Ga0123398_1025899_pt1 | contig 20400 bp, 18 predicted proteins | sample T5LHNO3metaT_FD_89926 | JGI IMG/M metagenome (GOLD analysis project Ga0123398, IMG submission 89926) | Methane-oxidizing artificial microbial communities from Washington, USA to study methane cycling - T5-LHNO3 metaT (Metagenome... | ecosystem: Engineered > Modeled > Simulated communities...
CATGATCAACGTCGGCCTGGCGTCGGCATTTACCGGGCAGAAAAGCCAGGACCAGCTCGGCGTAGTGGCGCAACGCGAAGGCGACGTCAACATCCTGGTCAATGGCGACTTACAAGTCAATCGTTCCAGGATATTTACGCTGGACGGCGGCGACATTACCGCTTGGTCTTCGGAGGGGAATATCGACGCCGGCCGTGGCGCAAAGTCAGCTATCTCGACACCCAAACCCAAAGTCAGCCTGGACGCTAACGGCAATCTGGTCGTGGTGTTTCCGGCCACTGTATCCGGCAGCGGCATTCGCGCTCAATCCGGTTTTAACCGCAAACGCATTGGTAATGTTTATTTGGTAACCCCACGCGGTTACGTTGACGCAGGCGAGGCAGGCATCGGCGGTGGCAAAGTCATTCTGCCTGGTCCGGTTAGAGGCGTTGACAACATTCAAATCGCCAATCCAGCGCCTGCCCCTGCGGCTCAGGTTAGCAATCCCATGATTGCCGGCGATGCCGCCGCTGCCGCAGCGGCGAAATCCGCACCCGGGAAATCATTTGGCGACGAGGAGGAGGAAACTATCGACAAACGCGCTAAAAAAGCCAGGAAAGTAGCGGTTATTGACACCCAGGTTGTCGGCTTTGGCAAATGCAGCATCACCGACGTGCGTAACGGAGTATCTGGATGCGGTGGCTAAACCGATTTTTAAGAATGGAAAACACTATTTTGAACGCGGATGCCAAACAGCCCAAGCCTTATTGTGCTGTCGCCGGCGGCGCGGTAATCGGCACATTGGGAGGATTGATCGGCCTGGGCGGTGCGGAATTTCGCTTGCCCTTGCTAATCGGTTTGTTTGGGTTCGGTGCGCTGGAAGCGGTGATATTAAACAAAGCCATGAGTTTGATCGTGGTCGCCAGTGCTTTACCCTTCCGTACTGCCGGTGTGCCGTTACGCGAATTGACTGTACACGCCGGCGTGATCGGAACGCTGTTGTCCGGTAGCCTGATCGGTGCCTGGCATGGCGCAAGCTGGGCCAGCCGACTGGAATCGAAATCTTTGCACCGGGTCATCGCACTGAGCTTGGTGGGCATAGCGGCGGCTTTGCTCGCTGCGCACGACTCTTCGGTGGCCACGGCTTGGTTGACCGGCTGGCAACAAACCGCAGTCGGCTGCATCGCCGGTTATGGCATCGGCATAGTCGCGGCGCTACTGGGCGTGGCCGGCGGCGAATTGCTGATCCCCACTATCGTCTTGCTGTTTGGCGTGGACATCAAAATCGCCGGCAGCTTGTCGCTGGCAATTAGCCTGCCGACCATGCTGGCCGGCTTCGGCCGTTACAGTCGCCATCAAAGCTTTACAGTATTGGGCCGGCAAAAAGTTTTTATCGCGCTGATGGCGGCGGGCTCGATAGCGGGTGCCTTTGTCGGCGGCCAACTATTACCCTATGTTGCCGTCACCACGCTATTGCCCCTGTTGGCGGCCATTTTACTGGTATCGGCCTGCAAGATCTGGAAGCACAGTGCATGAGCCGGGCGATAAACCCTTGGGTACGCCAGCCATTGTTTCCCCAAGTGTAATAAGCTCTTTGATGAATTCGTTATTTACTTTTATACACAACGAATTAAACTACGGCCAGGGCTACACAACTCGCGAACTCCATTTGCGACAATTGCTGCGCTGTAAATCCAAAAATAACCCGAGACGATTTGGTCATAACGATGCGAAAAGACAGCTTTAGATCGGCCAGCGTTAAATGCGCATTCGGCGCTATTGCCGCCACCGGCTTTTACTTGGACGCCTCCCCCACGCAAGCCGCTGAAGTTAAGGCCTACAGCAAGCCCCCCATGGCCGCCTTTTCCAGTCAGATGCCGGATGCCCTGCTGGGCAACGATAAATTCGAAAAGCCGGTCTGGAATCTACATGACACGCTGAATTTGCCAAAGTGGCTATTCGCCTCACTGGAACAGCGAACCCGCTATGAGACTATGGACGGCAGCTTTAAAGCCAACGGCAGAGGCGGCGATCAGCAGATTGCCTTGCAAACCGATTTGTGGCTGCAAGCCAATCTGGGTAAGTTAAGGCTCGGTGCCGAGTTTCTGGATGCCCGCGCGCTGGGCGCCGATAGCGGTTCCGGCGTAAATAACACCCACGCCGACACTGCGGACTTCATTCAAGGTTATGCAGCGTGGGCAGATCAAAATCTGTTTTACAGCGGTATCGGCGCTGAAATTGTGGCCGGCCGGCAAACGCTAAATCTGGGCAGTCGCCGCTTAATTGCCCGCAATGCGATGCGCAACGATATCAACAGCTTTACCGGAATAAAGCTGAGGCTGTTGGACTACGATTCTTGGCAATTTACCGGCTTTGTGACCATGCCGGTCAACCGCTATCCGACCGCCGCTGCGGACATTCTGAACGAGGTCCACGAGTTCGACGAGGAAGATACCCACACTTGGTTTTCCGGCGGGTTCTTGGAGCTTTACAACTTGGCCTGGAATATCAATAGCGAAGTTTATCTATACCATCTCGACGAGGGCGACAGCATTCGGAACCCGACCCGCAATCGCCGCTATTTCACCCCCGGGGTGCGCTTTTATCTGAAGCCCAAGAAGGCTAATTTCGACTTTCAAGCCGAAACCATCGGCCAGCTCGGCACCGTTCGCTCTAGTACCGCAGCCAATAATGGCCGAGACCTGGAGCACGCCGCCTGGTACCAGCACGCCGATGTCGGCTATACCTTCGACGCCCCATGGTCTCCCCGTTTCGCGTTGGAATACGACTATGCCAGCGGTGATGAAAACCCGAACGACAATCAAGACCAACGCTTCGACACTTTATACGGGGCACGGCGCTTCGAGTTCGGACCGACCGGTATGTATGGCGCGTTCGCCCGAGCCAACATCAACACCCCCGGCTACCGTATCACTGCGGCACCACGCCACGATGTGCAGCTTGGACTGAGTCACCGTTTTTATTGGCTGGCATCGGACAGAGACAGTTGGACCGCTGCCGGTATTCAAGATACCAGCGGTCGGAGCGGTGATTTCGTTGGCCAACAATTGGAATTGACCGCGCGTTGGGATTTCAACAGCAGTTTGAATTTCGAAACCGGCTGGGCGCATTTGTTCAAGGGCGAATTTGCCAAAAAAGCGCCGTCCGCACCCATTATTAAGGAAGACATCGATTATGTTTACGTGCAGAGCCAATTGAGGTTTTAGCCGCTGCCGATCAGCTTATCATTGAGGAGAAATAGCATGTCGTTTATCGCTTTAAATCGGATTGTTTTAGCTCTATCGCTTTTATCGAGCGCGTTTGCGCAGGCCGATACTACGCTGGTTGCGGTCGCCGCCAACTTTACCAAACCCATGACAGAGATCGCCGAGGCGTTCGAGAAAGCTAGCGGCCATAGTGCCAAGCTTTCGTTCGGTTCGTCAGGCAAATTCGTCGCCCAATTTGAGAACGGCGCGCCGTTTGAGGTGTTTCTGTCGGCCGATGACAAAAGCCCGCTGAAACTGGAGCAATCAGGTTTGGCCGTAGCCGGCACCCGCTTTACTTATGCCATCGGTAAGTTGGTATTGTGGTCTAGCAATCCCGGCTATGTAGACGAGCAAGGCCAAATCCTCAGCAAAGGTGACTTCAAACATCTGGCTCTGGCTGATCCGAAATTGGCACCTTACGGGGCTGCGGCAGTGGAGGTCTTGAAAAACCAAGGTTTATTGGAAAAACTGCAAGCCTTATTCGTGCAAGGCGAAAACATTGCTCAAACGCATCAATTCATCAGTACCGGCAACGCTGAGCTAGGCTTTGTTGCTTTATCACAAGTGATCGAGAATGGCAAAATTGGCTCAGGCTCGGGCTGGATCGTGCCGGAAAACCTGCATAGCCCGATCCTGCAAGACGCGGTATTGCTGAAAACCGGTGCCGAAAATCCGGCCGCGCAAGCTTTGCTGGCTTTTCTGAAAACGCCGCCAGCTTTGGCCATCATCGAAAAATACGGCTATGCCTTACCCGCAGCAAATTAACGTTTATTCAAACCCTTTATGTTAAGGGCGCGCCCATCCAATCAAGAGGAATTATCATGAAAGCAAGCGCACGTAACCAATTTTCCGGCACCGTCACGGAAGTCACCATCGGCGCAGTCAACGCCGAAGTGCATGTCGGTTTGAAAGGTGGCGAAACCATCGTCGCCTCGATTACCAAAGACTCCGTCGAAACCTTGGCGATAGAAACCGGCAAGAAAGTCATCGTGTTGGTAAAAGCGCCGCAAGTCATCGTCGTCACCGATTTCGGCGGTTATCGGATTTCGGCGCGTAACCAATTGGAAGGTACGGTCACTGACGTTAAGGCGGGCGTTGTGAACACCGAAGTGGATATTGCCCTGCCCGGCGGCGACAAAATCGCCGCTACTGTCACCAACGATAGCGTGGAAACCTTGGGGCTACGCAAAGGCCAAACTGCCACCGCGGTATTCAAAGCCGGCGCGGTGATTCTCGGCGTGCAGGGTTAATATCGTGATCGGCCCGGCCAACCAGGCCGGGTCGACTTTAACCACCGGAGGTGGTCATGCTGCTGGAAATGAATGTCAAACTGCGTCGCGGTCATTTCGACCTCAGCACGCAGTTATCGGTCGGCGACATCAGCGTCGGTCTGTTCGGACAATCCGGTGCCGGTAAAAGTACCTTACTAGGCTTGATCGCCGGTACCATTCAGCCGCAAAGCGGACATATTGCGCTGGACGGCAAAATCTTGTTCGATAGCCGTAAAGGTATCGTGATGCCGCGCGAACAACGGCCGATAGGCGCGGTATTGCAGAGCGATTGCGCCGACGCCACGGAAACCGTGCGCGACAATTTAACCGCCGCCTATTACCGCACCCTCAAACAGCGCCGACTGTTCAAACCGGATTATCTAATCAATTTACTGGAGCTGGGCACCAATCTGGATCAGCCTATCGAAAGGCTCTCGGTTGGCGAACGCCAACGGGTGGCGCTAGCCCGTTCTCTGCTGAAATCGCCAAAACTATTACTGTTGGACGAAACCTTCGCCGCCATCGGCCACGGTTACCGTTCGCAACTACTACCGATTTTGAAACGCCTGCAAGACGAATTCGGTTTGCCGGCACTTTATGCCAGCCAGTCGCTGGGCGAAATTCTGGAATTGACCGACCAGTTGATTGTGCTGGAACACGGCCAGGTGCTGCGCAGCGGCTCTTTGCGCGAAGTGGCTAAACAACAAGGTATCTTGCGCTATCTGGGTATCCGCCAAATCGACAACTTCCTGCCGATCAGTATTCGCAATCACGATGTCCAGGCGGGTTGCAGTATGGCGGATAGTTTCGGTCTGCCGCTGGCATTGCCGCTACGCCCGCAGTTTGCAATCGGCAGCCAGAGCCAGGTATCGATCCGCGCCAACGATATTGCGCTGTCGCGGGCCTACATCGACGGCATTTCCATTCAGAATCAGCTAAAAGGCCGGATCTGCGCGATCATCCCTAGCGGCGAAAGTCTGATCGTGCAGGTTGATTGCGGTGGTACCTTGTTGGTGGAAATTACGCCGGGGGCCTGCCAGAGCATGGCGTTGCGGGAAGGCGACGTGGTGTATTGCCTGATTAAAACTCACGCCATCGTCTATCTGGCCGAACTGGACACCCTACCCTACCAACGCATCGTCAGCCACGGCGACGGCTACTACTATTTGAATAATGCCGGCGCCGACACCAACAGTGTTTTGGAATACCGCTATTGAACTCGGTATCCGCTTATAAGGCGATCTAACTGCCGCTGAGAAAAGTGTCTAACTGCTGTAGTACGATTGCTTGCGCGGCTGCAACGGCGTGGTCGGCGGCAAGATTATAACCCCATAGTGCAAAGAATAATTTCACATGGGCCAACTCCGGGTGTTTTTTTACACCTTCCAGAGCAGGCAGGCGATCCTCGGTAAAATAAATCGGCTGGCCCGGATGCTGGGCTTTTAAACCTTTCAGGATTTCCGGTTTGCCGAGTTTGCGGTCCATCCCGAAAATTCGTTCATCGGCCAATTCAATGTGGTTGGCACTAAGGATTTCCTTCACGAAGCGTTCTTGTTTGGTGGTAATCACGCACCAAAAATGCCGTTGTCCCAAGTCACGCAGTTTCTCTGCAACACCGGGATACAAGGGATTCTTGGCTATCCAATCGGCACGATCACTGGCAATCCAATTATCGCGGGTTTCGCCGAACAGCTTTTTCAAATCGTCGATGCTTAAATGGATTTCGTCGAGCATCCTTTGTACTTTAGCGGCGTAGTTGGCGTAAATAGCGGCAGTACTCTTGCCCAAATACATGAGGCGGATAATCAGAATCGCTTCGTACCCCGTCTCGATAATCGGCCGCACTTCGCGAAACTGCTCAACGATAGCCTGAGGTACCGCGTCAGGCATGTCTTTCCATATAGTAGTACCGGCTTTCCAGCCGGTGATCGCGGTTTCAATCGCACTGTCGCAGACAACGCCATCAAAATCCAGCGCATATATAATCGAATCGTTCATTGGTAGTAGTAATAAAGGTTCACGGTAAATGGAATGATTGTACCGGATGAAACGGCGGATAATCTTGATTAGGTCGCAAAACCTTGCCGTTACCGTGTCTTAAAACAACTAACTTCAATGATGGACATCACTGATTAAAACTGGCCTTTATGCAGTTTTTCCCGAAACACCTCCAAATACTCCGGCCCAACAGCCAATTCGCTCGGACAGTTTTTTAGGGCCACCTTGTAATCCTCTCCCTCGCTGCCGCGAGGCTTCAGGCTCCTTAAGTGGCTTAAATTGATCAAATGACTTCTGTGAATTTGCACAAAACCCAATACGGCATATCTGTTTTCCCAGTCCTTAATCGTGCCGTTGACCCGATCCAACATATTGCCGTTAGATAACTGGATTTTCAGGTTATTCACCGACTTATTCTTGGCTATAAACACGATTTCGCCCGGATCGACGCATTCGGTATGCCACTCGTACTCGTCGAAACGGGAGTCGATGCGATGCTTGATCATGATGCGTTTGGGCGGTGAGAATACCGGTACAACCGGTAACGCTTGCTTTTGGCGTATCCATTCGAGGGCTTCGTCAATTCTACTGTCTTCCAACGGTTTGAGTAGAAAATGCGCGGGATGCAGGCGATGCGCTTCCACGGCAGTTTGCGGTCGGCCGGTGATAAAGACGATCCAAGGCGCGTTGGTCAAGCGATTGATTACATAAGCCAGATCAAGGCCCGCGCGTTCGTTCTCGGTTTGAATATGAATATCCAAAAACACGCCGTCTATACGCGGATGCTGTTTCAGCAAAACCCAGGCATCTGCCGCACTAGCTGCTTCCGCCACCACCTCAAAATCCGGATGCCGGCGTTTGAGCAGGCTTTTTAATTCGTCGCGGGCCAAATATTCGTCGTCGACTATCATCACAGAACGTTTACCTACCATGGTGTGCTCCTTTTCGGTATGGTCAAAATAACTTCGGTGCCGTGACCTTCCCAGCTATTGATCGCCAGCGTCGATTGACGCGGAAAGGCCAGTTTGAAACTTTGGCGTAAATGAAAAAGTGCGCTGCCGTTACCATTGCTCGAATCGACCGGGCGCTTGCCCAGTTCCGCCAAACGCGGCGCTGGTATGCCATTACCGTTATCGCTAACCCGCAAAATAAAGCTTTGCCCATGATCGATGCCAACAATATCGATCTTTAGTGGCTTAGACCGGCCGGGCATGCCGTGCAACAGAGCATTCTCCACCAAGGTTTGCAAACAGCGTGGAGGCAATTGGCAATTTAAAAGTTGCGGAGAAATATTGCGTTGAAACTGCAACGCTTCCGGAAAGCGCAGGGTCTGGAAATCCAGATAACGTTCCACTTGAGCCAATTCCTGCTGCAAGGAAATGGAATTGGCGCTGACGCAGCGGCGAGTATCGTCCAGAAAACGCGCCAGCTTCACCACATATTGCGAGGCAGCGTCCGGGTCACGACGGATTAAGGCTTTGATGGCATTCAAGGTGTTATTCATAAAATGCGGTTCTATCTGCGCGTTCAAAGCTCTAAGCTCGGCCTGCTGAGCTTGATTCCTTAATCTGTCCCGCTCCAGATCCTGCATCACAAATAAAAACAGCAGTACGCCCAAGGTATTCACCACCGCTACCGGCATCGCGGTTTCCAACACCAGCGTTTGCGCATCGGCATAAGGTTGCACCCCAACCAGTAGAATCAGTTTCTGCAGCAAGGTACCGGTCAAGGCGATAAAGCAGGCGCCACGCATACTGGTGGCCCAATGCGGCCGCCACTGAAACGCCCAACCGGCCCACAAGCCTTGCATCACTGTAGCGAAAGCGCTGGCGAATCCGGCAAACCCACCGAGCAGAGCGCGTTCCCAACCCGCCAGCAACCCAGCACCCAGGCCTATCCATGGACCACCGCTCAACCCGGCCGCCAACACCATCAAATCCCGGAAGCCGATCACTGCTTGCGAATGCTTTAATGCATCGGACAAATCGGCGGGCCAGGCAATACGCTTACCCAGTTGATGCACATCCAATAAAAACCCGCTGTGCGTGCCGATAATCGCAAACACGCCAAAAAATGTGGCACAGACCAATCGATTACGCCACTGCTGCGGATCGCCGCGCAAAGCTTGTCTGAGCCATTTCATCCGAATGAAAACGTGAGCCGCGATCAACACCACGCAAACCCGCTGCGACAATTGGGCGGTGTTATCCAACCAATGGAACATCATGTCTGTGGAGTAATGCATGCTGACAACCTCGAAATGTTTTAGACGCGGCAGTGTGATTCGATCCGTGTGGCTTCTCGCCCAAAACGGCTCGGCCCATACGAAATTAATCAAAGATTTCTTAAGCCGGGATTAATTCTCGGGGCCGATTGTTTTTACAACTTAGCCTTCTTGAGCGGCACGCCGCCGCCGAGCGTTTCATCTTAAAATTCCGGTAATTCGTCACCGAAAACCCGCGACTGCCGCCAATCAGCTGACAGCACTTAACGCTTCCGAAAATACTTTATCTAAACGCGAGAAACCGCGCGTCACTCCCCAGTCATTGGGAGTCCGGATAAGAAAATCGAACTTAAGCACGCGAGGTTGTCATGCAAAACATCGGCGATACACACACCCAGTTCAGACTCTGCCAGCCGGCGGCGATGTCCTTGACCTATGCCAGAGAGGAGCACCTTGGCATAGTCCTTATCCTTGGGGGGCTCTGGGGACTTTATCTCTGCCTACTTTTTAACCAATTCAATCAAACCGAGGAATTGGAAAGCCCCCGGACGCTAATAGACGCCGGATTGGCCGTTGTATTGGGTATTGGCTTGTTTTGGGGTTTGCTATCGAGAAAGTTGATCGCTTACGCACAACAATTGGTCGTAAACGCCGCCGAACTGGCAAACGATGGCGTACTGGAGAACGGTCTGATCGTTGATATTTGGCAACCCGATGCGGACATCGAGCAAGGTTTATTCGTCGCCTATCGCTTCGAGTATCAGGACTGCATCTGGATAGGCCAGCATCCGGTCAAACAGCAACCCTATGGCAACTTGCAAATAGGCGACGACATTGTCGTCCGGTTATTACCGAGAAATCCGAGGGTTTGTATGTTGCTACCAACGCAACGAGAACCCGCACGCAAACCGCACAAGCTAAAAGTCTCCGCACCTTATCGGACCGTCAAACCGCGTCGACACATTTCACTTATGCAAACGGTGGACTCAACGCCAATAGCTCGACATTCCTAACCATCACTATCTCAGCGGAGATTTACCATGTCTGCAATTTTATACCGCGCCATACTTGTCTCCTGTAGCACCGGCTTGACGGCTTGCGCCACACAAGGCTATTCCGGCCCACAACTGCCAGTGGAACAAATCGCGAAAGTTTCCCTAGCCGCGCCTTCCATAGCTTGGCTACCGCCATTCTGGGTTTTCCCGCTCAATTTGTTACCCAGGCTTGACGAGAATTGGAAAAACACGGTGGATTACAAAATCGACGTCGACCAGCAGACGTTAAACCGCTTCAATTCCATTTACTTGTTGCCGGGACTGCACCATGCATCCGCGCAATATGCTGTAAGCTATGCGGAATTGATCGGCAGCAAAACCTGTACATCCTCGGATAGTAAATTCGTTAACGAAGATCGCAGTGAAAGCTGTACGAGAACGACAACATGTAAAGGCTTATTCAAATTTACCGAGCGGGAACACAAATGCTCCTTGGCCTTTAGCGCGTTAGCCGGTAACCGCTATGAGCTGGCCGTGACCAATCCCGCCGAAGGCGAAATCAGATTAAGTTTACGCGACAGCAACGCACTCCAGTCCGATCAGTGGAACTCCTGCCATTGGACACCGGATCGCTCACACGACGAATACCGCACGGATACGGTCACCAGCGATTGTTCTATAAAAACCGGAGGCCCAAAGCCATCAGTCCCCGGTACGCATGTCGAGCGGGACGATAAACGCCATGTCCATGAAGGCCGGGACCGTGGACCGGATAGCCACCCTCATCCTCGTCCGCATATTGAGCATCCGCATTCGCTTTTAGAATTGCCCAGTATTCCGCATAAGCACGAAGATAGACCATTCCGCCCGCACGACCAACGCGATACAGCCACCGACAAAAGCGATGGTTTGGGGAATCATCCCCGCAAACCCGGCAAGCACAAACATCCAGGGGAAACAGATATAGACAAACAGGAGGGCGCATCGCCCAATAGTTTCGAGGTGAATATTCATCAAGACACTGTTCCAGACAGCGAAAACGGTCGCCGACCAAACAAAGATCGCTCGAAAATGTCGGACAGTAACACGCAGTCGCAAACCTTGAATAGCGAAGCTGTATCCAAGCAGGATCAGAATGGTGGTACTCGTGACGGCGCGACAGACAAACCCGAATCGATCCCGCCGGCAAGCGAATCCTCATCGAAAACACCAAAAACTGAAACCGGCACGGAAAAATTGCCTGGATCCGGCATCGATCCTAATGCGAATTCGGCATCAAGCCCATCGAGCGAATCTATCCCCGAGCCAGCCCCTTACTCTCCGGAAGCTAGCGATGCAAAAATAAGCAGGGGTGGCGCATCAAACAAGGACAATACAAGCCCTTCGACCGATACGACTCCGGTAGACAAGAACCGCCAATTTGTCCCTTCGGCGTCTGTTCAATCTGACCCTTCAAATGAAAACAAGGCCGCGGCACCCGCGCCAAGCCATGGTAATTCGGACTCATCCAATTCTATTTCGCCATCGGTAACGACAGCGGTAGAACCGCCGATCAGTGCTCCGCGGCCCGTCAGTTCGCCTGACCGTTCTCCCTCTACGTCATCCACGCCAACGATTGACAGTTTACCCAGCACCGATTCCAGCTCGAGCTCAACATCTACGTCGTTTAGCGGTTCTTCAGCCCACAGCAATACTTCTTCCGGCCCGATTTCAGAGCCAGCGCCCGCCTCTACGCCAAACCCGAGCTATTCATCAGTGCCTGTTTCTTCTCCATCAGCCAACGACAGTCCGTCGTTGGGCAATACGAGCTCCAGTAGTGCTTCGGGACCTGCTCCAATTTCCATATCCAACTCCAGCTTTTCAGCGGCTTCCAGTTCATCGGCATCGTCATCCTCCAACGACGTTTCTACTAGCAGCAGTCCCAGCCCAACCGTGGCTCCTGCCCCTGCACCCGTCACTGCCCCAAGTCCGACTCCAATTCCAGAACCACCCGTCGCTCCAACTATAGTCGCGCCAGCTACAAGCCCCTAAACGCCGACAATCGATAAGTATTTAATCAAGGCCCCCAGTGCCAGTCCCTACCCATGCGGGGGCCTTGTTTGACTGAACTCATCCCCCTTTCAATTCGTATTCCATGCCTGATCGGTACGACATGACTACGTCAACGTAACCAGCAAAGCATCAGCTATTTCAATTATCTATGGTATAAAGCGCTGCGATTTATTTGCATCGCTATCCGCATTCGAAAGAATGCCGGTAAAGGAAAACTACACCAAAAAGCCAATCGCTAGTGCCGCGGGCATAAAGCATTTGGACGAATAACAATATTGAGGGGGACAAAGTCATGATAGAACTTCTAATAATCGTAGGCTTGGCAGTAGTAGGCTGGCTAGTCTGGAAAGGCAAACTCAAACCAATCGGCAAGACGCCAGAAAACAAACAGCCGGCGCCTCAGCAACAAGCAACTTCCAGCGCCGCGAATCCCCCTTCGCCAACCCATGCGCCATCGCCAACTGCTCCAATAGCGCAACAACCCGAGACACCGGTAGCGGCCCCCATCCAAGCCCCTGAGCCGATTGCCGAACCAGCACCGCAAGCGTCAATCGTAGCAGCAGTTGCCGAAGAACCGATAACGCCGGCGGCAGAAGCGCCGGCAATCAAATTTCCCGAAGATTCGATATTAAAACGCCATTATCTGGCTGCATTGCAAGCGGAGAAAGAGGCCCTTAGCAATCCCTATCCCACCGATTCCGTGCTGCGCCGTCACTACGAAACTCTGCACAAAATCGCATCGCCTCAGCCCTCAGAAACGGCAGACGTATCGGAACCAACTCAGCAACCAGTCACCGTTACAGAAACAGATCTTACTGAAAAATCTTCAGTACCGACGCATGACCTTGACCAATTACGCCGCGAGATTGCAGCGGAATTGCCGGCACCGCCCACCGATTCGGTTTTGAAACGCCACTATGACAGTTTGCTGCAAACCAAGCTGCAACAACGACTATCAGGACAATAAGCACTGGGCAATCGCCGAAGGTTTCAACAGCCGCCCATACAGCCAGGCAACTATGGGCCCTGTCCTCCCGCGAGAGAATGACCGAGGCCCCGTATTTCCAATACTATACTGAAGTTCCTTCCGACAACCCCCACGCAAAAAAGGGTATTGTCACGCTATAGATTTTTGACAATCCGATGAACAACGGTAAGCTCCGTGAATATTTGTCTATGGATCTTGATCGGGATGCATGGACCTAAGAGGGGCTTTAGCCATTGCAACTCGATGGACAGCGGGATGCAAGACAAGCGCAAGTAATTCCATAACGGACCAGTATCAGCATGAATGACATATACCAATTCTCGGCCACTAACATTAACGGCGAAACTGTTTCTTTAGAAGATTTCCGCGGCAAAGTGCTACTAATCGTCAACACCGCCAGTCAATGCGGCTTTACGCCGCAATTCCGGGGATTGGAGGCGTTATATCAGACCTATAAAAGCCGGGGCTTGGTGATACTGGGATTTCCGTGCAATCAATTCGGTCAGCAAGAACCAGGTGACAGCCAAGAAATCGCCAGCTTTTGCGAACTCAACTATGGCGTGAGTTTCCCGATGTTCGAAAAAATCGATGTCAACGGTAACAACGCGCATCCGCTGTTCGCGTATTTGAAAAACGCCGCCCCGGGCATTTTGGGTTTCAATGCCATTAAATGGAATTTCAGCAAATTTCTGGTGGGCCGAGATGGCAAGGTTTTTAAACGCTATGCGCCGATAGACACACCGGCAGGCATGAGCAAGGACATCGAGCGCTTACTAGGCTTGAGCGACGCGCCCGTCAAGGCGTAGCGAAACTTTTCACCCAGTCGCCTGGCCTGACTGCACCGGCAACTGCCGTTGAATCAAGAGTACCCGCCGCAGTCGTCGCACTAACGTCGGTTATCGTCAAAATACCCTGCGATTCCCCCAAACCGGCTCCCGCCACACCGCCGGCGGACGCGGAATATATCATCAGCCTGTCGCCGATTTTGATTTTATCCTGAGCGCCGGCCGCAATCACAATCCGATTATTACCGGCCTGTATTACCCGGGTGGTAAAAGGATAACAGCCAAATAATTTATGAATGTCTTCGCTGGCTTCCTGAATAATCTCGCTGATGGCGTGACCGGCGGATGTCGAGTTGAAGCGGTCACTACCTACCGTGTAGCCGCTCGGCAGCGAGACGTCGCCAAGTATGGAATCGGTATAACGATGTTGAAACAGCAAGGCACCGCTAAAACCATCGTAAACATATACGTCAATCCCGACACTGCGGCGAGCCACGAAATCCCTGACCATGGATTTTAGATCCGCCAGTGGGCCGCTACCGCGCACATATTCGGTGGACTCCACGCGAAAGTCGCGAATCACGCCGGACAATACAAACTGCGCATTCTGCTGCTTGGCGATATTCAGAATTACCGATTCGGCTGTACCCTCGGCAAAGCGAATCTCCGGCGCCATATCGGGCCGGCTGTATAAAGAGGTGTTGGTCAGATTACGGCCGATAAAATCGCCGGTTTCCATCAACTGATTATTAATTTCCCTGGGGATGCCGCTGTATAAATCCTGGCTTTCGGTGCCGCTGATTTGATCGGCATTCATGACCGGAAAGCCGGTGGCGACGATTTTCTTCCGATACGGCGAACCGCAACGCTGTTTATCGGATAACACGGCCAGCACTTGCACATGGTAGAGATCGGCATCCTGCCATTCATCCACCACCTTAATGTCACTGACCAGCAGCGCCGAATTATTGTTACGTTTTAATTGTAAGGACGCGTTACTCACTGCGTCGTCGATAGCCGCTCGGCGAGCTGCTTCGATACCTCCGCCGACGATAGCTGCACTACCTTGCACGCTAACCTGTTGACCGGACGCAGCAACGCCATTCTCATCACCGCGCCGCTTACTATTGCCGCTGCTGCATGCAGCCAGCAAGGCGATCAGTACCACTGTTAGCAAGTTTCTATAAGGCACTATAAAATCCGTTGATCAACAAATACTGAAATATCGTTCGCAAACCGGTATTGGCAATCCATTCCACATCGTAAAGGCCGGCTTCCAGCAAGGTATCATCCACGACATTGGCCTTTTTGGAAAAGCCTGCCACATAATATTGATCGCTACAATCCCGAGCACCACAGGCCAGGTTAGCAGAGGTCACCGTCGCGGCTTTATAACCCAGCCGCGTAAACGCCAGCTTATTATCTTCCTGCAAACACTGACCGGCAAAAGCAGTATCGCCAGACATACATTGATAAAAACGCGGGCTAAGACGTAATTCAAGAGTCGTTTTTAAACTGTCTCTGACAGTCCGATAGTCCGCAGCACGCGCTTCGCGTAAGTAACTATCCAGATAAACCCGGTAGACCTCGTCGCGCATCACCTGAGCACCGACGGTAGTTTGATTGCCCAATCTTTCTTGATACAACAAATCCGCCAAGCCGCGATAGGCGTCCAGTTTGGCGGCTTGTTGCGCCTGTAACCAGCGCTGATTAACCGCCAGCTTCCCGCTATCGTCAAAACGGCTATAACCGGTAGCACGCAGGGTTTTACCGGCGGACGGCACCTCAGCATGTTTATCGCCCACCGCAGCACAACCGTTTAAGGCTAACGCCATCAACACCCAGCAAATTGTTTTGAACGCTTTCATGACCCCTCCTCCTACTCGCCTAAGTCATCGACTACTTGGACTTTTTCTTGAGGGCGGATGACAAATTCTGCCCTTGGGCCGCTGGAAATTTCTTTCGGCAATTCGCGGAGAAAACTAACTATGCGTCTTGTCGCCTGCCACTGACCACAGTTTTTCCAGCTGATACAGTTCGCGGGCTTGACCGGTCATCACATGCACGATTACATCGCCCAAGTCCAACAAGATCCAGTCTGAACTTTGGTCTCCTTCCAACCCCAGAGGTTGCTGCCCCTGCTCCTTGACCTTTTCCATCACATAATCGCACAGCGACTTGGCGTGGCGGGACGAGGTACCGGTGGCAATGACCATGTAATCGGTAATACTGGTTTTGCCGCGCACATCGATAGTCTTGATGTTAAGGCCTTTGCGGTCGTCGAGCTCGGTTTCGACCAGCTTGAGTAATACTTCTGTTTGCATTCAATTTCCTGTGTGATGAATGGGGGGTTGATATAAACGATGCCGCCGAATCAATTCGATGACCCGGTCCGGCAGTAAAAATTGTGGATCGCGTCCGGTAACCACCAGCTCGCGGATGGCGGTGGCGGAAATCGCCAGCGCGGTGACTTCTTGGAAAGTTAAAAGCCCGGCTGCCTGCCGATTTAATTGCGTCCGGTCCTCGGCGATTCGCTGCTGTAAAAACGCCGACAACGCCAGTCCTGCATAGCCGGGCCGGGTCATGACCACGATGTGCGCATAATCGAATAAGCGCTGCCATTGGTGCCAGCGCTCCAAACCGGCAAATGCATCGGCACCGATAAACAGCAACAAAGGCGTATTACCTATTTCATTACGCAAGGAATGCAGCGTATCCACCATATACGATGGCCCCGCCCTATCCAGCTCGCGTCTATCCACGCTAAAGCCGTGAGTATCGGCGACGGCGGCTTCCAGCATTTGCAAACGTAGGTCGGCCGGTACGTCGGGCTCGTCGCGATGTGCCGGCACCCGACAAGGAATCAAACGTAGCTGCTCCAACTCGAACAGCTCTTTCACTTCCAGGGCGGTGCGCAGATGGCCGTAATGGACCGGATTAAACGTGCCGCCATAAACTCCGATCATTACTGGCGGATATGCCCGTCGCCCAACACGATGAATTTCAATGAGGTTAAACCATGTAACCCGACCGGACCGCGCGCGTGCAGCTTATCGGTGCTGATGCCAATCTCCGCGCCCAAACCATACTCAAAGCCGTCGGCAAAGCGCGTAGAAGCATTAACCATCACCGAGCTGGAATCCACCTCGCGCAAAAAGCGCCGCGCCAAGGTGTAATCCTCGGTGACGATGGCCTCGGTATGCGCGGAGCTGTAGGTGTTGATATGCGCTATCGCTTCGTCGATGTCGGCAACGATTTTGATAGACAAAATCGGCGCCAAATATTCGGTATGCCAGTCTTCCTCGGTAGCGCGCACGGCAGTTTTGACCAAGGAACAGGTTTTCAAACAACCGCGCAGTTCCACGTTTTTTGCCGCGTATTGTTCTGCCAAAATCGGCAACACCGTCGCGGCAATGCTCTCGGCCACCAGCAAGGTTTCCATCGCATTACAGACACCGTAGCGATGGGTTTTCGCGTTCATCGCAATCGCCACCGCTTTATCCAAGTCGGCTTTGCCATCGATGTAGACATGGCAAATGCCGTCCAGATGCTTGATGACCGGGATGGTCGCTTCGCCACTGATACGTTCGATTAGACTTTTGCCGCCGCGCGGCACGATCACATCAACATAATCCTTCATCGTGATCAATTCACCGACTGCGGCTCTGTCTGTGGTTTCCACCACTTGCACCGCTTGTTGCGGCAAACCGGCAGCGGCCAAACCGCTGGCGATGCACACCGCAATCGCCCGATTGGAATGAATCGACTCGGAACCGCCACGCAAAATACAGGCATTCCCGGATTTCAAGCACAAAGCCGCCGCATCGATAGTGACGTTAGGCCGCGACTCATAGATGATGCCGATCACGCCCAAGGGCACCCGCATCTGTCCAACCTGGATGCCGCTGGGCTGATAGTTAAGGTTAGTAATTTCTCCGACCGGATCGGGTAGCGCAGCCACTTGTTTCAGACCTTCTATCATCGCCTGAATACGAGCAGGCGTCAGTTCCAGTCGGTCCAACGACGCTGGATCCATGCCGTTTTGTTTACCGGCTTCCAAATCTTTGCGATTTTCGCTGGTGATCTCGGCACTGCCGGCGGCAATAGCCTCGGCGATTTTCAACAAAGCATTATTTTTCCGCCCGCTCTCGGCCTTGCTGATCTCACGGCCGGCCGCTCTGGCCTGTTGCCCCAATTGCTGCATGTATTGTTTAACGTCCACAATTATCGACCCGATGAATTGGAAAAGCCGGCATTATAGCAAGCCGGGCCACCTTACAACGAATACGGCAAATTCAGCAGCCTTCCCGGTCCAGAAGGCGGAATAAATTCGACCTTCTGGACCGGCTTAAATACCGTTGCAGCGATAGATATTCCCATTGCCACGCCAGAACCGAGCTAATAGACTACTCGACAGTTTTACGCCAATCTTTATTCAAAGGTACACCGCCATGAGTCAGCTTTTTTCGCCATATTCCATCGGCTCAGTTACGCTGCCCAACCGTATCATCATTGCGCCGATGTGCCAGTACTCGGCGGTCAACGGCGAAGCCAGCGATTGGCACTTGATGCATCTAGGCAATTTGGCGATGTCCGGCGCCGGCTTGTTGATTATCGAAGCCACCGCCGTAGAACCGGAAGGCCGCATCTCACCGGCCGATCTCGGCCTCTGGTCCGATGCCACTGAAGCAGCGCTAGCCCGAGTTTTGAACGCGATACGTCAATATTCGGCAATGCCCATCGCGATTCAACTGGCTCACGCCGGCCGCAAGGCTTCCACCGCAGCCCCCTGGGATGGCGGTGGTCTGGTCGATGCCGATCACGGTGGCTGGCCTACTGTTGCCCCATCGACTTTGGCGTTTATGCCGGACGACCCCGCTCCGACCGAGCTTGATGCGGACGGTTTGCAACGCATCTTGCAGGCTTTTGTGTCTGCGGCACAGCGCGCGTATAAGCTGGGTCTCGACGCTATCGAAATTCACGCCGCCCACGGCTATTTGCTGCATGAATTTCTCTCGCCCTTATCGAATCAGCGCGACGACGAATACGGCGGCTCGCTGGAAAACCGCATGCGTTTCCCGTTGGCGGTATTCGAGGCGATGCGCGCCGCAGTGCCGGCGGAGTTGCCAATCGGGGTCCGTATTTCGGCTACAGACTGGGTGGATGGCGGCTGGGACCTAGAGCAAAGTGTGGCCTTTGCTAAAGCCTTGCAAGCGCGCGGCTGCGCATTTATCCATGTCTCCAGCGGCGGCCTGTCGCCACTGCAAAAAATCCCGGTCGGCCCCAATTATCAAGTACCACTGGCGACAAGCATCCGCGCTGAAACCGGCCTGCCCACCATCGCCGTCGGCCTGATCACCGAAGCCGAAGAGGCTGAAGCCATCGTCGCCGACGGCAAGGCAGATATGGTTGGTTTGGCGCGCGGTATACTCTACGATCCGCGTTGGCCCTGGCACGCCGCCGCCAAACTTGGCGGGCAAGTGGACGCGCCGCCGCAATACTGGCGCTGCCAACCGCGCGAGCAAAAGACTCTATTTGGCGATATTCGCTTTCGCCAGCGCTAAGCTCTGTCACAGACTATTAGGCCGGTATCAATCAGCCACTTACTAAATTCGACCATACAGTTGGAGCCGGCTGTATTTCAAAACTGGACATTCATGCGTTTTTTAGGCACTTCAAACCCTGCTTTTCTAAAACTTTTAACGTTTCGCGTGCTCATCGTGCTGGCCTATCAAATCGTGGCGATTGTGGTGGGTTGGCATATCTACGAACTGACGCACGATCCACTGGCACTAGGCCTGATCGGTCTGGCCGAAGTGATCCCGTATTTTTGCAGCGCACTATTCGCCGGTTACGCCGTCGATCATTACTCCCGGCGCTGGTTTGCGATTTCGGCGTGTATGCTGTTATGTCTGAATGCCCTGACCTTGACCGCCATCGCGGCGCAATGGATCCCCGACAACCCGTTAGCATTGATGTATGGCTCCATAGCCGTCACCGGCGTGGCGCGCGCCTTTATCGGCCCATCTTACAGCGCACTGTTCGCCCTGGTTTTGCACCGCGAACACTATGCGCGGGCAGCTGGGCTGGGGAGCTCGGTGTTTCAGTTTGCTCTGGTAGCCGGCCCGGCACTGGGTGGCGTTCTGGTCGGCTGGGCCGGTAAGACTGTCGCTTACGGCACATCCGGTGGTTTATGCGTACTGGCCGCGCTGGCTTTGCTGTCCTTACGCATCAAGGAACCGCCAGCGGCGGAAAGCGCGCCGATTTTTACCAGTATCGCCGAAGGCCTGCGCTTTGTATTCAATAACCAGATCATCCTGAGCGCACAGTCGCTGGATATGTTTGCAGTGTTATTCGGCGGTGCGGTAGCCATGTTGCCGGCGTTCATTCACGACATATTTCATTATGGCCCGGAAGGTCTGGGGATTTTACGCGCCGCACCCGCCGTCGGCGCAGTCATGACCGGCTTATTCTTGGCCAGGTATCCGCTTAATAAGCACGCCGGACGTTGGTTATTGGTTGCGGTCGCGGGCTTTGGCCTGTGCATGATCGGCTTTGCGCTTTCGACGAATTTTTGGGTGGCTGGCCTGGCCTTACTGTTATCCGGCGTCTGCGACGGGGTATCGGTGGTGATGCGTACGACCATCATGCAATTGGCCACCCCGGATACCATGCGTGGCAGAGTAGCGGCGATCAACGGCATATTCATAGGCTCGTCTAACGAACTGGGCGCATTCGAATCAGGGGTTGCCGCGCGGCTGCTGGGCTTGGTGCCGTCAGTAGTTTTTGGCGGCGGCATGACCCTGTTGGTAGTGGCGATTACGGCTAAATGGGCGCCTAAA
>Ga0123398_1027812_pt1 | contig 20384 bp, 19 predicted proteins | sample T5LHNO3metaT_FD_89926 | JGI IMG/M metagenome (GOLD analysis project Ga0123398, IMG submission 89926) | Methane-oxidizing artificial microbial communities from Washington, USA to study methane cycling - T5-LHNO3 metaT (Metagenome... | ecosystem: Engineered > Modeled > Simulated communities...
GCTCGAAGGTCGGCTCGCAATATAAGGGCATGAGCGCCTCGACCAACGACGCCTACTGTCCGACGCTCAGGGGCGTGACCAAGACCGCGCTCGAAGACGATATTGGCTGCACGCTCGAAATCGTCATTGACGGCCTCTCCGACGCCGCCGTGCGCGAGGCGATGCGCGCGGGGCTCAAGGCGATCATCGATCTGGGGCCCGAGACGGGCGCCAAGCGCGTCGGCGCCGGCAATTACGGCGGCAAGCTCGGCCCGTTCCACTATCATTTGAAGGATCTGGTCCCGTGACGCCCTTCACCTTCACGCTCCGCCAGGAGCCGCCGCAGCGCGTCGACCTTTCCGCCCTTACGCCCGACCGCCTCGCCGGCAAGTCTGTCGCCGAGATCGAGAAGATCGAGATCGGCACGACCCGCGCCTCGACCAAGGTCGGCGACCTGTTCAAGGTGAGCGAGGGCGACCTCAAAAATCTCCGCTACGAGGGCGGCTCGGCGCGCTTCGATCTCGTCGGCGCGAAGCTGCTGCCGGAGTTCTCGATCCATGTCGAGGGCGATGTCGGCCTTCAACTGGGGCGCCTCGCCACCGGCGGTAGGATTACCGTCTCCGGCAATGCCGGCGCCTATGCGGCCTCGGGCAACGCCGGCGCGCATATCGAGATCAAGGGCGATGTGGGCGAATTGCTCGCCGCGCCGCTCGCGGGCGAACTCGCCGGCATGTCTGGCGGGCGCGTCGTGGTGCGCGGCAATGCCGGCGCGCGGGCGGGCGACCGGCTGCGCCGCGGCATTCTGATCATCGAGGGGAACGCTGGCGAGGATTTGGGCTCCCGCGTCATCGCCGGAACGATCATCGTCCTCGGCGAGACCGTCGAGCGCGTCGGCTATCTCAACAGGCGCGGCTCCCTGGTGCTGGCGAAGCGCAAGGACTTCGGACCGACCTATCTGGATTGCGGCGCGCATCTCTTTACGTTCGCTCGTCTTTTCTCCCGCAGCCTGCGGGCGGACAGCGCCGGCGCCTCGGCCCTTCTCTCCGGCAGGCTGCAGCGCTTCGGCGGCGACACGGCGGTCTATGGCAAAGGCGAGATATTGACGCCCGCCTGACCGGCATTACCCTTGCTTCAAGCCGAACGCCGCCGGATTCCGGCGGCGTTCATGCAAGGGGCGCCACCATGAATTTCGTGGAATTGATCCTCACGGTCTGCACGCTCGCCCAGCCGGCCGCCTGCGACGAGCGCAAGCTCATGCTCGAATCCGCCACGGGCTCCACGGGCAACTGCATGATGCAGGCCATGCCCTATATCGCGCAATGGTCGGGCGAGCACCCAAATGTGCAGGTTACCCGTTGGCGCTGCGTCGTGCCCGGAGCCGAGGGGGACAAGATTTAGTCTCCCTCTCCCTGTGAAAACGCATGGCTGTCCGGGGAAAGTCATACGGTTTCCGCCTGATCGCTTCGCGACAATGCTGGCGCCGCCATTGCGCGGAGCATATGGCGAAGTCGGGTATACCCGACTGCGAGAAATGCGACGAAGCCATCCAGCGGCGTCATCACGGCTCTGGAGGGCTTCATTCCGCTCGCAATGCCGGCGCACGAGAATGAATCAAACGGAACCGGCATCAGACCTGGGGAAGCTCATCTGGGGATGGACAGCCGTGCGGTTGCGGGGAGAGGGGGCGCGATAGCCCCGGGGCAGAGCGAAGCGCATGCGCTCCCCGCCGAAAACAAGAAGAGCTTCTATTCGTCGACGCCTTGTTTGCCGTAGCCCGGGCCGAATTTATCCGCATGCAGGCGACCACCGGTCGCCAAGTTCTCGCGCTCATATTCTTCAATAAGGATGGTCACCCATTCCGGCTGCGCGTCGAGCATTTCCACCACGGCCTTGGTCACGGCTTCCGCCAATGCGCGCTTTTTCTCGATCGGCCGGCCCTTGCCGATTCTTATGGTAATCACAGGCACGCAATTTCTCCTCAAGAGCACGGTGTGAATTACTTCTTCATCCTCATGCAGAAGCGCTGCGCCAGCGCGATGAGCTTGCGGTCGGTTCCACGCCGTCCCACAAAGGAGAGGCCCACAGGCGCGTCGTTTGTCGGCAGCGGCAGGCTGATCTGCGGCAGGCCGAAATAGCTCGCGATGAGGAAGAGCCGCATCATCTGATAGCGCTTGGCGTCGAGCTGCTCCTCGCTTTCGGTGAGCAGCGGCGAGCGGAACGGCGTCGTCGGCATGACGAGGAAGCCGTCCGCGCCGAGCAGGGCGTCGATGCGCTTCCGCGCCTCGTCGCCATAGGCGATCGCCGCCTTCTTCTGGTCGAGCGTCACCTTGGAGGCGATGGCGAAACGCTCCTCGACGCCCTTCCCGAAGGTCGGATGGTTCGCCGTGATCCAGGCGCCATGCGACGCCCAGGCCTCATACGCCTGAAGATTGCGGAAATGCCCGAGCGCGGTCTTGAAGAAATCTTCGTCGAGCCGCCCCTCGCGCCACGGCCCGCTTTTCAGCAGGTCGACCGCGGGCGCGGCGGCGGAAGCGAATTCCGTTTCGACGCCGCGAAAGGCGTCGCTCAGCAGGACGGCCTGATTGAACTCGCCGGCGCCGGAATCCTCCGGCAGCAGAACATTGCTGACATCCGCCATGCGGCCGGGATCGCGCGCGAACCAGCCGATGACGTCGAGCGAGGGCGCGAGCGGGACGACGCCGTCGAGGGGGACCGCGCCATGAGAAGAGCGGAAGCCGAAGACGCCGCAAAAGGCCGCCGGCGCGCGGCAGGAGCCCGCCGTGTCCGTGCCGATCGCAAAACTCACAAGGCCGGCGGCCACGGCGACGGCGGAACCCGACGACGAGCCGCCGGGATGGCGGTCCCGAGCCGCCGGATTGATCGGCGCGCCAAAATGCGGATTGGCGCCGAGGAGGCTATAGGCCAGCTCGTCCATATGAGTCTTGCCGACGAGCCGCGCGCCCGCCGCGAGCAATTTGTCGACGACGATGGCGTTGGCCCGCGCCGCCGCATGAGTTGATGCCCATAGGGGATGGCCGTTCGTCGAGACCTGGCCCTTGACGTCGATATTCTCCTTGACGACGAAGCTCGCGCCCGCGAGGGGTCCCGCGCCATCGACGCCTTCGTTGAGGACGACCGTCAAAGCGCCGACATCGACTTTCATCGGGGCAACCTCTCGCTCTACAGGGGAACGGCGCCCGCGAGAATTTTCTCATAAAGCGCCAAATCCAAGGCGACATATATAGAACGCTCGGAAGACGCGAAAAAGACAGGGTCGCCGATGGCGCGCGGATCGAAACCCTGCTCCGCAAGCTCGCGCTTGCGATGCTTGAAGGTCTCCGTGACCGCCAGGCCGCGCGACAGACGCAGGAAGAGCGGACGCGCATAAGCGGCCAGTTGCGCGGCGAGATGCGCATAGAGTCCGTCGAGCCGGAAGTCCTCGCCCGCGACGATCGCCGCCATGCCGGCGCGGCCGTCGCGACCGGGAATTTCGACGCCATAGACGTTCACGTCGAGAACGCCCCCATAGGCGGCGATGGCCTGCGCGACTTCCGCGGTCGCCACATTCTCGCCTTTCCAGCGGAATGTGTCGCCGACGCGATCGACGAAATAAAAGAAGCCGCGCCCATCCTTGCGCATCAGGTCGCCGCTGCGCATCCAGGCGTCGCCGGGCTTGAAGACGTCGCGCAGAATTTTCTTCTCGGAAGCGGCGCGATCGAGATAGCCCTCGAAATCGTCGGCGATGCGCGCGATCGCCTCGCCCGGCTCGTCCGCCCCGCAAGCGACGCAGAAGCCGTCCGCGCCGCGCATCGGCGCGTCGGTCTCCGTGTCGTATTTCACGAGCCGCACGACCTGGCTCGCGGCGAGGAAGCCCGGAATGCGGCCGATGGCGCCGGGCTCGCCATCGACATTGTAGAGCGAGAAATTGCTTTCCGTCGCGGCGTAGAATTCGAGAATGCGCGGAATGGCGAAGCGCTGCTCGAAGACCGGCCAGACCTCGGGCCGCAATCCGTTGCCGACCGCCATGCGCAGCCGGTGCCTCTTCTCGTCATCGCTCTGCGGCGCGTTGGCGAGATAGCGGCAGAGCTCGCCGATATATTGGAACAGTGTGCAGTCATATTTGACGACGTCGCTCCAGAAGGCGCTGGTCGAGAAGCGCTCGCGCAACGCGACCGAGCCGCCGCCGAGAAGCGGCGCGAAGATCGCCACGACGCCGCCGACCGAGTGGTACAGCGGAAGGCAATTATACATCCGATCCTCGGGCGTGACGTCGATCAGCCCGCAAAACCACAGGCCCCAGTTCAACACGCGCTTATGCGAGACGATCGCGGCCTTGGGCAGGCCCGTCGTGCCGGACGTATAGATGTAGAGCGCGTGATCGGAGATCGCGGGTTGCGACGCCTCATCGAGATCGAGCGGCGCGGCGGAAAGCGCCGCAAGCTCGCAGTCGAGGCTTTCGTCGCGGACGACGAGCCGCGCGCCGCATGCCTGTGCGGCGGGCGCGCAATTCTCGGCGAGGGCAGGGGAGGCGATGACGAGGCGCGGCGTCGCGATCCTGACGCAATGGGCGAGCGCCGGTCCCGCCAAATGATGGTTGATCAGCGCGACGACGACGCCGATCCGCGTGAGCCCCAGCCAGATCGCGACATAGTCCGGCTGGCTCTCCATCACGAGAGCGACCGCGTCGCCCTTGACGAGCCCCTGCGCGAGGCCCCAGCGCGCGTAACGGCGCGCGCGCGCCGCGAGTTCGTAAAAGGTAAATCCGCCGCGCTCCGAGAGGATCGCCGGCGCGTCGCCGCGCTCACGCGCAATCTCCTCGAAGGCGACGGGAAGCGTGCGGCGGGGATTCTCGTCGATCGAGGCGGCGAGCTTCAGCGCGCGCAGCCAATCCTTGTTAACCGAATTTCCGGCGCCCGTCGCGCGTGGCGAGGCCGGAGGCGTCGCGCCGTCTGGCGTCATGGATTTCTTCACCGTCAGCATGGTTATCGCGCGCCGAATGCGCTTATCTTCAATCATATCCAATAATCCCCAGAAAATCTGAAGAAAAGAAAGCCGCTTCGTTAGGGTTACGACGGGCTTTTCGTCGCGGCGGCCGCGAAATCCGCTTAAATGTTTAGACGATTTATCCGTATCCCGGTTCAGGATCCTTCGCCGAGGACCCTTGGCGATACGGGCCGCGGCGGCGCGGCTGGAGGCAAATCACATGCGAAACGAAACCATTGCGGTGCATGGCGGTTATGAAGGCGATCCGGCGACGCGCGCCGTCGCCGTGCCGATCTATCAGACTGTCGCTTACGAATTCGACAGCGCGGATCACGCGGCGGCGCTCTTCGATCTGGAGGAAGAAGGATTCCGTTACAGCCGCATCGCCAATCCGACCGTCGCGGTGCTCGAGCGCCGCGTGGCTCAGCTCGAAGGCGGCGTCGGCGCGCTCGCCGTCTCGACGGGGCAGGCGGCGCTCTATTACGCCTTCGCCAATGTCGCCGATAGCGGCGGCAACATCGTTGCGGCCCCGACGCTCTACGGCACGACGCATACGCTGCTGCAGCATGTGATGGCGCGGCAGGGTGTGAAGGCGCGCTTCGCGGCGAGCGACTCTCCGGCCGACATGGCCGCGGCGATGGACGCCGACACCAAGGCCGTCTTCTGCGAGAGCGTCGGCAATCCGGCCGGCAATATCTGCGACGTGCAAGCGCTCGCGGACATGGCGCACGCGCGTGGCGTTCCGCTCATCGTCGACAATACGGTGGCGACGCCGATCCTGTGGCGGCCGATCGAGCATGGCGCCGACATCGTCGTCCATTCCATGACGAAATTCATGGGCGGCCACGGCGCGACGCTCGGCGGGATCATCGTCGACAGCGGGCGCTTTCCCTGGCGGGATTATCCGGAGCGCTTCCCGACCTTCAACCAGCCGGACGTCTCCTATCACGGTCTCGTCTATGTCGACCGTTTCGGCGAGAGCGCCTATGTCGCGCGCGCCCGTAGCGTCTATCAACGCACGACTGGCGCGGTGCTGGCCCCGCTCAACGCCTTTCTGCTCTTGCAGGGATTGGAGACGGTGGCGCTACGCGTCGAGCGCCACGTGGAGAATGCGCGCAAGGTCGCCGAGTTCCTGCGCGACGATCCGCGCGTCGCCTGGGTGAATTATGCGGGTTTTCCGGAGAGCCCTTATTACGCGCTGGCGCAGAAATATCTCGACGGCCGCGCGCCCTCGCTGCTGACCTTCGGCGTGAAGGGCGGGCTGGAAGCGGGCAAGCGCGTCTATGATTCGCTGCAAGTCGTCAAGCGCCTCGTCAATATCGGCGACGCCAAGTCGCTCGCCTGCCATCCGGCCTCGACGACGCATCGCCAGATGTCGCCCCAGGAGCAAGCGAAAGCGGGCGTGACGCCGGAGATGCTGCGCATCAGCGTCGGCATCGAGCACATCGACGACATTGTCGAGGATCTCGACCGCGCGCTGACGGCGGCGACCAAAGCCCTGCGCAACCCCACGCTCGCGGAGGCGGCACGATGACCGGTCCCGTCCGCCGGCGTGGCGACGCGCTGGAGGTCGCGCTCGTCAACAACATGCCCGACCAGGCGCTCGCCGCGACCCAGGCGCAATTCGCGCGGCTGGTGCGCGCCGGCGCGGAGGGTCGTGAAATCAGGTGGCGTTGTTACTGGCTGCCGGGGCTCGAACGCAGCGACACGGCGCGTCGCTATCTGGAAAGAAACCACGAGGATATCGAGGCGCTCTACCGGCGCGGCGCCGACGCTCTGATCGTGACGGGAAGCGAGCCTCGCGCCGCGCGTCTCGACCACGAGCCCTATTGGCCGCAGATGCGGACGCTGATCGATTGGGCGCGCCTGCAAACGCATTCGACGATCTGGTCCTGCCTCGCGGCGCATGCCGCGACGTTGCACCTCGCGGGCGTCGAACGGCGGCGCATGCCGAAAAAGGTCAGCGGCGTCTACTCATTCGCGACCGCCGGCGTTGATTGGCGCGGCGAAGCGGATGCGCGCGAAATTCTGACGCCGCATTCGCGCTACAACAATCTCCCCCGCGAAGAGCTCGAGCGGCGCGGATTTCGGATCGCCTCCTACTCGGACGATGTCGGCGTCGACATGTTCTGGCGCGAGGAGCCGAGCCTGTTCGTCTTCCTGCAAGGCCACCCCGAATATGACGCGGACACGCTGCTGAAGGAATATCGCCGCGACGTGCTGCGCTATCTTTCCGGAGCGGGAAGCGATTATCCTGATCGGCCCGAAAATTACTTCAGCGTCGAGACGTCGCGGAAGCTTGACGCGCTGCGCGGCCGCGTGCTGGCGGGCGCCTGCGCCGACGCCGAGGACGCGTTGACGGAAATCTTGTCCGGGGAAGACTGCCGGTCGAGCTGGGCCGACGACACGACTCGGCTTTATCGGAAGTGGCTCGACGCCATATCCGAAAGGGCGGGAGCCTTGCGCGACAGCGCGTGAGAGGAACGGCGCCGAATGTCGGCGCCGCTTCGCTTTCGGCGCATGACGCATGAGCTGAAAGACCCTTGCGACGGAAACGCGCTTCAGCCTTTTGATTTGGCGCAATGCGTCGTCGCTCGCATGAGGCCATGCGAGCCGGAGTCGCTTCAGTGCGCCAGGTCGCGCAGCAGCTTCTCGATATTTTCGATCGTGCGGAAGTTTGCGGGAACGAGCTTCGAGCTCGGAATGGTGAGATCGAATTCCGCCTCGATCGACAGCATCAAATTCACCATTTGCATCGAAGTGAGGCCAAGTTCCTGCAGGTCCTGGTGGCGCGCCACCTTGTCCGGCTGCGTGATGAATTGGCCAACGATCGCATTGATGCGCTCGGATGTCTGAAGCGTCGAAGCGTCCACGATTTTCTCCAATGTGTCGCGACATTGATGTGATTTAACACGTAGAATTTTAGCGGGCGCAGGTAAAGAAAAGTTCCTTATTAAGATTACAATTGGAGAGATTAACCTTTACTTCCGCAATTTGAAGAAGAATGTGGATTATTGGCGGCCTCGGGCCTAATTTCGGGTCGAACAGAGACAATCAAGCCAGCCAAGCGAGGCGCACCATGTCGATGGCGGAGAATTTGGCGACGATTGATGCGCGCGAGGGTTTCGAGCGCAATGAGGACTTCACATCCCGGATTGCGGCGGTCGTCGCCGTGGCGGCGAAATTCGCCGATGCAGTCGATCAGGAAGCGCGCTTTCCCAAAGAGGCGTTCGACGCGCTGAAAGCGCGGCGCCTGCTCGGCGTCATTCTTCCGCGCGACTTTGGCGGCGAGGATCGTTCCGTCGCCGACGCCGCGCAGGTTTGCTACGCGCTTGGCCGCGTCTGCTCTTCTTCCGCCATGATCTACGCCATGCATATGGCGAACGTCGCCTGCGTGCTCAATCACGGCGGCTCGGATGAGCGTTACGTTTCGTATCTGCGCCGCATTGGCGAAGAGCAGATGCTGCTCGCTTCCTCCACGACCGAAGGCCAGAATGGCGCCAATGTCCGCTCCAGCGCGTCGGCCATCGTTCGCGATGGCGATCGCATTTCGCTGGATCGCGACGCCTCCGTCGTTTCCTATGGCGTCGCGGCCGACGCGATCGTGACGACCGCGCGCCGCTCGCCGGAATCGCTCGCGAGCGACCAGGTTCTGGCGCTCTTCTTCAAGGAGGATTACGAGCTCCGGCGCACCGTAAAGTGGGACGTGATGGGCATGCGCGGCACCTGCAGCGAGGGCTTCCGCCTTCTCGCGACGGGCGAAAGCGCGCAGGTGCTGCCCGAATCCTACGATAAGATTCATCGCCGCAGCATGGTGCCCGTGACGCATATTCTGTGGGCAGCCTGCTGGGCGGGCGTCGCCGCGGGCGCGGTGGAGCGCGCGCAGGGCTTCATCCGCAAGGTCTCCCGGGCGCAAAAAGGCAATCTGCCGCCGGGCGCGCCCTACGCCACTCAGGCGTCGCTTTCGCTGATGAGCCTGATGAATCTGGTCGATTCTGCGACGGCCGACTATCTCTCGCGCGCGGCCGATCTCGAAACGCTCGACGAGATTTCCTTCCAGACGTCGCTCAACCTCCTCAAGGTGAGCGCGTCCGAAATGGCGATCTCGACGGTGATGCTCGCTTTCAACGCCTGCGGCATCGCCGGCTACCGCAACGACAGCGAATTCAGCATCTCGCGTCCGCTGCGCGACATTCTGTCGTCATCGGTGATGATCAACAATAATCGCATCCTCAACAATGTCGCCACGTCCTGCCTGATTGGCGGCGTTCCCGAAGCGATCATGAAGACGCGATAAGAGAAAGGGAATGGGCGATGGTTACGACGACGCAGACGAAGCCGGTCGCGGACGAAACGATCCTCGACCATCTCTTCCGCCCCATGGGCGTTGACGGCGTTTATGCGCGCACGCGCCAATATGAGGACGTCGTCGACGCATTGCAGCGCCTGATCTCGCGCCATCGCCCGGAGGATGCGGAGATCTTTCGCTTCCCGCCGGTAATGAGTCTGCGCCAGCTCGAGAAGCAGGGTTATCTGAACAGCTTTCCTCAGCTTCTTGGTTGCGTCTGCGCCCTCCATGGGACCGAGGCCGACGTCGCGGCGGCCGTCGATCGCGCACGGAACGGGTCGGACTGGACGCGGGAGACGACCTCCGCCGATCTCGTGCTCAGCCCCGCCGCCTGCTATCCGGTTTATCCGATCGCAGCGAAGAAAGGCCCGGTCCCGGCGGAAGGCCTGACCTTCGACGTCGCCGCGGATTGCTTTCGTCACGAGCCTTCGAAGGATCTCGACAGGCTACAGTCGTTCCGCATGCGCGAATATGTGCGCATCGGCGCGCCGGCGCAGATCGCGACCTTCCGCGAGCAGTGGATGCGGCGCGCGCAATCAATCGCCGACTCACTGCGGCTTCCCTACCATTTCGATCGCGCCAGCGATCCCTTCTTCGGGCGCGTCGGCCAACTCATGGCGGCGAACCAGCTTGAGCAGGCCTTGAAATTCGAGCTGCTCGTTCCGGTTCGCGGCGAGGGCGGGCCGACGGCCTGCATGAGCTTCAACTACCACCGCGAACACTTCGGAAAGACTTGGGGGCTAGTCGACGAAAGCGGCGAGCTTGCTCACTCGGGCTGCGTCGCATTCGGCGTCGACCGGCTGGCGATCGCGCTTTTCGCGACGCATGGTCTCGACATTCCGGCGTGGCCGCGGGGCGTGCTGGAAGTTTTGCGCCTGGATTGAAGCGGGAAGCGTGGCTGGGAAAGGCGAGAGAAGCGATGAGCGTCGACGACAAGATCGTTTTCTATCAAGGTAGGAATGTCGATATGGAGCCTTGTCCGATCAACCCCGCCTGGGTGATCGAGGGCGCGCCAATCGCGCGAAACTTCGTCCTGTCGCGTAGCACGGATGGCGGCGCCTCGACGCTGTTGTGGGATTGCACAACGGGCGTGTTCAACTGGCATTATGACATCGACGAGACCGTCTATGTGCTGGAAGGCTCGGCGACGATCCGCGACGACAATGGCGTCGAGCACATTCTGGGCCCGGGCGATCACGCGCTATTTCGGGCGGGGTCTCACGCGGTATGGCGTGTGGACGCTTATATTCGCAAGGTCGCTTTCTGCCGCAATCCCGTGCCGCAGCCAGTGATGCTGGCGACGCGCGCCTTTAAAAAGATCGGCCGCCTCCTCGGCCTGGCGCCGGCGTCTGATGCGCCGGCCATGTTCGGCGGCGCATAGTATAAAGGGTCAGCCATGGCGTCTCCCGTCCAGCTTCGGTCCGTTTCGCAGACATGGACATTTTTCCAGGGGGAGTGGCGCGACGGAAATGCGCCGATCCTCGGGCCGAGGACGCATGGCGTCTGGCTGGGCTCGATGGTCTTCGACGGCGCGCGCGCTTTCGAGGGCGTGACGCCGGATCTTGATCTGCATCTTGCGCGCGTCAATAATTCCGCGCGCGAAATGCTTCTGGAGCCGTCGCTCACGGTCGATGAGTGGCGGGGGCTTGTCGAGGAAGGACTGCGCAAGTTTCCTCGCGATGCGCAGCTCTATATCCGTCCGATGTATTGGGCGGAGGACGGGCTCGGCGGCGGCGTCCGCTTCGAGCCCAATTCGACCAATTGGTGTCTGACCATCTATGAGGCGCCGATGCCGGCGCCGAAAGGCGGCGCCATCACGCTGTCGCCCTTTCGCCGTCCGAGCGCCGAGACGGCGCCGGTGGGCGCCAAGGCGAGCTGTCATTACGCCAATGGCGCGCGGGCGTTGATCGAAGCGGCGAAACGCGGCTTCGACAATTGCCTGATGCGCGACATGCTGGGCAATATTGCCGAATTCGCCAACTCCAATGCGTTTCTTGTGAAGGACGGCGTCGTCTTCACGCCGGCGGCGAACGGAACCTTCCTCAACGGCGTTACGCGCCAGCGCGTGATCGGACTCTTGCGCGCCGACGGCGTGCAGGTGATCGAGACGACGCTGTCCTATGACGACTTTCTGAAAGCCGACGAGATCTTTTCGTCCGGCAATTTCCAGAAAGTCGCGCCCATGTCGCGCATAGACGAGCGGATGCTGGAGGCGGGGCCGATGTATAAAAGGGCGCGGGCGCTCTATTGGGACTTCGCCCACTCCCGGACGCCGCTTCGCGCTGTTTCCTGAAGCGCGCCAAGACAGATCTTTTCTTTCAAATCCGCGCGAGGGCCTCGGCGCGCAGGGCGGAAAGATTTGACGTCGGCGTAATGCGATCCGGGTCCATCATCAAATGGATGATGGCGGGGAGCCCTGAGGCGCGGGCCGCGGCGAAGGCTTCAGGAAAATCGGCGGTGCGCTCGACGCGCGCGCCGAAGCCGCCAAAAGCGCGCGCATAAGCGGCGAAATCGGGATTACGCAGATCGGTGCCGATCACGCGCGCGGGATAATTGCGCTCCTGATGCATGCGGATCGTGCCGTAGCTCGCATTGTCGCAGACGATGACGATAATCGGCAGCTCATATTGCACGGCGGTCGCAAATTCCTGCCCATTCATCAGAAAGTCGCCATCGCCATTGAGCGACACGACGAGGCGCTCCGGATAGAGGCGCTGGATCGCGACTGCGGCGGGAACGCCATAGCCCATGGTCGCGGAGGTCGGCGCGAAATGCGAGCCGTAGCGGCGGAAGCGATAGTAACGATGAATCCAGGAGGCGTAATTTCCGGCGCCGTTGCAGATGATGGCGTCCTTCGGGAGATTGTCGGAAAGCCAGATCATGGTCCAGGCCAGGTCGACTTCGGCCGAAGGCGTGGAGCTGCGGGAGAAATCGAGATAGTCCTGATGCGCCGCGCGGGTCGCGTCGCGCCAGCGGATCGACGCCGGCGGCGCGAGACTCGCGAGCGCGGCGACGAAAGGCTTGGACGAGGCGTGGATGGCGAGCGTCGGCGCATAGACGCGGCCGAACTCCTCCGCCTGCGGATAGATATGCACGAAGCGCGTCTGCGGCTTCGGAACGTCGAAGAGCTTGTAGCCCTGCGAAGGGATTTCGCCGAGCCGTCCGCCGACGAGAACGAAAAGGTCGGACTGCTTCGCGCGCGCAACGAGCTTGGGATTGGCGGCGAGGCCGAGGTCGCCCGCATAGCATTCGTGCAGCGGATCGAAGAGCGGCAGGCGGCGATAGCTCGTCGCGACGGGCATGGCGAAAGTCCTCGCCCAGTCCATCATCCTGCGCGAGGCGGTTTCGTCCCAGCGCGCGCCGCCGAGGACGAAAAGCGGACGCTCGGCGGACGCGATCATTTCGGCGAGCTGCGCCATGGCTTCAGGGCCGGGCGCCGTTTCAATGGCGGCGGCGGCGGGACAGGCGACCGGCGCCACGCGCTCTTCGAGCATGTCCTTGGGCAGCGCCAGCGCGACGGGGCCGGGGCGCCCGCCCATCGCGACATGGAAGGCGCGCGAGACATATTCGGCGATGCGCGCGCCGTCGTCGATCTCGGCGGTCCATTTGGTCTGGCCGCCGAACATGGCGCGATAATCCACTTCCTGGAACGCGCCACGCTCGCGGTTTGAGCGTTCGATCTGGCCGATGAAGAGGATCATCGGCGTCGAATCATGTTGCGCGATATGCACGCCCGCAAAGGCGTTGGCGGCGCCGGGGCCGCGCGTGACGAAGCAGACGCCGGGGCGGCCGGTCGCCTTGCCATAGGCGTCGGCCATCATGGCGGCGCCCGCTTCATTGCGGCACACGGTGAGCGCGACGTTTCGCTCGTAGCAAGCGTCGAGAACGGCGAGATAGCTTTCGCCCGGCACGCAAAAGATGTGGTCGACGCCATTGACGATGAGCTGATCGACAAGCGCTTGCGCGGCGGAAATTTCGGTCACGGCTTTCACTCGGGCGCTCGACGATCTGGAGTTAGGGTCCGAAGAGGACGCTTTCGCTGAAGGCGAGGTCGCCGAGGCGCGGGCGCTGCGGCCCCTTGAAATATTTCGGTCCCCGGTCGCGGAAGAATTTTCCGAAGAGGCCCGGGATTTTTTCGCTCGCGTCGACAAGCACGGTCGGATGACCCTGACGGAGAAGCTCTCTCCCGAGCGGACCGGCGAAACGCTGGAAGTCGGAGATGTCGCGGCAATAGACGAGTTGCAGCGTCGGGAACAAGCCCTTGAGCATCCGTCTCGGCAGGAAGACGAAGGGATGCGCCGCGCGCTTCTCGTGAACGACGAAGGCGAGACAGCCGCGCTCGACGTGGGCGATCAGCAGGTCGCGCTCCTGTGGGGACAGCGCGTCGCCATAGTCGCGATTTTTGTCGAAAGGGCGCACGCGGGCGTTGGCGGTCCAGCGGCTGAGGGCCGGAACGGCCAGCATCTGCCCGTCGCAATAGCGGCGAAAGCCTTGCGCCTCGATGACGCGCCAGGTGTGAGCGGCCGGCGAGATGTTGACGTAAGTGACGTCCTTGTGACGGACGGCGGCGGCGATGAGCAGCGAGGCGTAGCCGCGATAGGACTCGTCCACATACCAGCTCGAAATGTTGCAGCGGACCTGTCCGTCGCCAAGGCGCGTGAAGATCATGAGAATGACGCCGACCGGCGCGCCCTCGTGCTCCAGCATGTAGCCGAAGCGCGGATAGCCGTCCGGCGCGTCGCGGCGCGCGAGCGTCTTCAGCGCGCGGCGCCAATAATCGACCGCGCGGTCTGGAAAGCCGCGAGTCAGCAAGTCGGCGAGCGCCGGCGCATCGCCTTCCGCGATCATTCTGCAGCGGATTCTCGGCGTGACGTCCTGAGTCATCGGCGCTTAACCATTCTGATGAACATTCGCCATTCAGTGGCGAATTGCTTGCGGATTGACGATAAAAATAGCTAGGTCTTTCTTAGCCGACAATGAAGAGGCGACCGTCAATGAGCATACGGTTAACAGTGATTTCCATCATGGAGGAGGTCGCCACGGAGCAGAGGAAGACGCTCGCGCCGCTCGCCGATGACACGGTTCTCGCGAATTCGGGCCTCGACTCTCTGTGCTTCGCGATCATCGTCGCGCGTCTGGAGGACGCGCTGGGCGCCGATCCGTTCACGGCGTCAGAGGAAGTGTATTTCCCCGTGACTCTGGCGGATTTCGTGACGCTCTATGAAAATGTCGCGACCGCTTGATCTCCTCTCTCTGGCGCGCGCCGCCGCGCCGGCCGAAGACGCGCGTCTTCGCGCGCCCGCGGGCGACATCTCGTGGCGATCGGCGGTCGAGAGCACGGCGCTCGGCGGAAGCCGCGCGGCGCTTGCGGGCAAGTCCGTTCTGATCGGCGCATCCTCGCAATTCAACGCGGCGCTCGCCATGCTGGAGCTCGACGGCGTCGCCGCGCGCATGGTGATCACGCCGCCGGATTTCACGGCCGAGCGGCTGGCCTCGGCGATCGCGCAGGCCGAGGTCGACGCGATCATTTGCGACGATGGGACGACGGATTTCGGCGTCGAGGCGCCGCGCTATTTCGTTTCGGCGCCGACGCCCGACGTTGAGCCGCGCGGGGAGTCCATCGCGACGGAATGGGTCTTGCCGACTTCCGGCACGACGGGCGCGCCGAAGCTCGTCGCGCATCGTCTCGACGGATTGCTCGGCGCCGTTCGGCCACGGGCGGCCGGCGAGCCCGCGCCCGTCTGGGCGACCTTCTACGACATTCGCCGCTATGGCGGCATGCAGATTTTTCTGCGCGCGGCGACGAGCGGCGCGACATTGCTGCTGACGGACGCCAACGAGGCGCTCGCCGATCATGTCTCGCGCATGGCGGCGGCCGGCGTCACCCATCTTTCCGGCACGCCGTCGCATTGGCGCCGCCTCTTGATGAGCCCGGACGCCGCGCGCATTGCGCCCGCCTATGTGCGCCTTTCCGGCGAGATCGCGGACCGCGCCATTCTCGACAGCCTCGCCGCCTTCTATCCGCAAGCGAAGATCGTTCACGCTTACGCCTCCACCGAGGCCGGCGTCGGTTTCGAGGTGACGGACGGACGCGAGGGCTTTCCGGCGTCCTATCTCGACGGTCCCGGCGGCGTCGAGATGCGGGTCGTCGACGGCTCGCTGCGGCTCAAATCGCGGCGCATAGCGGATCGCTACGTGGGACGGGACGATCTGAAACTCGCGGACGACGAGGGCTTCGTCGACACGGACGATCTCGTCGAACGCGTCGGCGATCGTTATTTCTTCAAGGGCAGGCGCGCGGGCACGATCAATGTCGGCGGGTTGAAGGTTCACCCGGAAGAGGTCGAGCAGGTGATCAACATGCACGAGGCGGTGCGCATGTCGCTCGTCAAGGCGCGGCGCAATCCGATCACGGGCGACCTGATCGTCGCGCAAGTGATGCTGAAGGAGAGCGACGCAACGCCCGAGCGCAAGCGCGCGGTGAAGGATGAAATCCTCGCGACCTGCCGCGCGCGGCTCGACCGCCACAAGACGCCGGTCTCGATCGACTTCGTGCCGTCGCTCGCCATGTCGGCCGGCGGCAAGCTTCTGCGCGGGCGGGCGTGATGCGCAGCGTCATCGTCACCGGCGGCAGCAAGGGACTGGGCCTCGCGATCTCGCGGCGGCTCGTCGCGGACGGCTTTCGCGTGATCGCGGTGGCGCGCAAGGAGAGCGACGAGCTGCGCGAGACGATCGCGCACAGCGACGGCGCGCTGTCTTTCGCGGCGCTCGATCTCTCCGAGCTCGATTCGATTCCCGATTTCGCGCTGCGGCTGAAGAAGGAGTTCGGCGCGCCTTACGGCCTCGTCAACAATGCGGGGCTCGGCACGGAAGGCCTGCTCGCGACCATGCATAATTCGCAGATCGAAATGCTCATGCGCGTCAATGTGACGGCGCCGATTATTCTATCGAAATATGTCGTGCGCAACATGATGTCGGCGGGCGGCGGGCGCATCGTCAACATCTCGTCGATCATCGCCTCGACGGGCTATAGCGGTCTCGCCGTCTACGGCGCGACGAAGGCGGCGCTTGTCGGCTTCACCAGATCGCTGGCGCGCGAAGTCGGACGCTTGGGCGTCACCGTCAATGCGGTCGCGCCCGGCTTCGTCGAGACGGAGATGACGGCCTCGCTCGGCGACGAGGATCGCGTCAGGATCGCCGGCCGCGCGGCGTTGCGGCGACTGGCGGCGCCCGAGGATGTGGCGAACGCCGTGGCCTTCCTGCTCGACGACAGGGCGCGCAACGTCACCGGAACGGTGATGACGGTCGACGCCGGCGCCACGGCGTGACGCCATCGGGCGTTAACGGTTCGTTAACCATGGCGTTTCAATCTGGATCGCCGAGTCCGTCCAAGCGCGGATCGCGACACACGCGGTTGGAAGGTTTCGCGCCAGACAGCCTCGATATGGAAAAGGTCGACGTCGGCGTCTCCTGCCGACGCCTGACAAACGGCCCGCGACCTCGGATGTAAAGGCGCGGGTCGTTTTTTGTTTTCAATACGCTCCCGCTGTTGCACTCTCCGGCGCGTCGCAATTGGACGGGCCGGGAGGGGTCATGCGCAAACTGCCAGTTCTGATCGCCTGTTGTTTTGTCTTCGCCGCCGGTCGGGCGGCCGCCCAGAACACCTGGGCGGGAAATCTCGCCTCCGATTTCGCGGAGGAGCAGAACGCCTGCTACAGGGACGCCTATCGTTTCTGCGGCGGCAATACGATCTTTGTGTTCGAGATGGAGAACTGCCTGAAGGAGCATCTGCGCCAGGTTTCCAAGCCCTGCCGCAAGCTTCTGTCGCCGACGGATTTCAGGAAATACTATCGCGAGGAAGCCCATCCTTTCGACTTCCTCGACTGAGCGGGGCTGGAATCAGCCCGCGCTCTCGTCGGACAATCTTGCTTCGGCGCCGTTTTCTTTCAGGATGCGCTCGGCTTCCGCCGCGACGCCGAGCCAGACGCCGTATCCCTCATGGTCGCCACAGTCCTCTCGCGCCGCGGCATAGCTGCGGGCGTTGCAGGGCGCTTTGTCCCGGTGCTTGCGCACCAGCGCCCTCGCATGAATTTCGATCGCCTGTTCGAGCGAAACTTTCATGGCGCAACGATAATGCGCGGCCCCGGCAAACGCCAGTCCCCGGATAGAATTGGCGCCGTCTGTCCGCCGGGATGGCGCCGTGCTGTCATCTAGCCGTAATAGGAAGGCGGCTGAGCCTTATCACCCACCCCGCGAATGTTTTCGACCAGCGCCCCTTTTTCTCCCGAATTCCGAGCGTCCGCCGCGACGGCGTTCCGCGCGCGCATCGTGCACGCCTCCCTTCCGGGGCGGGTGCGGCTGCGGCATGTCGGCCTCGCGCTCGACGAGGCTGTGCGCGCCTGCGTCGAAAGGTCGCTGCTCCGGCAGCCGGGGGTGGCGAGCGTCCGGACGAGCGCCCGCACCGGTTCAGTGTTGATCCAATTCGATTTTCCTGCGACGCCCGAGTCGCTCGCGGCGGCCTTGGACGCCGCCGTGGCGGGCGTGGAGCCGATCCCGGCCGGCGCGGAAGGCGTCGCGCCCCTCCCGGAAATCCCTGCCGAGGAAGAAGCCGTCCCGCACGCCGCGCCGATCGACGCCCTCGCCGCGAGGCTCGGAACCCGGTTCGTCGAGGGGCTGAACGCGGCGGAAGCGGCGGCGCGCCTCGCCAAATGGGGCCGCAACGAGCTGCGACGCGCCGAGCCGCGTTCGGCCATGGCCATTTTCGCCGAGCAGATGACCAGCCTGCCGATTGCGCTGCTCGCCGCCTCGGCGGCGATGTCGCTCGCGACCGGCGGGATCGCCGACGCCGTCATGATCGCCGCCGTGGTGCTGGTCAACGCCGGCATCGCCACGACGACCGAGCGCGAGGCGGATCGCACCATTCTCGGCCTCATGGAGGAGGGGCCGCATCCGGCGACCGTCATTCGCGACGGCGCGCGGCTTACGATCGATTCCGCGGAGCTGACCGTCGGCGACGTCATCGTGATCGAGCGCGGCGCCCTCATTCCCGCCGATGCGCGTCTCATCGAGAGCGACGACCTCAGCGTCAACGAGTCGCCTTTGACTGGCGAGGCGCATCCGGCGGCAAAGGATGCGCGCGCCTTGCTGGCGCCGGAGACCGTGGTCTCCGACCGGCGCAACATGGTCTTCCGCGGCACGGCGGTCACGGGCGGCTCGGGCGCGGCGATTGTCACCGCCGTCGGCCCGAAGACGGAGATTGGCCGCGTGCAGGATCTGCTCGGCGCCGTGCGCCCGCCGGAGACGCCGATCCAGCGCGAATTGGGCGGGGTCGGACGCGAGCTCGTGGTCATCAACGGCCTCATCTGCGCGAGCGTCTTCGCGCTCGGCATATATCGGGGCCATCCGCTCGTGCAAACGCTGCGCGGCGCGATCTCGCTCGCCGTCGCCGCGATACCGGAGGGACTCCCGGCCGTCGCCACGACGACGCTCGCCATCGGCGTTCAGGACATGCGCAAGCGCAAGGTGCTGGTGCGCAAGATCGACGCGGTCGAGACGCTCGGGGCCGTCGAGGTCGTCGGTCTCGACAAGACCGGCACGCTTACCGAGAACCGCATGGCGGCCGTGGCCGTCCATGTCGACGGGACAGCGCTCGAATTGCGCAACGAGCGCTTGTTTCGCGATGGCGAAGTCGCCGAGGGGGCGCCGCGCGATCTGTCGCGCAAGCTTTTCGAGGTCGCGACGCTCTGCAGCGACGCCGTCGCGACGCGCGCGGAAGAGGGAATCGAGATCGACGGCACGCCCACCGAAACCGCGCTGCTTTCGGCGGGCGTCGCGCTGGGCGTCGATCCGGTCGAGTTGCGGCGCGCGGGGCGCGTTCTGGCGAGCGCGGCGCGCGGCGACGGGCGCAAGCGCGTGAGCGCGCTGCATGAGACGGCGGAAGGCGCGCGCCTGCTTTGCGTGAAGGGCGACCCTGTCGAAGTGCTGGCGCGCTGCGCGAAACGGCTGACGGCCGAAGGGATCGCGGCGATGGACGAGGCGTCGCGCGCTCTCACGCTCAAGGCCAATGAGCGCATGGCGGGCGACGCGCTGCGCGTGCTCGGCGTCGCTTATCGCGAGGGCGGCGGCGATCCGCGCGACGAAAGCGATCTCGTCTGGCTCGGCCTCGCCGGCATGGCCAATCCGGTCCGCGCCAGCGTGCGTCCGGCGCTGAGACAATTGCACCGCGCCGGCGTGCGCACGGTGATGATCACGGGCGATCAGAGCGCGACCGCCTTCGCCATCGCGCGCAGCCTCGACCTCAATGACGGCGGCGAATTGCGCGTGCTCGAAGCCGGGCAGATCGCCGACATGCGGCCCGAGCTTCTCAAGGCCCTCGCCGACCAGCCGCACGTCTTCGCGCGCGTGAGCCCGGTCGACAAGCTCAACATCGTCAAGGCGCTCCAGTCGAATGGCCGCATCGTCGCCATGACCGGCGACGGCGTGAATGACGGCCCCGCGCTGCGGGCGGCCGACGTCGGAATCGCGATGGGCGGCGAGGGAGCGGACGTCGCGCGCCAGGTCGCCGACATCGTGCTCGCGAGCGACGACATGGACGGCGTGGTCGAGGCGATCCGGCTCGGCCGCGCGACCTATGCGAATATCCGCAAGGTGTTGCGCTACCTTGTCTCCACCAACGCCTCCGAAACCTTCACGATGCTCGGCGCCGCTCTGTTCAACGCGGCCGAGCCGCTGACGCCGATGCAATTGCTCTGGCTCAATCTCGCGACGGATGCGCTGCCCGCTCTCGCGCTCGGGCTCGAACCGCCGGAGGCCGACGTTCTGGACCAGCCGCCGCACGACCCCGCCGCGCCGATCATGGGCGCCGGCGACTTCCGCCGCGTCCTGCGCGAAGGCTCCGTAATGGGAATCGCGGCGCTCGTCGGCTATTACAGCGCCGGCGGCCTCGCCGGAGACGCGCGCGCCAGCGCCGTCACCTTCCACGGGCTGACGATCGGCCAATTGCTGCACGCCATCGCCTCCCGGTCGGAGACGCGGGGCCTCACGGCCGAATTCGGCCGCCGGCCGAACCCCCAGC
>Ga0123398_1091861_pt1 | contig 20357 bp, 17 predicted proteins | sample T5LHNO3metaT_FD_89926 | JGI IMG/M metagenome (GOLD analysis project Ga0123398, IMG submission 89926) | Methane-oxidizing artificial microbial communities from Washington, USA to study methane cycling - T5-LHNO3 metaT (Metagenome... | ecosystem: Engineered > Modeled > Simulated communities...
AATTAACTCAGTTTGTGAGCGAAAACTTCTGCTACGGGCGAGATTGCTTTTAGCGGCGTTGCTTCAAGGTTGTCAAAGCCAACAAGACGGTACTGATCCATCCATGTGGATTCGCAATCGGAACATCCGACAAGACCCCACGCGGATAGTCCATCAGCCTCAATGCCAACATTGGCCTGAACATTATTAGCGCCACAATTCGGACAAAATTGGCCGTCACGAGCAACATAATTTTCCTGTTGCTTATCGTTTACAGGATATTCTTCATCAAACGCGGCAAAAACATCTGCCACACAAGAATCATTATGAATAATGGCCTCAATGTGACCAATAAACTCCGTGCCATCATTAAGCATCGCTATCTCGTCGCCATCGGCACCCTCAATATCGAAATCCTGAATAGCAATCTGAATGATGGGTGCCGAGGAATTCGAATAAATCGCTTGAACAATGCCTCCTTCAACGTGAATGACAAGACGGATTTGATTTGTATTTGTAGTCATGATGTTTTTCCAAAAGATAAAAAAAGGGAAAACACCGGCCCGTCGAGGAAAGTTGTTTTCCCTGAAAGGTTAAGTCAATTTAAGTGAGTTATTCGCTCAATTGAGTATTGTGGTTGCTTTCATAACACTGAGCGCAATAGGCATCGCCAAATCTTCTTGCTGTTTGTCGACCATGTGAATTTCTTCGTCAAATGCAGCAAAAACTTCTGCCACATAATTAGAATCATCCATGGAAGTAACATCATCGAGAGCGACAAACTGATCACCATTGGTGAGTGTTACAAGTTCGCTATCATCGGCGCCATCTGCCATATCGTAATCCGCAATAACAAACCTTATAGGTACTAATGAGTCAGAATAAACGTCTTTCACCAGTCCTTCTTCGACGCGGATAACGATACGGATTTCATTTGCATTTGTAGTCATGGTGTTTCTCCAAAAAATAAAAAAAAGGGGAAACACTATGCCCATCAGGGAAGTGTTTCCCCCGCTGGGTTAAGTCAATCGCAGTGAGTTATAGCTTATGAGATTGTCGTTTATAATTTAAGATGGTGGGCCATAGGTGTAACGCTATCTTTCTCGTACCACCGACTGTTGCAGTAGTCCTCATCACCGATTTCGTCAACCAAAAAGCAGTCAATGTCATCAGCAAATTCCTGGTCAGCTCCTTTGTTAAACAAAGCATTCAGATCAACCAACACCTCGGCCTTTTGAATCGCGTCAGCATGGCTTTCAGCTTCAATATCGCATACTTTGACACGCACAATGGCGTAGATATGGACGTTGTATTTTTTGACACCATTGCTGGAAGATGGGACGGTATACAGCAACCGTTTTTCAATCAGCATTTCCTCAGTAATGTCGACCAACTGGTCAACACCAAAGAATTCGAGAATCGACTCTTTAACGCTGACATAGTGCGGCCCAACATGATCAGTCAACCCGTAAACGAGTTCATCGCTTGGGTAGTCGTCATCTTCCAACTGATGAATCACTTCAGCAGACAAGGCAAGAACGCGACCGGTAACATCAAGATCACAAGCGCCATCAATATCCATCGTGGTGTCGTGAACCCAAGCCTGCGGCTGGAAATGAGCAATGACGCCCCGATCATCAACAACTTGAACGTCTACAGGTAAAACTTGATACCTGTTGTTATCGGCTAATTCGGATTGGCTTAGTAAAACACTTACACCAAGCGGAAAATCAACCGAATAACAGTGCTCTTGTCCGAACAATACATGACAAATAACCCCATCTGCATTAGGCTCGGTAAAAACATCCTGGCCAGAGTCAGTGTCCGAAGTTTCGCCTTGAATGGAGATAAGTCGAGTTCCAACAGGAAGATGGATCAATTTAGTATCGTCACCAATGCTCTCATAACACTGGGCGCAATAAGCTTCATCAAACAAGGTAGTAACTTTTGCGCTGCACTGGTCACAAGTCCAATAAGGCTTATCGAACGTAAAATCCTGATATTCCCAGTTGTGCTGGACAGCAAGATTTTTTGTAAGAGTGCGAATATCCTCAAGCTTAGACATACCAGCATCAGCGATACAATAAGCCTCATTATTGAGATCTCTTGTATAAGCTGAGAAAAATTGAGGATTATCGTCATCAACTTTACAAATGGTTTTATTCGCTTCGGAATCGAATTCGCCCTTTACCCCGTGAATCTCAATGCTCACGTAAAGCTCGGGCTTGGATTCAAGAAGGCTGGTATATTGGTCAAAATATTCATCATCAAACATAAGGTTCTCCAAAAAATAAAAGTGGGAAACCCAACGTAACCCAATTGGGAAACGATTAGAGTTCCCCTGGTGGGTAAAATTAATAATTAAACAGACTTTTCCATGTAAAACATTTCAAAGACGTCATCAAATTCTTCAAACATCGAGTAAAAATTCTTCGGAGCATAAAGATGCTTGAATTCTTTCAACGCTGCTGTAGTGGACTTTCTTTTACGACTCAACCAAACTTTTTTAATACCGGGTTGCTCGCAAAATGCCGTTATTGCCTTTCTGATTTCCAATTGCTTGGTAAAGCCAGAGCCATTGTTATTCCAATAGATGGCAGCATCTTTCGGGATCGTTTTCAGGTTGTGGACAATTACTTTTTTCATCTTCGTAGTCTCTCTAGAAAAACGGGAAACCACATAAGCCCGATAGGGAATGTGATTCCCGGTTGGGTAAAGAATTGAAAAAATGGCGAATCAAAAACCTGATTCGCCAGTTAAAGATTAAATGGACGTTAAATTTTGGAGCTTAGCGTTTTACGAAACATACCCGCAGCATCAGTATCAAGATGGTCGGCAAAAATATCATCGCCATCCACCAAAACATGAGTGCCATCGTCATTGTTTGTGTAAGTAAAGCCCGCGTTGTATTCATCGCACAAATCGGCCAGTTTCTTCAAAAACTCGGATTGCTTTTCAGTCAGCATAAATTATCCTAAGAGATTGGGTTAAAAACCGGCTAATCGAAAGTGATTAGCCAGAAGGTAAAGATCAAGCTGCCAACAAATTGCGGCTAATTCTGAATAGCTCAGAACGCAACTCGGACACGTTGTTTATACAGATTGATTGATCAAATAAATGACTTGTGTCGAAACAGATCCCCACGCCTACAAGCTCAATACCGGACGATTCGCAGCGCTTGATAACGGCTTTTGCGGCACATTCATCGTCAGGCTGTCCATCGGTCAACACCATAATTACTTTCCGTTTTTCACGGGTAGCAATCACGGATGATGCGGCATACCACAAAGCGGAATGAAGCGGTGTACTTCCATTGGTAACAGCCGAGAATGCAGAAGCATTAGGACGAACCTTTTGTCCATGTTTCAACAGCGGAACAACATCATCAGAATCACCAAACGGGAATCGCGTCACGGCAGGATTAACGCCTGAAATACCTTCAAGTGCCAATGCCAATGCCATAGCGGATTCGATGGCTAATTGAATCAGCCTACGATTTGAGTCCGTACTGTAAATCGCATTCATTGAGCCTGAACAATCAACCAGTAAATGAATAGCGGTATTCGGCGCCTGCTTATGACTCCTGCGTTCGAAAACACGAGCATCACCTTGAATCAAGCGCGACAGTTTCCGGCCATCAATACGATTACCCGAGCGTTTATTCACAGAACGATCACAACGACTGGATTGAACCAGACCTTGAAGCGAAGCGCGAATTTTGCCGGAGTCACTTAAAACCTTATTCATTAAGTCGTTACCAACAGAAGAATTCCGGTTAGGATCCATAGCGACGGGCATGTAAATATCAGCATCGTAACTATTGCGAGATTGACTGCCTAAAAGCTCTTGAACAGCTTCAAATATATCTTGAGGCACATCATCTTCACTGGCTGATAAAACAGAAGCCAGGGCTTGCAGCGTGTGCTCGCTATCCTGATCTTGTGAATCATCGGCACCACTACCAGTAGAATCAGCATGGCCCTGACCAGGTTGTTGATCCTGAGCGTCACTATCGGCATCGTTCTGTTGGGAACTTGGGCCTTGGCTTTGATCAGCCTGTTCAGAATCGTCCGGTTTTTGAGCGGACTGACTGTCATCAGTATCTTGATCGGGTTGAGAATCATCACCTTGCGACTGATTATCCTGTGAAGAATTGCCGGAGCTTGGATTGGTTAAGTCATCATCCTGATCATTATTGCTTTGTCCAGATTGAGATTGTGACGACGAATCATCACTTCCTTGTAGCTGAGACTGGTTAGACTGCTGCTGTTGACGCGCTTTTTCCTGCTCAATTTCCTGTTCTTCTTCAATCATGCGCAAGATGCGGTCGGCAAGCCGAACACAGTCACGCGTTACTTGAAATTCAGGGGCTTCAGATAAAAGAGCCACAAGTCTTGTTACCGCACCCACTGGAAAAGTATCTTCCAGTAATGATTCTGCGGTGTCTGCATACGACGCTAGAGCGGTTTGGCCTAAGACATCGTTACGAAGACGAAACAACAAAAACTGCGACAAAATGTCAGCTGGATGAATCTGTTCATTTTGACCGATTATTTGAAATCCACCGGTTTGAACAAGATACTCAACCACCTTCTCAGTAGTCCGTTTAGTGCCTGGATAAGTATTCTGCATTAATTTCTCAATACGGATATCTTCCATGATGTTGACGATACTTCTCCGAATAGGACTGGTAGCTGCTTTACGAAAATCAGCAAATTCGGTAAACCGAACATGAGCTGCTTCATGTGCCAAATAGCCCCATGCCACATCCTTGTAAGACGGATCTTCAAGGTTGTAAGCTGGCAAGTTAATCGTATTTCCATCTGTATACGCATCAGAACCGCCAACTTTAACTTTGACGCCAAATTTGTTACCCAGTGCAGCGGCAACGATAGGGAATGCGTTATTTAAACTTTGATTTTTCATGGTGTATTCCTAAAAATAGGCAAACCATGACCCAAAGGGGCTATGTTTGCCCCTAGTGGGTTAAAAACTAAAAATATCTATCAAGGGAAATAATAATCCCCAATAGCTGATTCAGTGTTTTTCAAATCATCAAAAAATTTTTTAAGTTTTTTAGACGGCTCAAACAATCCGGGATCAGGATGCAATCGCGAACCTTCAATAGCAGCTGGTAAAATGAAGGCGGGACAACACAACCCATACGGATTAAATTGCAACCCGCCGGGTGAAAATAAATAAAATCAGAACCAGAAGTCCGTAGATTCTGCGGTTTCTTCTGCTTCGACTAGATCGTCGTCATCAATATCCTCCAGATCGTCTTCAGATGAAGATTCAACCGGCGTAACATCAGCAACTTGAGTAACCGCTTTAGCAGTGACCTGAACATCGTCTACAAGTGATCCAAGAACGTTTTCTACCAAACCAAGTAATGCATCGGATGGAACGAAAGGTTCTGCGGCTTCTAAAGGTTCCTGAGTAACAGTATCTTCTTTCGAAGAGTCGTATTTAGCCAGGAATGCATCAAAACCAGGAAGATCGTCAACATCACTTTCAATTTGAACTTCAGGTTGTTCACCTAAGTCGTTATCTTCAGTATCCGTTGTAATCTCCAGCACAGGCTGTTGAACGATATTTTCATCGGCAAGCGTTGAATCGGCATCTGAAATGATTTGATCATCCAAATCGTCTTCAAGCTCAATATCAGAATCGATAACAGTATCTGGCTGCAATAAACCACTACCATGCCGTTTGATCTTTTCCGGATCGGACAATAACAAACCAAGACGGAATAGGCTATGAAAGACAACGCCGTTATAAGGACCACTTTTTGGAAGCAAATCCAAAACACTATCGATTTCATCAACAACCGGCATACACCGATGATCGAGAAAACCAAGACTGTCGAGCTTGTCACGTATTCTTCGAAAACCATTCAATGCCCGAACGGTCACTGAATCTTTACCAACAAATGACCTATCGATAATCTGATTGGCATCTTGAGAAATTTCCCTAAAAAGTTGTTCACTCATAGTGAGTGCGCGACGTTCAAGAGATTCTTCTTGCTCAGGTTTAGTTACACGAAAAACCACATAATCAAAACGCAGCTTGGCAGCTACTGTTCCAACCGGTTCAATGGCTCTACGAATAGCATCGCCAAATTCAGCATGACAACGAATCCATTCTTCAGTATCGGCGGTGTAACTTGCCAAAAACAGATCTCTTTCCTGATAAAACTTTTTGGAAAGCGCATCAAGCTCTTGAGTAATCCTTGAGATTTCAGTCCTTGGATTAGCAAAACCACCAATAAAACGGGTACCGGATTCAAGACAAATCCTTTCCGCTTCTTTCTTAATACGATTAAATTCCTTCAACTTGTCAGGATTAATAGTCTTCTTAGTGCCTAGTGATGCCAAATCTTCCGGTGGAAGTCTGGAACCATCGGCAAGCACAAGGTCTTCAGCCCGAAGTTTTTTCGAACTTGTCCAAATACTGATGTCGAGTTTAACGACGTCAACTTGGTCAAGTATCATGTCTGCATTTTTCATATCTGCTTCTCCAAAAAAAGTAAAAGTGAAGAGACAGATTGCGTCCCATCAGGGCGAAAAATGCCCCTTCTGGGTAGGTAAAAAATTAAAAGTTCAGAAGTAAAAGTCTTCCTGTTCAGGTGCGATCATGGATAGATCAATCCTTTTCACAAGCAAACCCATTTCTTCTGCGATTTGACGTACGGATTCCAGATCGGTGTCAAAAAATGACAACGCTTCGGTTTCCAGTTTGAGCTGGTCACTGATTTCTACGCCGTCTTCATGAGACAAGGAAACAGTGATACCTTCGGGTGCGTTTTTCTTCAGCACCATAAGCAGCAACAATGAAGCAATACCATCCTCTTTCGACAAACACCCCGCATCTGGTTTAACAAAATCACCATGACCATGAATGATCATTTCTGCCCACAAACAATCCGGATATGTACGCAGAATCGCGTTGGCATAACCGGTAGCCAGACCTCTTGAAAAATGATGCACGGGGCTATCCAACATGGGAGAAGGTATCTTAATCCGCCAATAAATATTCGGATCATTCTCTGTAGGCTGATGGTCTACACCAACGGGCTTTGAAGATGTGGGAGGAACGTTGCTAATTTTTCCGTCATCACCAATCCAGGCTTGTCCGGAATGTTCATAGCCTTTTCGCTGTTTCGAACGTATCAGTTTATGCATATCGTCGGGATGAACAATGCCTTTGGTGTTAGACGCCATCTTTGCACCCGATTTCCCCCAGAATGTTGTGAAGGTGCCATCGTGATTATAACGAATGGCCCATAACTTTGAGGAACCGTCTGGATTGTCAAACCGATAAAAATCAAATGGGTTAAGGTTCATTGCTATTCTCCCCAAGCATCACCGAAAACGTCTTTGGCAATGCGATGGATAGCTTCACGTTGAGTCGGCTCTGCACGTAATGTGAGCGCACGATCCAACGAATACGCCAACGCATTAGGAGCGCGTTTGTAAGCAATCATCAAGTTCGTCCAGCGCACCAGTGTCCGTGTGGACATCGTAACGCTTAATTCACCAGAGCTGTCAGAACCACCGACAAAAAGCCGACGGATTTCATTGGCGACCTCAATCATTTTCTCTGTCAAATTTTCCATAACGGTATCAACAGAAATACCCATGCTAACAAGCGCCGCTTGTAGGATGGACTTCTCAATAGAAGCTTCAGGATAACCGACTTCCATTAATCTGAACCGATCCAAAAACGCAAGGTTTTGCTGCATGATGCCTTGATAAAGACCGCTTTGATCACCTTGACCAGCGGAGTTACCGGTAGCGATCAGACGGAACTTAGGATGAGGTTTAATCACTTCACCGCCGTTTTGAGGAATGACCAAAGGTTGCCCTTCGATAATATCGTTCAAACCAGCGAGTTCAGAGGGATCCATCAAGTCGATTTCATTCAAAATCAACAGATGACCATCGCGAACAGCTTGAGCAAGCGGTCCATGCATAAAAGACATGGAACCATTGACAAGCATAAATTGACCAATCAGATCGTTCAGCTCAAGATGACCATGACAGGTCACTTGATTAACGGGCCAATTCAAGCGAGAAGCAACCTGGCAGAGCAGCGAGGTTTTACCTGAACCGGTAGGGCCAGTCAAATACAGCGCATCGCCGAGAGGATTGGCAATAAATGCCAAGATATCGCGGAGATGTTCATTTCTGAATATATACTCTTTATTGGCTGGGATTAAAGGGTGCAGAGCATCTTCAAAGCCATCAACAAACATTGCAGCAGGAGCCACAATGCCAAAAGTTGAACCAATCGCGAATTTTTTAGATTGAGTAGTCATAGTGTTTTCTCAGATTAAACCAGAGAAAACACACAGTTCCCAACCGGGAAAAATGAATTTTCCCCAGTGGGTTAAAAAATAAATCAAATAAAATCACGGCTAAGCCGTTTCATAAGTATCACGCCGGAGCGCTTCATCGATTCCTTATTTAAAGTGCTGAACTCGCACTGCTTTCGAGTCCTCTTAGAGAACTACAAAAAATCGTCTTTCCAGAATACTTAAACCAAGCACTCTGGAAAGGCGGTAAAGGCATTATGCCAGTTACCGTCAAAATAGTAAGATCAAAAGACGCTCAAATTACGCGCCTTTTGAGGGGATAGAATTAACTCGTAAGCAAGATGAAATTCTGTTTAAAAAAAATTAGTACTCTGAAGGCAGCAATAGAACGGTGTCGAGAAGATAAAATTCCCAATTCCCTTCAATCAATGCCTGAAAACGGTCTACAGGGTTGTCCATCTTCCTTGCGTATTCCAGTAAACCAGCCACCCATAATTACGGCAAAGCAGCCACTGGCATTTATCTTATCGGATGACGGTTGACTGTCGGCTTGCGGAAAGCAGCCAGTCATGAATGTATCTAAATTGTAATAATAGGCTATTGGACGAACAAAAAATTCCATCGTTATCTGCTCTGATTCGGGCGGCGACTACCTATGACTAATGAGCCGTTACACGGACAATTCATTTACATTGATAAATTGACGGGGATATTAACACTTAATGACTCAGAAAAGGGTGTAAAAGCTGGATTACTTTAATGTTTATCAAACGTCCGTTTAATGAACAGTAATGCCGACTTGCGAGCCACATCACTTACACCCATATCAATCGTACATTTAAGGGGCGAATACAGAATTCGGAAAAAATCGTACGCTAAGGGATTTTATGTGTCATTTTGAACTATACTTCAACCAAACGTCAGGCATAGGCCGCTTCGGCTTAGGCACTATCGTTCTGAAGCTACCGAATCGAAAGAAGGAGAATACGATGAATGAAACCGAGCACCATTTGGGCTTTTTGCGAGAACTGACCTGGAACCATATTTTTATCATCCTTATCGTTCTGGTCAGTTACCGTCTACTCGTCTTGGTGATGCACCGGATTATGCACCGCGCCGCCGGGAATGCGCCCTCGAACCAGCGCCTGTTGATCTTACGGGTGGTCCCCATCGCCAGGCTGTTGATCGGGATCGCCGGCATCGCGATTATCATTCCGCTTCTGGTCGAGTCCACCTTCAAGAATGTCGTAAAAGTAGGCTTTGCGCTCGCTTTCGCACTTAAGGATTACGCGAGCTGCATGATTGCATGGATCGTGACGATCATCGAGAACATTTACCAACCGGGCGACTGGATCGAGGTGGACGGCACTTACGGCGAAGTCATGGCGATCAAGATCAGGGCTGTGCATATCGTAACCGCTGACGACACCGAAGTGATATACCTCACTCAAAACTTTGGTCATCCAGCGTGTTCAATGCCAGTGGCGGCAAGCAAAGCCTGCTTTGCGTGACGAATTTCTACCTGAACGCCGATCACGACAGTGCCGCTGTGTACCAAGTCCTTACTGAAATCGGCGAAATCAGCAGCTACCGGAAAACGGAATCACCGGTGAAGGTCGTAGCGTCGGAAACGCCTTGGGGTACATGCTACAAGGTCAAGGCTTACGTGGCCGACAGTCGCGAGCAGTTCGCCATGATCACCGACTTAACGATCCTCGGGAAACAACAGATCCAAGCCATGGGTATCGCATTCGCTCAAGCGCCCTATGCCGCAAGTAGAAGCGACTGAGCGCCTTCCCGCGTTCCCCGAAACGGTTGTCCGTGTCATGCCTGACCCAGACGACTATATTGGGTCGGGTAGAGCCGATGATAGCCTCAAAAAGGCCGAGGCTTCGGTCAGTTGAATTGAATAACTCAAATCGACCAATTCCAGTCGCTCAAGATTAGAAGCTTTTGCATGATTCGTCAGTATCCTGTGGCGAGTTCAAACTGCATGTGTTGTTTAAGTTAAAAATTACTAGGCCGAAATATATAGGCATTTCGGCATATATCTATTGGAATCACTGGGTGTACGGTGCAGTATCTTTCACATCTTCTCTGTTACATAAAGTTGGTATTATGAAATCCCAGAATCCAAATGTGTTGCGTACGATTTTGGCGATGTTGCCGCCGGTGGTTGCATTCATCCTGCAATGGATATTTTGGGGTGCCATTCAACCGTTCGTATGGTTTCTTTTCTATCCCGCCGTCTTTTTAAGTGCATGGATCGGTGGACTGCTTCCCGGATTGGTTTCCACCTTCGCTTCAGTGGTGATCGTCTGGTGGTTCTTCATTCCGCCGCAATTTTCGTTCGGCTTGGAAAAACCCATCTCACTCGTTTCGATTGGTGTGTTTAGTGTCATGGGCGTTCTTTTCAGTATCACCCTTGACCGCATGAAAAAATTGATCAAGCAAGCTGACGAGGCGCAGCGCGCGAGCGAACAGAGGCTGATGTCTGCCCTGCAATGGAGCCACACGGGCGGATGGGACATGGATCTGATCGATCACACCGCGTATCGCACGTTGGAGCACGATCGCATCTTCGGTTACGAATCGCTCCTGCCGCAGTGGACCTACGAGATGTTCCTCGAGCACGTGCTTCCCGAGGATCGTATCGAGGTGGATCGCCTTTTTAGCAAAGCCGTCGCGGCGCAGGCCAACTGGAGCTTCGAGTGCCGCATACGCCGTGCCGATGGCGAGGTGCGCTGGATATGGGCCGCTGGTGGGCATCAACGCGACGTAGATGGCACGTTTCGGCGCATGGCCGGAATCGTGCAGGACATCACCGAGCAAAAACGGGCAGAACTGGAAATCCTTAAGCTCAATAAAGAGTTGGAGCAGCGTGTAGCAGAGCGCACAACCGAACTGGAGCTTGCACTTTCCACCATGCGCGCAAGCGAGGAGCACTACCGATTGTTGGTAGACGGGGTCAAGGATGTCGCCAACCTCATGCTCGACACAAGCGGTCGCGTGATTTCTTGGAACCAGGGGGGCGAACGGCTCAAAGGCTACACGGCTGAAGAAATTATCGGTCGTCATTTTTCCATCTTCTATCCGCCTGGTATGGTCGCGACAGGTAAACCGGACGCCGAGCTGGCTCGAGCATTGGAACAAGGGCGTGCGGAAGACGAGGGCTGGCGCGTACGCAAGGATGGCTCGCAGTTCTGGGCTAACGTGGTCGTCACCGCTCTATACAACGACAAAGGTGAGGTACATGGGTTCTCAAAAATCACGCGAGACATCACGGAGCGCAAGACTGCCGAGGATTTGTTGCGCGCCAGTGAGGAGAATCTCTCCGTCACGCTTAACTCCATCGGCGATGGGGTGATGTCCACCGATGCCGAAGGTCGGATGACGCGCCTGAATCCTGTCGCAGAGCAACTCACCGGCTGGCTTCAGGCAGAAGCCTTGGGTCGCCCGGTGGATGAGATTTTTCATATCATCAACCAGGAAACCCGCATACCCGCCACTATCCCGGTAATGGAAACTTTGGCGCATGGCACGATACAGGGCCTGGCCAACCATACCGTGCTAATTGCACGTGATGGTAGCGAGTGTGCCATCGGCGACAGCTGCGCACCGATTCGCAATCGCGATGGCGAGGTGATTGGTGCGGTGCTGGTGTTTCGCGATGTGACCCAAGAATACGTAGCGCAAGCGGCGCTGCACGACAGTGCCACGCGCATTCAGACGATACTCAATACCGCAGCCGATGGCATCATTTCCATCAACGAGCGTGGCATGGTCGAGACGATTAATCCAGCTGGCGAGAGCTTGTTTGGGTATGCCGCCGCTGAGATCCTCGGGAAAAATATCAAGATGTTGATGCCAGAACCGTATCACAGCCAGCACGATGGCTACCTTGAGCATTACCTTACTACTGGGGAGGCGCGGATTGTCGGAAAATCACGCGACGTCCTTGGGCGGCGCAAGAACGGCAGCACCTTCCCGATGTATCTGGCCGTAAACGAGATGAAGCTGAGCGGCACGCTCCACTTTACCGGTATTGTGCGAGACCTCACCGAGCGCAAAGAATATGAGCAAAACCTTGTCGTCGCTAAGGAGGCGGCAGAGCAAGCCAACCAAGCCAAAGATTCATTCCTCGCTACCATGAGCCATGAAATCCGCACACCGCTCACCGGCATGCTGGGTATGCTGGAGGTGCTATCCATGACGTCGCTCGATCACGAGCAGGACACTACGCTGAAAGCGGCGTGGGACTCTGCCAGAAGTCTGTTGCGCATCGTCAATGACATCCTCGATTGGTCAAAGATCCAGGAAGGAAAATTGGCTCTTTCCCCGCAATCCACCTCGATACCCCAGTTGCTGCAAGAGGTCATCAATACCTATTCGCGCGTGGCCAGTGCTAAAAGTCTGGTGTTGTGGCAGCACGCCGATTCCAGAATCGGCGCTGCACACATCGTCGATCCGTTACGTCTCTCGCAGGTACTGAACAACTTCGTCAGCAATGCGATCAAATTCACGCCACACGGTGAAATCGAGCTGCGCGCCGAACTCCTCGAACAACTTGAGAGCGGCGAGCGGATACGTTTCTCAGTCAAGGACACGGGCATCGGCATCGTCAAGGATGTCCAGCAGAACTTGTTCAAACGCTTCCAACAGGAGAGTGCAGATACCGCCCGCCAGTACGGCGGAACCGGGCTGGGGCTATCGATCTGTCTTCGTCTGGCGGGATTGCTGGATGGGAAGATCGAGCTGATAAGCGAGCCAGGTCAAGGCGCCACTTTCAGCATTACAGTGATCCTGCCGGTCTCTGCAGCACACGGAGAGAAAATTCCGATTCTAGTCCCTGTAGTGGAACAGAAAAAGGTTAAACCTCTGTTTGACGGCAGCGAGGATGCCCCGCTGGTGTTGGCGGTAGACGATCATCCGATCAACCGTGATCTACTGGCGCGTCAGATCAAGTTGCTCGGTCTGCGGGCTGAAACTGCGGAGGATGGGCAAGCCGCTTTGTCGATGTGGCGGGATGGGCGTTTTGCGCTGGTCATCACCGACTGCCACATGCCGGAGATGGATGGTTACGCGCTCTCGTGGGCGATACGTAAGATCGAGGCCGAGGAAAGACTTTCTCGTACCCCAATCATCGCGTGGACGGCCAATGCACACATCGAAGAAGAGACGCTTTGCCAGAACTCAGGCATGGATGATTTGTTGGTCAAGCCAGCCGATCTGACGCAACTGAAAAAGATGCTGGCAAAGTGGCTATCCATCTCTGAAACGGATAGCAGCCAAACCACATCTTCATTGTATGATGAGGATGGTGGACAGGCCACAGAGCCCATCGACTATGCCGAGTTGAGCAAGGTTGTGCCGGACCGTGCCGAGCAGATTCAGGTGCTGCACGATTTTCAGTCACATATTCGGGCTGACCGCACCAAATTACTCGAGATGCTGGAGCAAGGTGACCAAGTCAATGTCGAGCGCACGGCTCATCGCATGAAAGGCTCAAGCCTGATGGTGGGTGCAAAGGATCTGGCGAGCGCTTGCATAGCCATAGAGCAGGCTGCACGGGAAGGAAATATGGACGGCACGCGTGTCGGAATGACAAGTCTGGATGAAGCCTTCAAGCGGTTTGAAACACATTTCGCTGAATTAACAGATTCGAACGGAGACAATAGATGAAAGCGAGTGAACTTAATATTCTGGTTGTAGAGGACGATGACTTTCAGCGCCGGATGGTCGGCAACATGCTGCGCTCTTTGGGTGTGACCGCGATATGCGATGCAGGAAATGGCAAGCAGGCACTTGATGTGCTGCATGCGGCGAATGCAAAGACAGTAGATATTGCAATCTGCGATATGAACATGCCGGAAATGGATGGCATGGAATTTCTGCGTCACTTGGGTCAGGAAAAAGCGGCAACCTCGATCATCATACTTAGTACGCTGGATAGGGCGTTGCTGGCTTCGGTGGCAAAAATGTCACTAGCCTATGGTATCAATCTTCTTGGGGTTATCGAGAAACCTATCGGGCTGGCACAACTCGAATTGCTAATTTCCCAATATGCGCGTGCGGAGATTAAACCGCAACAAACGGTGGCTGCGGCACCGGGTTTCAGTCTTGAGGAAATCCTTTTCGGAGTGCGTGAGAAACAGTTTGAGCCTTTCTTCCAACCCAAAGTAGATTTGAAAACGGGCTGGGTAATCGGCGTTGAGGCACTAGCGCGTTGGATGCATCCCGAGCACGGGGTGATCGCTCCCTATGCGTTTATCAACTTGCTTGAACAGAGCAGCCAGATAGACGAACTGACTTTTCTGATGTTGGAGAAAGCGGTTGCCGCGTCCCGCTTATTACACGATAAGGATTATGCGATTTCCATCTCGGTCAATCTATCGTTGACCTCGCTAACCGACATTACGCTGGCCAACAGGATTACTCAGGTGGTGCGGGATGCGGGAGTTGACCCGCATCAGATCGTTCTTGAGATTACCGAGTCAGCGGCCATGACCGAGGTTGCGCCAGCCTTGGAAAATTTGGCGCGATTGCGCATGCATGGCTTTGGTCTTTCCATCGATGATTACGGCACCGGCTATGCCAGTATGCAGCAGCTCACGCGGATTGCCTTCAGCGAACTAAAAATCGACCAGTCTTTTGTGAAGGACTTCGCCACTAATCCGGCGTTACGTATCATCGTTGAGTCAAGCATCGACATGGCGCACAAGCTGAGGGTCAAGAGTGTTGCCGAGGGAGTGGAGACACAAGAGGATTGGGATATGCTGAAGAGCATGGGGTGCGACACGGCGCAGGGTTATTTTATCGCCAAGCCGATGAATCTGACCTCGTTTGTTGAATTTTGTGCAGGATATTCGGCCTAACAGAGCCGGTTTGAATACACTGTCTGTGCTAAAAGCCACACAACTATTTCTGATTTCGAACGGCGGGTCGTCAGCGGACGATCAGCAAACTCAAAATTTGATGTTTGCCAGTGGCTGCTTTCAAGCAATCTTCGGTGGCTGGCCCCCCCTTGAGCGAGTCGGTTAGGCTCTGGTTTCACGTACTTTTGATAGCTCTTTGTGCTCATATTTTGCTAGAAAACCACGTAAATAAGAAATTTACTCACTCACTGACTTACAATTTTAACATTTTTAGGGCGTTATAATTTGACGTCATCGGTGTATGTCATCGCAGGCATCAAGGGGTTTTTATACCAGTGAGTGTTCCGTGTCAATAAAATGCATCAACTCAGATTCCAATACTTCTTTTTGAAGTGTTTCCATGTGAATCTCCAGATAATCGCACAAAGTAAAAGACCGCAAGAAACACAGCATCCACAAAGGAAGTGTGTCCTTGCGGAAGGTTAGAAAGAATGACCAGTCGTCATCAAAAATCACCTTTCAATGAAAGCGAAAGCTCAAGGTCATAGTTTTTTTTGCAAGTGCAAGAACCTCTGTACTGCTTATGAATTAAGCCTTTGACGGGCAGTCATCGGACAAGCATTCTTGAGTATCATTGTAAACACGGCCGCAGTTATTACATTCAAATCCCTGTAAACAATCGGATCCAACGAGATGAGGTAATGCCTGTTTCGCAAAATTACGAGCAGAGTCGGTTTCACCGGCAAGCAAGGCTTGGCACGCATAAAACGCAAATTCCTTTTGCTTTATAGCTTTAACGGAGGCATCGGGTTCTGGGAACCCCGAGACTTCTTCAGCACTAAAACGCAAGGTTTCGCCGTTCACTTCTTCGAAATCATCGAATAGCAAAGGCATATTTTGAGTGTTATCCCAAATAGTGCTTTCATCAAATGCAGTCTGGGTCAATTGCTTGGCGGATTCAGCATCAGTCGCGGTTACACCCACAACAACGCGGTGGGTGTAATCAATTTCGTATGTGACAGCGAATTTTGTAGTCATGGTTATTTCCTCTAAAGGTTTAAAAAAGAGGCAACTATTCCCAATGAGAACGTTGCCCCTTATGGGTTTAGTGAGGTTTTCTATTTTGGATGGATTCGAATTTGCCTAAAACAGCATCACGAATGTCATTAGGATCCAATCCAGATGCCTTGCAGCAGTTGATGAAACTGAAGGGATTTAGATCGCCGGTGTTCGTCAGCCAGTTGTATATTTCAACAACCGTTTTCATTGAACATCTACCGTCAAACAGATTGTGTAACGAGTCTTCCAGAAGACAATCGCAGATATGCGCAATTTCCGTATCAGTCCAGGGCGGTACTTCTTCAGGCAAGGTCTCTGTGCTTTGTAGCCACAGCCATTGATCATCGAACAAGTCGAGATTTAGGCTACGATCAAAACCTCGTCGCATGGTGCCTCCAAAAATTCGGGAAACACATGCGCCCAGTCGGGGTCAGTGTTCCCCGATGGGTTAAGGTTAATGATGAGTTAAGGTTTTAAATCAAAACCAAAAATCACCGTCTGTAGAAGACATAATTTCGTCCATTGAGAACGGAACTTGTGCCTTTTCTTCGCCTTTAAGCGTAAAACGTGTTCGCTCAGTCGATTTCTTGCGGAAGGTTTCCAAAAAAGCGGGATCAACATCGGGATGCAGGGCCATTAATGCAGCCTTGTAGTCGATATTACCTTGCGTAAGATAGCGATTGATTCTAAGACCACTGCTTTCGGCTTGAGCATAATCACCCATTAATTTAAGGAGATTTTTCTCGATATCAGCCTGCTGTTTTTCATAAGGTTTAATCTTGGACGCGAAGTCCTTAATTATTTCTTCAGCACTGTGATAATTTGCTGCCAGCACGTTCCATTGATCAATTTCCAGTCCAGACGGAATGAAGATGTCACGATCAATATCAGTCGCTGGCGGCTGATTTTTTAACAAATGATCAGCAAACTTTTGGCCCTCGGTAATCAAACTATCAATAACCAAATCATTCTTTTTAATCAAAAAGTCTAAAGGCGGCTCCTTATCGTTCAAATAAAACGATAAATAACCTTCATCAGTGCCAGCGACTACAATCTGTTGCTGAACTTGATAGTAATAACGCCTATAAACTTTCGATTTAGTGCCATTTTGCTGCGCATCCCGAAAATTAACTTCCATTGGAACTTTAAGTTCTACAGGAATTCCATCATCGTTCAACCCATCAAAAGAAGCCCTTAGAAAAGGATAATCTTCTGATTCTGCACATAACGGTAAAACTATCGTGTTATGACGATCTTCAAAAGACCTTCGAGCTGTTGCCTCAAGTCTAATTCCTCTTTGGACAAAGGGATTACTGTCCAGATTATCTGGAAGAGTAATTCCCTTCTTCTCGTTGTATAATCGGGTAAGGAAAAGACATTGCTGACTTTCCCTCCCCTAAGAACCGTGCGTGAAAGTTTCCCTTCACACGGCTCAAGCCTTTCAAAGATCGGTTTCCCGATCCGGCTTACTAACTTTCAAATTTCGGCTATGAACTTTCCTGTGACAGTTGGGATGGAGTATTACCAAATTGGAATTTATATCCTTTCCGCCTTTCGCTTTCTCTAAGATGTGGTGAATGTTTATATTCTCCACATCGTCGATTCGCACTTTGCAGACTGGACATATACCTTTCTGTTGTACCCATAACCTAGCAAGTTTCGTCTTTCCGATCTGACCCTTTGTCATTTTAACGTGGAGTCTCTTTTCAAAATATTGTTCGTATTTTGGATCGTAAGGATTACTGTCCGCTTGAATCTTGATGTGTCGTTCGATAGGAACCGCTGCCATTGATGCCAGTTTTATCGATTGTTCACCTTGATTTTCCCCAGAGAAGACCCAGTTTTGGTTTCCTACAGATTTGAAGTATTTCTCTTTAATCCATATTTTTCCTTTATTGGGGTGTCTTCTTACTGCCCATTGCCACGTTTTAATCCAAATTTGGTGGTCTACATAGCTAAAGGTTTCCTTTGCCACCGTGCCTTTATGGTAATTCGCCCAGCCTGTAATTACAGGGTTTAATAGGTTAATCACATTTTCGGTTTTGGCATTTTTGTTACTATTCAAAATTCCTTTCACCTTTCCTAGAACATTTTTAATACTGTCTTTGGAGGGTTTAATGAGTAACTTTGAGTCGTATTTTCTGAAATTCCAACCCAAGAAATTAAAACCCTCGTCAATATGAGTGACTTTAGTTTTCTCAGGTGATAATTCCAGACCTCGTTCCTTGAGGAAACTTTCAACTAGCGGTTTAACCTCGTTTTCCAGTAGTTCTTTCGAGTTTCCTGTAATAATGAAGTCGTCCGCATATCTGATGAAATTCACCCTTGGATTTTTAGATTTCCGTTTTCCATCAGCCCAATAACGCTGGCGTTTGAAGTTTTGATTGATGACTTTTTCAAGTCCATCTAAAGCCAGATTTGCCAGTGTGGGTGAAATAATCCCCCCTTGAGGCGTACCTGTTTCCGTTTGAGTAAATTCACCATTGTAAATAACCCCCGCTTTTAGCCATTCCCCTAGCACCTTGCGGTCTAGTGGGATGTTTTCTAATAGCCATTCGTGAGAGATGTTGTCAAAACAACCTTTTATATCAGCTTCTAGTATCCATTGCGGTCTATCTTCTTTTGCTAAAGTAAGGAAACCTTGGTCTCTAGCGTCCGCAGTGGCTCTTTCTGGTCGAAAACCATAAGAGTTAAGGTCGCCTGTTGTTTCTGCCACGGGTTCGAGAGCTAACAAGTATAGTGCTTGCATCGCTCTGTCTTTCATGGTCGGAATTCCTAGTTTCCTTTTCGTACCGTCTTTTTTAGGTATTTCAACTCGTCTCAGCGGGGAAGATTTGTATCCTCTCCTTTTCAGACTATCTATAGCTTTGGCTTTGGATTCTGGCGTATTCCAAGTTTCCCCGTCTACACCAGCCGTTTTTTTACCTCTATTTTCAGTTACTCGTTTTACTGCGATTGCTTTTGCAGAAAATGAGTGCGTTAGTATCCGTTGGAGATTTTTAACTTTCCCCCAACGACCTTCCGCAGTAGCCTTCACAATACGCGCTTGCAGCCTCTTAACATTTTTGTGACATTTGACCCATTCAATATCGTGCCAGTGTTCCAAATTGTCAGAGGATGCTCCCACTTCATCAATTTTCATTGTTGTAGCTGTCATCAGCTTTTCCCCTTTAAAGAGTAAATTCAAACTTTCTTATGAAGAAAGACCATACGAGAAGTCTGCCCAGTTTCCTGTGGAATGATGTTGCATTGCTGCTCAACTCCTATGTCCCTGCCATTACAGCTTGACCATTCGCTTTCTCTCGCGTTCTTATACCCCCTAAGTCAACAGATTACCTTGCGGTTCTCCTGCCATTACTGGCAACTCGTGGGGCTTACCTTGTTCCGATTAAATAATAATGCGGGTGTCTTAGGCTCTATCTTTTTCCCGATGGACTTATTGTTCCTGTGATTGACATCGCTATTCAATCATCCTATCCATGTACCTTTTGGTTCAGGCTTATCAGCATCTTTAGCCTGTTACAATTGACGAGATTTAAACGATAGTTCACTTATGTTAGCCATAACATCCTTAGCCTAGAACTCATACCCCCTTGATGCTGGGAGAGTTTGGTTATCCTCACGGAATCACCTAGACCTTGCGGTCGAGTTTCATTGTTTTGGTAGCTTCACACCATTCCGTTACCAGAATCGCATGTACCAATAGGCTCGGAGTAAGGAAATACTCGGTTTCTTTTAGGAGTATCCTAATTGAAACAATTACTTAAACGACTTCAAGTCACACAGCGATAAATTGTCTTTAAAGGACATTGTCCAAGAACAATAATTGCTTCTGATGCAGAAACACCCAAATTGCGCCATTGGTGCCATTCGGGCGTGCGCTGTTGAAGATTAACGACTTTCATAAAAGACTCCCAGTAAATAATGGGCGTCATGAAAAAACCCAAGTGGGCTTTCATTGACGCCCAACGGGTGAAAGTAATTAGTTAACCAAGAACGGCTCTAACAATATCAATTACATTTCCTTCTGGAAACGCCGCTCTTCCTAATAATGAAACCAGAAAAACTGATGAGAATAAAAAAGCTGAAATTAGGCCAAAAATTAATTTAAGAATACTCATGACGAT
>Ga0123398_1072435_pt1 | contig 20293 bp, 19 predicted proteins | sample T5LHNO3metaT_FD_89926 | JGI IMG/M metagenome (GOLD analysis project Ga0123398, IMG submission 89926) | Methane-oxidizing artificial microbial communities from Washington, USA to study methane cycling - T5-LHNO3 metaT (Metagenome... | ecosystem: Engineered > Modeled > Simulated communities...
ATGCTGCAGGGGCAAGGAACAAGAGCGGCAACGCCCCCTCAAATCAAGCATTTACTCAGTCAATTCAATGCAAATACTTCATGTTCTTTTGTTGTAAAGGCATAATGCACATTCGATACCAAGTGGTTAGCAGATGATTAAGGAATTGTCATGACAGAAAAAATCAAAATAACAGACTATTTTTCAGCACACATCAACGGTGAGCACCGCACCGCACTCACAGCCATACTCAACGATGTCATCACTGCATGTAAAAAAATAGCGATTGCGATTGATAGTGGCGCACTAGAAGGCACTATGCACAACCTAAGCTCTGAAAACGTACAGGGTGAAGTACAAAAAGCGCTGGATGTGATTACCAATGAGATTTTTATTGAATCCGCGCAAACCAGTGGCTATGTCGTCGGCATGGCCTCCGAGGAAATGGAAGAAATCATTCAACTTGATGAAGACGTCTCGCCTAACGGCCAGTATTTATTGCTGTTTGATCCTTTGGATGGCTCTTCCAACGTCAATGTGAACATCTCTGTCGGCACAATTTTTTCTATTCTAAAAAGCCCAGGCGCAATGCCTGTACTGGCAGATTTTCTGCAACCCGGCACGCAACAAATCTGTGCTGGTTATGCCTTATATGGCACTTCCACCATGCTGGTACTCACTATTGGTAACGGCGTGCATGGCTTTACACTGGACAACGAGTTGGGTGAGTTTTACCTGACCCATGCCAACATGCAAGTGCCTGCGGATACGCAAGAGTTTGCGATCAATATGTCCAACTACCGGTTTTGGCAAGCGCCGATACAACGTTACATTGATGAGTGCTTACAAGGCGAGGAAGGCGACCGCGAAAAAGATTTCAATATGCGCTGGGTTGCTTCAATGGTGGCGGAAATCCATCGCATCTTAGTGCGTGGCGGTGTGTTTATGTACCCGATGGACAGTAAAATCAAAAAACAAGGCGGTAAGCTGCGCCTGCTATATGAAGCCAACCCCATGAGTTTTATTATGGAGCAAGCAGGCGGTTTATCTACCACCGGACATATGCGTATTTTAGAGTTGGTGCCAAGTGCATTGCATCAGCGTGTTCCGGTCATCATGGGTAGCAAGCATGAAGTTGAGCGCATCGCAACCTATCACGGCAAAACCAAGCGCTAGACTGCTTTACTCAATAACGGCCCAAAGTAGACGTTCGTATCTTAACTTCATTATTGTTACTTGACTTAGTTGCGCCCCTACTTGCTATTAATTATTATATGGACAGAATAATAGCCAAGCCTAAGGCTTAAAAATAAAAACAAGGGGTAATAAATGTACGAAACAATCACTACAAAAAAACTATCTACTGGTTCCATTTTCAAGTTAATCGCCATCGGCTCGCTTTGCTCAATTGTTCCACTAAGTATATTTATGGGTGTTTTCGCTCTTTTTGGAGCAAATTCGATTACATGGAATGAAAAACCAATTACAGGCATCGCAGGACTAGTGGCGTCTCCTTTTATTGGTTTGCTTATATCACTAGTTTTTACGGCAGCATTCGGCATTTTTGTTGCTACTGGTCTCTGGGTATATTCAAAATTCCGCTCTATTCAAATTGAGCTAAAAGATGTGATTCGCGGTGGCTAAAAACGCAACCTATCACTCAAGCGAGGCTGGCTAAAGTCAGCCCCTTAATTTTTAAGGTTCAACTGATAAATATTAACGAAGAGAAAAGGTTCAATTCATGAGCACACCTCGCGAGCAATTAATCGAACTGATAGAGCAGGGAGTCATAACAGAAGAAAAAATCGACACTGCACTCACTGTCTTAAAGATCGTACCCAACGGCAAAAAATGGCAGGCTTTTATCGATTATCTCCTACTTTGGCTAGGTGGTCTTGCGCTAGCCTTTGCAGTCATGTTCTTTATCGCATACAACTGGAAAGACTTAGGGCGTTTTTCCAAATTCGGCATGGTAGAGGGGGCTATTGTTTTGGCTGTTGTCGCATACTGTAAATTTGCGAAAGACTCCATCGCCAGCAAGGTCTCTATTCTTGTAGCAACAATCTTTTTAGGTGTGTTGTTAGCATTGTACGGGCAGACCTACCAGACCGGTGCAGATCCCTGGCAACTGTTCTTCAACTGGGCTCTGCTAATGTTGCCATGGGCTATTGTCGGGCGTTTTTCCGCAATATGGATAGTCTGGATAGCACTTATCAACGTCTCTATTATCTTGTATTACCTGACATTTCGCGGATTGTTCGGTCTTGTTTTCAGTTCTGAGTCAGCCATGTTGTGGATCATATTTCTTTTTAACACCCTTGCTTTAATCACATGGCAGCTACTGGCAACGACATGGCAATGGCTGTCAGAACAGTGGGCTATTCGGCTACTGGCTATCGGCTCTGGTGTTCCATTGACTTGCCTAGTTTTACTCTCAATTTTTAGTCCTCAAGAGGTAGTCGGTTATCCTGGACTGGTATGGGGACTATGGTTGGCTGCAATGTATTATATTTATCGATATGTAAGACTAGATCTCTTTATGCTTGCTGGGTGCTGTTTGTCCACAATAACGATAACAATTTCATTCCTAAGCAACCACATATTGCACCATGATGATGCAGGTGCTTTTCTGCTTCTTGCCTTGATCGTTATTGGGATGGGTAGTGGTGCTACCTTGTGGCTTAAAAATATTCACCGGGAGAATCTATCATGAGTAATCAAGTGTGGGCTCTCTTACAGGAGCATGGAATCGTTGAGGGTGCGCAACCTGAAAGTGAAGTTTTAGAGTCTCCTTGGTATATCAAAGCTCTTTTAGCATTTTCCGGTTGGCTGGCAGCAATCTTTATTCTTGGATTTATTGGCGCTGCTTTCCAGTTTGTCTTTAAAACACCCGGAGCAGCTCTTATTTTCGGGGGGATTATGCTAGTAGGTGCTTTTGCTTTATTACGCATACCCGCCAATGAGTTTGTTGAACACTTAGGGTTGGCCACAAGTATGGCAGGCCAAGCTTTAATTGCCTACGCAATATTCGACTTTGCCAATCATAATCAAATAGTGGTATGGCTTCTGCTCGCTATGCTGCAAGTCGCTCTGGTGGTGGTGATGCCTAACTTTGTTCATAGCATCGTATCTACTCTGGTTGCGGCAATAGCTATATCTATGGCGCTCACAGAACTGCATATCCCTTATGTGATTGGCGGGATTCTTATATTTGGCACTTCGCTCTGCTGGCTGCACGAATTCCACTATCCTCAACAGATGAAAAAAATAAGGGCCATCGGATATGGCTTGGTCCTCGCAATTATTGCACTGAAAGGAACAGCCCAATTTAACTACCAAACGTTCGGTGGGCTTTCCTCTGAAAACCATGAGTTCTGGCCACAGCCATGGCTTGGAGAACTCATGATAGGAGCAGTAACGCTATACGTTGTTTGGAGTTTATTGCAGCGTTATGGTCAGCCAGTAAGAAGCCGTCTATCCATTATAACGTTGTTAGCCACTCTTCTCATTTGCGCGGTATCTATGAATGTTCAAGGCATAACTGTGGGGATGGTGATCATTAGCTTCGGTTTTTTCTGTGCAAACCGCGTTCTTCTCGGTTTAGGAATCGTTTCACTTCTGTTTTATATTTCTTCGTACTACTACCTGCTTGATACGACATTACTGGACAAGTCCCAATCTTTACTCATGGTCGGGCTTATTTTGCTCTTTGTCCGTTGGCTAATGTTCAGAATTTTCCCAATAGGCAATGAGGTGCACCATGCATAAGAAGATCGTGATTGGCTCGCTTCTAATTATTCTGGTTCTTGTGAACTGGTCTATTATCGGAAAGGAAAAACATTTAGTTGAAGGAAAAGAGGTATATCTTGAAGTTACTCCCGTGGATCCTCGTTCACTGATGCAAGGAGATTATATGGCGCTGAACTTTCGTCTTGGTGATGAAGTTTATCAGGCTCTGCCTAAAACAGAGGATCGCCGTCGGTGGAGGCATGACATAGCAGCATCGGACGGTTTTGTTATCGCCAGCCTTGATGCGCGAAACGTGGGTACATTCAAAAGCCTTTACATAGATCAACCGCTTTCAAACAAAGAGATACTTCTACGTTACCGTGTTCGTAACGGCACAGTGAAATTTGCTACCAATGCCTATTTTTTCCAAGAAGGTAATGGGAAAATTTACGAGCCAGCACGGTACGGACAGTTTCGCGTGGACGACAAGGGAGAGTTATTGTTAGTAGCAATGTACGACAAAGATCTAAAAGAGTTAGGGGTCAATGAGTAGTAAAAGCAAACTTGCACATTTACTCTGAGGCTTAATGGCATCGGATATGCGACTCGTTGGTTGTCAGCCTTGGGCCGATAACTGCCTTTAACTTTATAGAGATAACAACTACGGAGAGAATAAGCGAGCTCCAGCAAGTGGGAGCTTGAGTATCAGCCAGTCACTTCACTATCGCGCTTAGTTGCCCGGATTTATAGCGTTCAGCCATCGCATCGCATGAAATGGGTTTAATGAGGGAGGCCTTCCCCGCCGAGCCAAATGCCTCATAACGCGCCTTGCAAATATCACGCATGGCCACCGTACTCACTGTTAAGAATTTTCTGGGATCAAATTCCTGCTTATTCTCATCAAAAAAGCGGCGCAACGCACCAGTAGTCGCCATGCGTAAATCGGTATCAATATTGACCTTACGCACACCATACTTGATGCCCTCTACAATCTCTTCCACCGGCACACCATAGGTTTCACCCATATTGCCGCCATGCGCATTGATGGTTTTGAGCCATTCTTGCGGGACTGAAGAAGAGCCATGCATCACCAAATGCGTATTGGGGATGCGCGCATGGATTTCTTTGATGCGATGAATGGCCAAGGTTTGCCCAGTAGGCGGGCTTGTAAATTTATACGCACCATGCGAAGTCCCGATGGCAATCGCCAAGGCATCCACGCCCGTTTTCTTCACAAAGTCAGCGGCTTCTTCCGGGTCGGTCAATAACTGTTCATGACTTAAAATACCCTCAGCACCAGAACCGTCTTCTTCTCCGGCTCTACCTGTTTCTAATGAGCCAAGCACGCCCAATTCACCTTCAACCGACACGCCAATCGCATGTGCCACTTCTACAATTTGTTTGGTCACGCTGACATTATATTCATAGCTAGAAGGCGTTTTAGCATCCTCCATGAGCGAGCCATCCATCATCACGCTGGAAAATCCGGAGCGCATGGCTTGAATACATACGGCAGGGGTATGGCCATGGTCTTGGTGCATCACAATGGGAATATGCGGGTAAGATTCAATCGCTGCTAATACAAGGTGACGTAAAAACGCTTCACCCGCATATTTTCTGGCACCAGCAGACGCTTGCAAGATAACAGGGCTATTCACTGCGTCAGCCGCCTGCATAATGGCATGCACTTGCTCCATGTTGTTCACATTAAACGCAGCCAAGCCATACTGGTGTTCGGCTGCGTGATCTAACAATTGTCGCAATGATACGAGTGCCATATTTTTCTCTTTATTAAGATGCTAGCGAAATACCATCATCTTAAAACGTTGACCATACGGGCATATCGATAATTAACGCTATTTAACCGGTTTAATTAAGACGTTTATGCAAGTGTTGTACAACGGCTACTCCGCTGCATTTTTCTGCTCGTAGTTTTCATACGCATTGATAATTTTTTGTACCAATGGATGACGCACCACATCTTGCGACAAGAAATGTGTCATCGCAATGCCTTTGACATCCTTCAGGATTTTTTGCGCTTCTACCAAACCACTTTTCTGATGACGCTGTAAATCAATCTGCGTCACGTCACCGGTAATCACAGCTTTGGTGCCAAACCCAATGCGCGTTAAAAACATCTTCATTTGTTCAGGCGTTGTATTTTGCGCTTCATCCAAAATAATAAAACTTTGGTTGAGCGTGCGGCCACGCATGTACGCTAATGGCGCGACTTCAATGGCGCCACGTTCAAACATTTTATTCACTGTGTCATAGCCGGCCAAATCATACAATGCGTCATATAACGGGCGTAAGTAAGGGTCCACTTTTTGATTTAAATCGCCAGGCAAGAAGCCTAAACGCTCACCAGCCTCTACCGCTGGGCGCACCAACACAATACGCTTTACGCGGTCGCGCGTCATCGCATCCACCGCACTAGCCACCGCCAAATACGTTTTACCTGTACCGGCCGGGCCAATCCCAAACGTAATATCAAAATCTTGAATCTGCTGCAAATAAGATACCTGCCTTGGGGTACGCCCATGCAGGTCGCCACGCCGCGTCATTAGCACTGGCATGGCTTGGCTGGTGGTCACATCTTCTGGCTTTAGTTTATCTACCTCGACCAAGCCCAGCTGAATCTCTTCCAGCTCGATAGGTTTTTTGGCGCGCACATAAAAGTTTTCTAACATTTGCGCCGCAATACGCACATTGTCTTGCTTGCCAGATATGTTAAACGTGCTGCCACGACGATTGATGTTGACCTCAAGCGCCGTTTCAATTTGTTTAATATTCTCGTCTAACGCACCGCACAAATTGGCTAAGCGGGCATTGTCTTCAGGGCGTAATTGAATTTCCATGGTTTACTATCTCAACTAATGACTATCTCGCCTTGTAAGCGTTTGGGGTTGGTCACATCCGTGATTTTCACTTGCACAAATTGATGAATCAACGCAGGCGCTCCCTGAATATCCACCACGCGATTGTTATCGGTTTTACCCGCCAACAATGTGCTGTCTTTCCAAGATACACCATCAATCAACACGCGCTGGATCGTACCCAGCATGCCACGGCTGATCGCATCGCCTTGTGCTTCATTGATACTTTGCAGTTTGGCTAAGCGTTCCAATTTAGTGGCGTGCGGCGTATCGTCTTTGATAAACGAGGCTGGTGTGCCTGGCCTTGGGCTATATAAAAAACTAAAGCTGTAATCAAACCCAACGTCCTGCATCAGCTTCACCGTCGCATTGAAATCAGCCTCAGTCTCGCCCGGGAAACCCACAATAAAATCCGAAGTAAACGTAAGATTTGGGCTTGCTGCTTTTAGCTTACGGATCGTACTTTTATATTGCAATCCGGTGTAGTTGCGCTTCATTGCCATCAAGATGCGATCGCTACCCGCCTGCACTGGTAAATGCAATTGCACCGCTAACTTTGGCACATTCGCAAAACAAGCGATCAAACGCTCATTCATTTCATTGGGGTGGCTGGTGGTAAAGCGAATGCGGCCAATCTCGGGGATTTCTGCCAGTGTCTCAATCAGCATCGCCAAGTCTGCTTCTACGCCATCATACTCTGCACGATAGGCATTGACGTTTTGACCCAGCAAAGTAATTTCTTTCACCCCTTGTTCTGCCAACTGTACCGCCTCAGTCAAAATATCGGCAAATGGCCGAGAGACTTCTTCGCCACGTGTATAAGGCACTACGCAGAAACTACAGTATTTACTGCAACCTTCCATAATGCTTAAAAAGGCAGTCGCACCTTCTATGCGCGGTGGCGGTAGATGATCAAATTTTTCAATTTCCGGAAAAGTGATATCGACTTGAGACTGCCCCAACGCTTGACTTTGTTTGATCATCTCTGGCAAGCGATGCAAGGTTTGCGGGCCAAACACCACATCCACATAAGGCGCGCGCTTGATGATGTTGTCACCCTCTTGCGACGCGACACAGCCACCGACACCGATAATTAAATTGGGATTTTTTTCTTTGAGTGGAATAAAGCGGCCTAAATGGCTAAACACTTTATCTTCTGCTTTTTCACGCACCGAGCAAGTGTTAAGCAAAATCACATCCGCATCTTCTACCGTTTGCGTTTCCACCATGCCTTCACTAGCCGCCAGCATATCGGCCATGCGCGATGAATCGTATTCATTCATCTGACAACCAAAGGTTTTAATAAAGACTTTTTTGCTCACTGTGACAACATTTGACGTTAAAACAGTATTTTAGCTTATTTGCACCTAGCAAGGTAAAATGGGCGTATTCCAAACAATGAACTGAACACATGCAAGCACTACCGATTTTCCTGAATATTCAACAGCGTCCGTGTATCGTCATTGGCGGTGGCGATGTCGCTACACGCAAAGTCACCATGCTGCTCAAAGCCAGCGCAGACGTCACCTTGGTATCCCCCAGTTTATGTCATGAACTGCAAGCCATGGCCGATGCGCAAAAAATTCACCACGTTGCGACTGCATTTACACCGGCGCAACTGACAGGCGCTTGCTTGGTCATTGCCGCTACCGATGATGAAGCAGTAAATGAAGCGGTATCCATCGCCGCAAAAGCATTGAATATTCCAGTCAATGTGGTGGATGCACCAGCCTTGTGTACATTCACCATGGGCTCTGTCATTGACCGCAGCCCAGTAGTCATTGCCGTATCTTCAGAAGGAAATGCCCCTGTACTAGCACGCTATATCCGCACCAAGATTGAAACCATGTTGCCTGCCAGTTATGGCCGTATCGCAGCCATTGCAGGCGAGTTCCGCGACCAAGTCAAAGCAAAATTTGCAACAACGCAATTGCGCCGCCGCTTTTGGGAAGATGTATTACAAGGCCCTATGGTGGAACGCGTGTTATCCGGACAAGAAGAAGCCGCCCGCGAAGTATTGCGCGACATACTCAGCGACAACCCCAGCCAATCCCCCAAAGGTGAGGTATTTTTGGTGGGCGGTGGCCCTGGTGACCCTGACCTACTCACATTCAGGGCACTCCGTCTGATGCAGCAATGCGATGTATGCGTCTATGACAAACTGGTCAGCCCAGAAGTAATGGAACTGGTACGCAGGGATGCAGAACTGATTTATGTGGGTAAAGCGCGCGACCAACACACCATGCCGCAGGAGCAAATCAATGAACTACTTGCAAAACTTGCACTTGAAGGCAAACGTGTATTGCGTTTGAAAGGCGGCGACCCGTTTATTTTTGGGCGCGGTGGTGAAGAAATTGAAACCCTGATGCAATATGGTGTGCCATTCCAAGTAGTGCCTGGTATTACCGCAGCCAATGGTGTCTCCAGCTATGCAGGTATACCGCTCACGCATCGCGATTATGCACAAGCGTGCCTATTTATCACCGGGCATCTCAAAGATGGCACCATTGATCTGGATTGGGATGCCATGACGCGCCCCCGCCAAACTGTAGTCATCTATATGGGCTTGGTTGGGTTAGCAGAAATCTGTCAGCAACTGATTCAACGTGGCGTATCACCTACTATGCCAGCTGCAGTCATCCAGCAAGGCACCACGCAGCGCCAACGTGTGGTCACTGCCACACTGGCTGATTTGGCCGAAAAAGTAACCATTGCCGAGATGAAGCCGCCATGCTTGACCATTATTGGCGAAGTGGTGTTACTCCGAGAGAAATTGAATTGGTTTCAACCATAGCCAATATAGCCAGCTATCTACTTAAACCCATGTCCGTGTATGCCAAATAGACATATCCGCAAGACATTACGCGACCCTGTCACCGCCGTGCAATTTCAAATTTTAGTGCTAGAGCAAGACGAGCAATACGCACATACCCTCAAGCTAGAAATCGAAAGCCAGCTACGAGTACAAGTCGCTACAGTGCATTCGGCTACAGCAGCAAGGTTATTACTTACCGAGCAGCCCAACACGTTCTTCTTGGGCATCACCAGCGCTATTCATTTAGATTCAGATGCCTTCGAGAAGGTCGATCTACTGGGTGAATTTAATATCCCAATCATTGCCATCGTCTCGCACTATGAAGATGAAATGCGTGACCAGCTCATCAAGCGCCATGTCATTGACTATGTGGTCAAAGGGCAATCTGACGACATCACTTATATATGCGAACTTATCGTCAGAGTGCATAAAAATACCTCCATTAAAGTGCTGATTGTAGACGACTCGAAAGTGTCGCAATTTGTAATTGCACGTGAGCTTATGTTGCAAAAATTCAACGTGTTACAAGCCACGAATGGGATCGAAGCTTTAGATATCTTGCACCAACATGGAGACGTAAAATTGGTGCTGGTTGATCACCAAATGTCGATGATTGATGGCATCACATTTGTACAAAAAGCACGTGTTATTTACCCTAAAGACCAATTGCTCATTATCGGCATTTCCACTTCTTCTGACCCACGCTTGGCCGTTAAATTTCTGAAAGCAGGTGCTAACGACTTTATTTCCAAACCCTTCAATTATGAAATTTTGCTGTGTCGCATAAATCAAAATCTAGACATGTTAGATGCTGTTGAATTTGCAAAGCATTTGTCCAATATCGACTATTTAAGCAATGTGTTTAATCGTCGCTATTTCTTTGAGCATGGCGATAAAATATTCAAAACACTGCACGACAATAGCCCACTCACCGTCATGATGATGGATATCGATTTTTTCAAAAAAGTGAACGATGTCTATGGCCACGATGCAGGCGATGAAGTAATCAAACATTTTGCGCAGCAGCTAAAAGCACACTTTCATGGAGATATTGTGGCTAGGCTGGGTGGTGAAGAGTTCGCTGTGCTCAGCCAATCGCCTATCTATTTGACCAGCTTTGAACATATTGATGCGTTTAGGGCAAAGCTTGCGGGGCAATCAGTGTGCGTTAAACAACATGTCATTCAGTACACTTGCAGTATTGGCGCCACCAATATACTGCGCAAAAATTTAAATGACATGATGATTCATGCTGACAGATTACTGTACAACGCTAAGCGTAATGGCCGCAACCGAGTAGAGGGCAAACCAGCGGGCAAGCATTAGTGCATAATCGGCAGAGACAGTCTTGCTTCTAACCCGCCTTGTGGGCGATTGATCAGCTCCAGACTTCCGCGATGCAACTTGGCAATACGGTTACAGATGGCCAAACCCAAGCCACTGCCTCCTTCGTTTTTATTGCGTGCGCTGTCCATCCGCTCAAATGGCCTGAGCAGTCGCTGCGCATGTTCAGGCGGAATCCCCGGGCCATTATCCAAGACACTGATAATGATTTTGTCCGCAGTAATTTTACTGCTCACCGCCACCTCACCTTTGGCATAGGCATAGGCGTTACCCACCAAATTATCTAGTAAACGTTGCATGGCCAGCGGCCTTAGCGGGATATAGTAAGTAGCGGTAAGATTGAGTTTCAAGTTACGACCAGCACGGGCTTGCCGCTCTGCCAGCGAACGCAGCAATTCATTAATATCGACCATTTTGGTCGGCTCACCTTCCACACCGCGCACAAAATCCAAGAACTGATGGATGATGTTGTCCATATCGCTGATGTCTTCAATCATACCTTGCTTCATGCTATCGCCGGTACCGCCAGATAGCATCTCTACTGCCAATCTTAACCGTGCGAGTGGTGTGCGAATATCATGCGATACACCAGCCAACAACAACGTACGCTCAGCATCTAAACGCACCAGCGATTCCGCCATCTCATTAAAGGTACGGCTCACCTCGCGCAACTCTTCCACACTGTCTTCTGGTAATTTAGGCGCTGGCTCACCATTACGCAAACGCTCCGCAGCATGCACCAATAAATTAAGTGGGCGATTGATTCTGGAAGCAATAATATACGCACCTAGGAGTGACAGCAGGCCCACCACCGCCGCCCAACCTAGCCAATGCCATGGGAACGGACGGTCCACCTGAATCTTAGGAATGACCACCCAGAAATCATCTTGCCCCACATTGAAGCTTATCCATAAACCGGGAATGTCGTAATGGTTGACTGTGATGATGGTTTCATCGCCCAAACGCTCACGGATTTTTTGTGCAATCAGATTAATAAATGGGTCTTGCGGTAGCGGTTCAATGTCTTCTAAAAAGTCAGCCGCGTAGACGCGTACACCTTCTCGCCCAGACAGTTCTGACAACAATGCAAGACGTCTATTTTCATGCGAGGCGATGAGTGACGCGCGCGTGTAATTGACGATAGTGACCGCTTGTAAGGCGGCCGTGGTGGCGCGGGGTTCTCGATCGAAATAATCAAAAATCTTTAAAGAGGCATAGATACTAATCGCCAGCAGCAAGGCAATCAGCAATAGCAATCTAGATAGGAGTGTGCGTGGGAGTAATCTCAAAGCAATCTGCTAAACGTGATGATTACGCGGCCTCACCATCAGGAATGAACACATAACCAAAACCCCACATGGTTTGCAAATAGCGTGGGTGCGCAGGATCTGCCTCTATAATGCGTCTTAAGCGCGAGACTTGCACATCAATACTGCGGTCAAATACATCCAGCTCACGTCCGCGGGCAAGTTGCATTAAACGGTCACGGGAAAGTGGTTGACGTGGATGCTCGGTAAACACTTTAAGCAAAGTAAACTCACCACTGGTAATGGTAATCGGCATGCCATTCCTGCTTAAACTACGGGTGTTCGCATCAAATACAAATTCACCAAAGCTAAATGCCTCGACTTTGCCACTATTGTCTGCATTGGGCGAATGCTCGTGACGTCGTAATACTGCGTTAATCCGTGCTAACAGTTCACGCGGATTGAATGGTTTAGGCAAGTAATCGTCCGCCCCCATTTCCAGTCCGACAATCCTATCCACTTCGTCACCGCGCGCAGTTAACATAATGATGGGGGTCGTCAAATTAGATCCGCGTAGACGGCGGCAAATTGCCAAGCCATCCTCGCCTGGCAACATCAAATCCAGCACTAACAAATCAAACGACTCCGCAGCCAACGCAACATCCATTTCTTTTGCGTCAGAAACTGCTTTGATACTGAACCCCTGCTCGGTAAGATAACGCTGCAGCAACTCACGCATGCGCAAATCATCATCGACCATTAATATTTTTTTTGTATTTTCCACGATCATTCATGCCCTTTTGGAGAGTATTGCGTCATGTTAATGACTGCCAATCGCCAAGTATATGGTTTAAAAGTGAATAAATCTAGAACCTGCAAAACTTAATACCTCTAAGGTTATCTAAATATACAAGCAGTATAAGTTGAAATTTTACAATTAGTTACAATTAAGCGATGATGTGAAACAAAATATTTACAATCATAATTCAAGATAACGCTCTTAAAACTTAGGTATTTAGCTGTTTCTGACCAAAAACAAGGTAAAGACTACACAAAAAAATCCATGGCTTTGAATTTCTCTCCCATCATCAGTATTAAATATTTGCTCGTTACCGCCGGGCTGATGCTTACGTCGCCTGTGATTGCAGAGAATAAAATGTTTTTTTCTCCGACCGATGATAAGCAAGTATCGACCGATAATGACGATGCAGGACTAGAGCAAACCTTGGAGCATAATTTCAGCCCGGAAGACAGGGCGCGCTTACGCAAAGCGTTATCCGATTACGCCAAACATACTGATCCAGAACATAATCAGATAGAGCTTAAACGTAAAGCCATGAAAGACAGCATTACGCAGCGCTTTAATGACTGTAACCGCGATAATGACGATTCGCTAGACCGCGAAGAAACCACACAATGTCTTCCACAAATTGCACGACATTTCAGCTATGTAGATGTGGATGAAGATGGCGTGATTACGCTAGAAGAGTTAGAACTAGCACAAGCCAAATCCATAGAGCGTCAAAAAGCTGCCGAAGCCCGCATGGAAGCGCAACGCATCCAAGAAAAAGAAGCGGAAATCAAAAATCTAAGTAAGTCCAAAGTCAACAAACAAGCAGCCAATGGTCGCAAACGCCCTAGCTAATTCCCTTTAATATCAGAGTCTAGCCCGAACTATTCCCCAAAACGCTGCTCCCTGTCTTTAAACTCACTTTCTAGTTTCAAGATTTCTGGTTTAAAGTACACTTCATGCAGTCACCAAGTTCATACACCGCTAAAACAATCGCCAGTATGCAAGACATTGATGCGCTTGCTTGGAATGCGCTGACAGACGGCACACCATTTTTACAACATGCGTTTTTATTGGCGTTGGAACAATCTAAATCCGTAGGCGAAGGCACTGGGTGGTCAACTTGCGCCATCACACTGTTCGATCAACAAGCGCAACTAATTGGCGCTATCCCCGCCTACTTAAAAACACATTCTTATGGTGAATATGTATTCGATTGGTCATGGGCAGAGGCCTATGTACAACATCAAATCCCCTACTATCCCAAACTGGTGTGCGCCGTACCATTCACGCCGGTGACTTGCAGTAAGCTATTAAGCCATGATCCTGTCGTGTCTCAACTATTGGTTGCCGCACTGACGAATCTGCTGGATCAACATCAGCTATCGAGTGCGCATGCCTTATTTCCATCCGAAACATGCAGTCCATTTTTTCAGGAGGCTGGCTGGTTAAAGCGAGATGGTGTGCAATTTCGCTGGCAGAATAAAGCGTATCCAAACTGGGAAGCATTCTTAGCAACACTAAGCCACGACAAGCGTAAGAAGATTCGTCAGGAACGCAAGAAAGTAGTGGAAGCCGGCGTGCAATGCAAATGGCTAATGGGGACAGACATTAGCGAATCCGATTGGGATTTTTTTTACGACTGCTATTGCAATACCTACCGCGCGCATCACTCAAGCCCTTATTTAACGCGCGAATTTTTTAGATTAATTGGCAAGTCGATGCCATCCAATATATTAATGATAGTTGCCGAACTGTATGGGAAACCAATTGCAGCGACACTTAATATCTATAATGCCAACACCTTATACGGCAGGTATTGGGGCGCATTACATTACGTGTCCAATTTGCACTTTGAGCTTTGCTATTACCAAGCACAGGCCTTTTGTATTGCGCAAGGCATCACCTATTTTGAAGGTGGCGCGCAAGGTGAACATAAACTAGCTAGAGGGTTTGAACCTAGGCCAACATGCTCATATCATCAAATTGCACACCCTGATTTTAAAGCTGCGATTAGCAGATTTCTGCAAAAAGAATCTAGCCATATAAGCGCATATACCAGCGAGTTAGAAGAGCGTGCGCCATTTAAAAAGACGCTTTTAGAATAGCGATTGCGTCTACGCTACCAGGCAATCTCTTTGCCATCATAAGCAAAAAACTTTCCGGAACGATTCAACGATAAATTTGCAATCACTTTGCGCAATCCACTTACGCTAGTCTCCGTATCGATCAAGCCATTTGGGCCGCCCATATCAGTTCTTACCCAGCCCGGATGCAGCGATGCCACCGAAATACCATATTTATTTAAATCGTGCGAAAGACTTTTCATGACCATATTGAGCGCAGTTTTAGATGAGCGATAAAGATATTCACCGCCACTCGTATTGTCGTCAATGCTGCCCATTTTGCTGGTCATAGCCACTAGCTTTGCATTACCGGCTTTCACTAAATGTGGAACAAACACTTCTGCTAATTTCAAGGTCGACATCGTATTGATCTTGAACGCTTGCATCCACTGCGCATAATCAATATGCCGGAATGAGCTCTCTGGGTATATGCCTGCATTGTTGATCAATAACTGTATGGATTGATCAGCCAAAGTTCTACCCAACGCCTCTATTTGATCGAAGTCTCCAACATCCAAATGGTGGATTTCAATCTGTTGATTGCCTGCGGCCAGTCGCTGTAATGCACCGGCCTGCTCTGGCTGTCGGCAGCATGCAATTACCCGCCAACCGTCATCGGTATACTGACGTACATATTCCAGCCCAATCCCACGGTTTGCACCTGTAATCAATAAAGTTTGATGGTCACTCACCTCACACGCTCCTGTTATCTCTATACCTAAATTGTAGGTTATCATAAACTTATGACGACCATGATGAACATTCCATGCACGCGATAAAGATGCGTTTTATTTTCGGGTTACTGAGCCTGTGTGTGTTGTGTACACTCAAGGCCACCGCAGCAGATTTGAGCAGCAGTGTGTTGTATCGCCCATCACAGCTCACTGCCAAAAATGTAGCGGTGGTGTTTAACCAGAACGACGCCAAGAGTATTGAAATAGCCAACTACTACATGGCTGCCAGAAATATCCCTAAGCAGAATCTGATTGGCATCAGCATTCCCGCGGACACACAGTCGTCTATTTCTCCAGAAAAATTTGCGCCTATCAAACAAGCGGTTGATGGGCAACTCAATGCAGACATTCAAGTGATTGTGCTGGTATGGACAACGCCATTTGCCGTGGGTTGCAACAGTATTACAGCCGCCATGACTTTTGGTTACCAAGCCAAACAATGCGAGAACACCTGTGGCGCCGGCACGTTAAGCCCTTACTTTAATCACGCCAGCTTACAACCTTTTCGCGACCTCGGCATACGTCTCTCTATCCTCATACCCACAGACTCTGTATCCTCCGCCAAAGCGCTGATAGATCGTGGTGTATTGAGCAGCTTTAGCGTAAATGAAGGCACTGCTTACTTTCTCAAAACAGCCGATAGCGCAAGAAGCAAACCAAGAGAGCGTTTTTTCCCCAAAGACCTGAGCACCATCCAAACCAGAAGATTATTTCTGCGCACACTGAATACAGAGTCCATACAGCACAAACGTGATGTGATGTTTTACTTTACCGGGCAAGTCTCCGTAGCCAATCTGGATACATTAAATTTTCTACCCGGTGCGGTAGGCGATCACCTGACATCATTCGGCGGCGAGCTCACGCCTGGCAATCCCTCGCGCATTACACAATGGACGGAGGCTGGGGCGACAGGCAGTTATGGCACGGTATCCGAACCTTGTAACTACTGGCAAAAGTTTTCCAATCCACAGGTGTTGTTATCACATTACTTAGCGGGGGAAACCTTGATAGAGTCTTACTGGAAGAGTGTTGCATGGCCAACACAGGGCTTGTTTATTGGCGAGCCATTAGCAGCGCCTTATCAAAAACTTCCACTCAATGCTGACCCGCTCACCCCATTGCAACCTGAGTAATTGCATCCATTTGCGCTGTTAAAAATAATTAAATATTGCGCACACGCTTGTCACAAAAGCTCGTTATAATTAACCACCAATTTTTTGAAGCGCTTAAATTGTGCAAGATATTCGCTGGAAAGCATTTTGGCTCATTCTTTCGTTAACAGCATTTTGCTTGTTAATTTGGCTGGTATATGACACCAAAACCGCACTCATTATTTTTAGTGTCGGCATACTGATTTATCTTGCTGGCCATCTCTATTGGCTGCACAAACTTTACACTTGGCTACTCAAACCTGTCTTGAATCACATTCCCAATGGCACTGGTATCTGGGAAGATGTATTTGCCATGCTGTACCAAGAACAACGCAAGCACTCCCGCAACCAAAGCCAATTAAGCACCGCGCTTGAGCGTTTTAGACACGCCACCAGCGCCCTGCCCGATGCCGTCGTGGTACTCAATACACAAAATGAAATCGAGTGGTTTAATGATCCGGCAGAAAAACAGTTGGGCTTGAACAAACACCATGACGAGAAACAACCCATCAATTATTTGGTGCGTAATGGTGAGTTTCTCAGCTACTTACAATCCGACGACTACAGCTCGCCCATCAAGCTCAAGTCTTGGCGCAACCCTGATGTCACACTCGAGATTCAGCTGATTCCGTTTGGCACCAAGCAAAAGCTGCTGATCTGTCGTGATATTTCCGCATTGGAAAAAACGGAAGTCATGCGCCGTGATTTTATTGCCAACGTCTCACACGAGTTACGCACCCCGCTCACTGTGATTGGTGGCTTCTTAGAAACCTTGTCAGACATGGCGGGTGAAGTTTCGGAGACCGCAAAGCCCTACTTTAATATGATGCAAGAACAAACCGGCCGCATGCGCCGGATCATTGAAGACTTGTTGACACTATCGCAAATTGAAAGCAATGCAAAAGATACCGAAGACATTGAAATTGACATGAGCAATATGTTAAAGCTGGTGCAAAACGATGCAAAAGGGCTCAGCCAAAGTCATCATAAAATCCATTTGGAAACAGACCCTACTCTCAATTTAAACGGCGCCCAAAGTGAACTGCAGAGCGCGTTTAGCAATCTGGTCAGCAACGCCATCCGCTACACACCCAAAGGTGGTGAGATTTATATCAGCTGGGGAATGCACGATGGCCAGCCTGTATTCAGTGTGCGTGACACCGGCATTGGCATTGAGCAACATCATATTGACCGACTCACCGAACGTTTTTACCGCGTGGATAGTAGCCGTAGCCGTGAGACGGGCGGTACCGGATTGGGGCTTTCTATCGTGAAGCATATTCTAAACCGACATCAAGCCAATCTGCATATCGAAAGTGAAGTCGGCGTGGGAAGTACCTTTAGCATCGTATTTCCCAAATCAAGGATGCTGCATAAGCAAGTCTCATTATTTGCATGAAGTCGCTACTGATTGCACTGACGATACTACTCACCGCATGTGCTAGTGCACCTGCTCCGCCCGCCTCCGAAGGCAAACCTATGCCGGAGCGTGCTGAGAAAAGCTCAGCCAATCAATTTATTAAAACCGATTTTGACCGCATGGCCGATGTGGAATATTCCGAAAATACACAAAGCCTGAAAATATTGATGCTCAAGCTCTACAAGCGCAATCCGCATGAGCTAGCCAAAAGCACCAGCGACAGCGCAGAAAAAATGGTGGATTGGGTGTTTGATGGCGCCCTACAACACCACTGGCAATTTAAAGAGATGCAAAACAAACAAGGGGTAGAGGCTATTCACCTCAGCTTTTCTCCTGATTACGCTGGTGATCGCGTGCTCTCATTTATTGTCGGTCTGCATACCATGTTGCAAAAAGCCCATGGCGGAAAAAATGCATTTTACTTAACCGATAGCATCCACCCGCAAAGCCTATACAACGTGGCACGTAATGTAGAAATTGCGGCGTGGAAATTGGCATCTAGCCGCAAACCCAACGGTGAACTGTACATACTCAGCAATGAATTTAACGCGCAAGAACGCAATTTAAGTTTTGAGCGCGAGTTTGGCAAAATCATCGGCAGAACCGATTTATTTGCCTTTATGTTGGCAGAGAAATCACAACGCCTCATTTCCAGAATCACCCAAAGTATCGCCACCGCAGCATTTCTTCCGTTTTAAACAAGCCACTCAACCAGCCGTATTTATCGCCATACGGCTTATCCGCCTACCCATTAAACTGCGTATTTCATCGCGCCATTAAAACCAATAAAGCCTTGTAATTGCAGCACTTTTACCGCTTTAATTGTCCAATTGAATTGAGGTGATGGCGATTACACTTTAAATTCTCATTAAAGTCAGTAAGTGCATTCAAAAACAGCATGGCCAGTTATAAAACAGACACTATTCGTCCGCTATTGATTGCCTCTTTGTTGTTAGGCATTTCAATGCTATGGCTATGCTTTAACTTTTATCACATCATTGTCCTCTCGCAACAAAAAGATCAGATCGATACACAGCGCTACTTGCTGGTGACATTCCGCAGTGCGGTGGTAGATGCAGAAACTGGGCAACGCGGCTACTTGATTACCAATAATGTCTCGTTCTTTGACGCGTATACCGAAGGCAAAACAAAAGCATTAGAAACCTATCAAGCCATTGCAGATAACTACCAACTGTTTCCGGCCATCAAACCGCTTATGCTGCAAGTCAAAGCACTCAGTGACGAGAAATTCAATATCATTGAATCCTCCATCCAAGTACAGCTTGATGCCGGCGCGTATGCATCACACTTAACGCTGAGTAAAGACAAAGGCCGAACTGTGATGAACGAGATTAAGCTCAAGCTGGAAAATGCAGATTTACTGTTGTTGTCACAAAGACAAACCTACGAAAAACAAATTAAAAAAGCCCTTGAATTTACGATCTTATGCGGCTTACTTTTGGTCATCATTATTGTCGGCATTCTGATTTTCTCTTACAAACGCACCATCAAGCTGTTTGAAACAGTATTAGAAACCAAAGAGGCTTCCGAATCGTTTGCCCATCAGGCTGAGCACGACATGCTGACTGGCTTACCTAACAGAAGAGGCTTTGAGCACTTTATTGAGCTCACCCACTCCAACGCGCATCAACGTAAGCTGCAATACGCCATTTTGTATATGGATCTAGATGGATTTAAAGCCGTGAACGATGACCACGGTCACAACATTGGCGATAACGTACTGGTAGAAGTAGCCAAAATCATTACTGGCTTGCTACGTGAGCATGATTTTTTAGCACGCCTGGGTGGCGATGAGTTTGCAATTGTGATTAACCATTTTCATCATCAAAAAAGTCTGATTGATATTGCATCAAGAATCATTGCATCGCTCAACAGACCTTTGAATATTGCAGAGCAAACCATCCAAATTGGCGTGAGCATTGGCATTGCCAGATTCCCGCACGATGCTATTCATAAAGAAACACTGATATCGATGGCCGATGCTGCTATGTATTTTTCTAAGAAAAAAGGCAAAAATCAATTTAGCTTTATCAGCGATACCTTAGCTGCTTAGCGCTACTG
>Ga0123398_1047552_pt1 | contig 20241 bp, 17 predicted proteins | sample T5LHNO3metaT_FD_89926 | JGI IMG/M metagenome (GOLD analysis project Ga0123398, IMG submission 89926) | Methane-oxidizing artificial microbial communities from Washington, USA to study methane cycling - T5-LHNO3 metaT (Metagenome... | ecosystem: Engineered > Modeled > Simulated communities...
CGAAGCGGAGCCTGTCGACCGGGAATTTGGGATAAGTCGTCCAGTCGCCGCTCGTATAGCCGTTGGCGTCCCTTTCCTCGATCCAGGCGGCGCCTGCTTCGTCATAATTGAACATCAGCCAGGTGGCGCCGCCGCCCATTTCGATCGGCCGCGTGGCGACATTGACGACGCCCGCCTCGGCCGCGCTCGAGGCGAGTAGAAGCAGGAAGGAGAGGGTAAGCTTTTTCATGCGGCTGCCTCCGCGCGGGCGATGTGATATTCGGGAGCGAACACAAAATCCTCGCAAGCGTCAAGCGCCGTCCCCGTCCGCTCCGGCGCACGCAATGTCATAAAACTGAAGCGCCTTCCGACATTGTTTGTTCGTTTGAAGGATTGGAAACCACGCAAGGGGATCGCGTTTTCGTCATGCCCCGATAGAGCGCGCCGCTTATTCCCGCATTGTCTCAACTCGGAACTTCAGGTGAAGGCATGACGCTCGACGACGATGATATGGCGCAGAAAGCCGCGACCGTTTCCGTTGCGAGGTTGGACGATGTCGGCGTCGTCACTTTGCGGAACCCCGCCAGGCGAAACGCGCTGAACGGCCAATTGATGCGGGCTTTGACGGAGGCCTTCGCTTGTCTCGCGGCGGAGAAAGCGCGCGTTGTCGTGCTGCGCGCGGCGCCGGGCGCGAAGGTCTGGTCGGCGGGGCACGACATCGCCGAATTGCCGGACGCGGGCAAGGACCCGCTCAGCTATGACGATCCGCTGGAGGAGACGCTGCGCGCCATCCGCAGCTTCCCGGCTCCCGTCGTCGCCATGGTGCATGGCTCCGTATGGGGCGGGGCCTTCGACATGGTGTTGAGTTGCGACCTCGTCGTCGCCGACGAGACGGCGACATTCGCCATCACGCCGGTCAATCTGGGCCTGCCCTACAACACGACCGGCCTTCTGCATTTCACGGGGCGGCTGCGCGCCAATGTGGTGAAGGAGCTGTTCTTCACCGCCGAGCCCGTCGGCGCCGAGACGGCGCTCGAATGGGGGATCGTCAATCGCCTTGTTCCGGCGACGGAACTCGAAGCGCATACGATGGCGCTTGCGCGCAAGATGTCGATGAAGGCCCCGCTCGCCATGGCGGCGATCAAGGAGCAGCTTCGCATCCTCAGCGATTATCAGCCGATCGCCGCGCAGGTCTTCGAGCGCGTGCAGGAGATGCGCCGGCGGGCCTATGAGAGCGCGGATTATCGCGAGGGGATCGCCGCCTTTCTCGAAAAGCGCGCGCCTGTCTTCAAAGGCGAGTGAGCGCCTTCGTCGCCGCGTCGACGCTGACGAAGAGCCGATCCGGCCCGAGCGCGGCCATGACGCCGAACCGCGCGAAGCTGCGCTGCGCCCGCACCGACTCGAGGCGCGCAATGGCGAAGTCGATTTTTCTCTTGCGGCAGTTCTGGATGCTCTCGCGCAAGGCCTGCGCCGCCGAGTAGTCGATCTCGACGATGCTGCTCGCCTCCAGCACGACGAGGCGGAGCGGACCGCCGTCCCGTTCCATGGCGGCGGCGAGATCCCGCCTGAAGATGCCGGCGTTGAGGAAGGAGAGCGGCGCCTGGAAGGCGAAGACGCGGACGCCCGGCAGGCGCTCGCCCCGATGCGTCTGCGATGCGGGCCACCAGATGGTCGTGCCCGGAATGCGGTCGAACTCCATGAGCCGCGCGCGCGTCGTCGTCCAGACGCCGTGGAGCAGCGAGAGGATGATGGCGAGCGCCACGCCCTGCTGTAACGGCAGAAGCGTCATGGCGAGCATGGTGACGGGAACGAGCAGGAACTCCATCCGCGTCGCGCGCCAGATCGCCGCCATGTCGCGCCAGCGGAAGATGCGGTAGGCGACGAACATCAGAACCGCCGCGAGCGCGGCTGTGGGCGCTTGCGCCAGGGCGCCGCCGCCGAAGAGCAGCGCGCCGGCGACGATCGCCGCCGCGACGAGGCCGGAAAGCTGGCTGGCGCCGCCGCTCTCGGCGACGATCGCCGTGCGCGGCGGGCTGGCGTTGACGGCGAAGGAGCCGAACAGACCTGAAAGGACGCTCCCCGCGCCGGCGCCGAGGAAATCCCTGTCTATATCCGGCTCTACGCCCTCTGCGGAAAAGGCGCGGGTGGTGGCGGCGGTCTGCACCATGACGACCAGCGCCACCACGATTGCAAGGCCGAAGACCTGCCGGACATCCGACAGGCCGATGTCAGGGAACGAAGGAAGAGGCGCGCCATGGTCGATCCGCCCGAGCAGCGCGACGCCTTTCTTCTCGAGACCGAAATGGGCCGAGGCCCAGGTCGCGTCCGCCAGCGCGATGAGCGCGCCGGGAATGCGCGGGTTGAGGTCCTCGGCGATGAAGATCGCGGCGAGGCACAGGACGCCGGTCAGCATGGTCGGACCGTTGGCGGCGTCGAGGTTCCGAATGAGCGACAGCACGCGGCTCGGCGCGTCGCCACTTTCGGGCGGCAGGCCGAAAAAGGCCGGCGCCTGAGAAAGGGCGATATGGATGGAGACGCCCGCGAGAAAGCCGGTCAATACGGGTATCGACAGCAAATCCGCCACCCAGCCGGCGCGGAGCAGGCCGGCGAGCAGGAGCGTTCCGCCGACAATGAGCGCGAGCAGGCCGGCGAGCGCCGCGTAGTGAGGCGTTCCCGGCGCCGCCATGATCGCGAGGCCGCCGAAGAAGAGCGGCGCGATCGTCGAATCGGCGCCGATCGAGACGACGCGGCTTGATCCGATCGCGGCGAAGGCGAGCGTGCCGGCGAGGAAGGCGATGAAGCCGACATGCGGGGGAAAGCCCGCGAGCCGCGCCGTCGCCATCTGCTCGGGAATGGCGATGGCGGCGAGCGTCAGCCCCGCGACGAGATCGCCGCGCCAATTGGCGCCCCGCAATCCCGCGAAAGGCGAGAAGCCTGCCGCCATGGCCTATTTGTTGATCTTGAACAGGGCGGCGTCGGGCGTCTTCGTCTGGTCGATGTTGAAGAGCGTGATCAGCGTCTCATAGCCCTGCGGGTCCCTCACCTGCCACTGCTTCAGTTTGAAGCTCTTGGGGTCGAAGATCAGCCGCAAATGCGAGGTGCCGCCGAAGGTGGCCTTATCCTCGATGAAGATGGTGACGCCCGAATCGTCGATCTGGACGTCCTGCACGGTGACGTCCTTTTCGAGGTCGATCTTCTCCTTCATGAGGAATTTCAGCGGAGTCTGATTAATGAAGTAGAGATCCTGCGTGCCGAGCTTGCGGTCGCGTATTGCGACCTGCGCGCCATCGGCCACGACCTCCATGGTCGCGGGCTGCGCGTATTCGAAGCGCACGCGCCCGGCGCGCTGCACATGGAGCTTGCCCTCGGAACGCTTGCCGTCGGCGCCGATCTGCACGAAATCGGCGGTCATTACCGGCGACGCGTTGAAGAAGGCGTTGGCGCGCTTGATCGCTTCCTCACGATTGAGGGGCTTGGGCGGCTCGGCGGGCGCGGCCGGATTGGCGAGCTGCACGGGCTCGCCTGATTTGGCGGCGGCGGCGGGCTTCGCGCCCTTCTTGCCCTTGGCGGGCTTGGCTTCCGCGGGTTTTGCCTCGGCCGGCGTCCCTTCTGCGGGCGCCTTCGCGACGTCCTCGGCGACGGCCGGGAGGGCGAAGGCGAGTGCGAGGGCAAGGGCGGCGACAGGGACGTGCTTCACGGCGCGAATCCGATTCGAAAGAGGCTGCGGCCGTCTTGGTAACATATGTTGGCGAATTTGGGGGCGTCCGATCCCTATCCCTCCGTCGCGAGCGCCGCGACATAGGCGGCGTATGTCGAGAGCAGGAAGAAGCCGCGCCAACGGGGGATCACGCCATTGGCGGGCGGCGAGGCGAGGAGCGCGGCGGCGACCGCCGCCGCGAGCGCCGGAGCCGCCTCGGCGAGCGTCACATGGATCGGCGACACCGCGCCCGCGACGCCGATGACGAGATAACCGCTGACGATCGTGCTGCCGAGAATCATGCCGACGCCGACCTGATCGTGACGGCGCAGGCGCGAAATGAGAAATGTCGCGAGCTCCGGCGTCGCCGTGCCGAGCGCGACGACCGTCGCGCCGACGACGAAATCGCTGAAACCGAAATCCCTGGCCAGATGCGAAGCGCCGTAGACGATCAACTGGCCGGCCGCGACGAGCAGAGAAAGACCCGCCGCCGCCTGAAGCAGCGCGATCCAGCGCGTCGAGGTCTCTTCTTCCGGCTCCTCGAAAGCGCCGCGCATCGAAAAATAAAGCCATGCGGCGAAAGCGCCGATGAGCAGGCTCGCGTCCAGACGCGAGACCTCGCCATCCGCCAGCATCGCCGCCAGCATCAGCGGCTGCACGAGGACAAAGACGTAGCTCGTCTTCAACGACAGCGGATTGACCGCGACTGGCGCGAACGAGAGCGTCAATCCCAGGATGAGAGCCAGATTGACGATGTTGCCGCCGAGATTGTTGCCGAGCGCGATCTCGGGTTCCCCGGCGACGCCGGCGGTGAAGGCGATGGATATTTCGGGGCTCGACGTCGCGAGGCCCGCGATGGCGCCGGCGACCGTCCGTGAAATGAGACCCCACGATCGCGCGAGGCCGAGCGTGCCGCGCAGGAAAAACTCTCCGCCGAAAAAAGCGCAGGCGGCGCCCAGCGCCAAAGCGAGAAGGTGAAGCTCTGCAGGCATGCGGCGCAAATTGAGCGCAGCGCGGCAGAAGTCAAGCTTGAGCGGGAATCCGGAAATGAGCGCGCCGGATCCGGCTGGATTTACTCCGCCGCCTCAATATCGAACGCCCCCCGATCCACGCCGCCGCCGACCAATATCTCCCGTTTGCCGGCATGGTTCGGCGCGCTGACCACGCCCTCCTTCTCCATGCGCTCCACGAGCGAGGCGGCCTTGTTGTAGCCGACCGAGAGGCGACGCTGGATATAGCTCGTCGAGCATTTCTTGTCGCGCAGCACGATGGCGACGGCGCGATCATAGAGATCGCCGCCTTCCTCCGCGTCCATCGAGCCCGGCATGGGCGCCTCGCCCTCGTCGCCGCCTTCCTCGTCTTCCGAGGTGATCGAGTCGAGATATTGCGGCGCGCCCTGCGTCTTGAGATGGGCGACGACATGCTCGACCTCGGCGTCCGACACGAAAGGCCCGTGCACGCGCGAAATGCGGCCGCCGCCGGCCATGTAGAGCATGTCGCCCTGGCCGAGGAGCTGCTCCGCGCCCTGCTCGCCGAGAATGGTGCGGCTGTCGATCTTCGACGTCACCTGGAAAGAGATGCGGGTCGGGAAGTTCGCCTTGATCGTGCCGGTGATGACGTCGACCGAGGGGCGCTGCGTCGCCATGATGAGATGGATGCCGGCGGCGCGGGCCATCTGCGCGAGGCGCTGGATCGCGCCCTCGATGTCCTTGCCGGCGACGAGCATGAGGTCCGCCATCTCGTCGACGATGACGACGATATAGGGCAGGGCGGAGAGGTCCATCTCCTCATGCTCGAAGATCGCCTCGCCCGTCTCGCGGTCGAAGCCGGTCTGCACGGTGCGGGTGATGGTCTCGCCGCGCTTCTCCGCCTCGGCGACGCGGGCGTTGTAGCCGTCGATGTTGCGCACGCCGAGCTTGGACATTTTCTTGTAGCGGTCCTCCATCTCGCGCACGGCCCATTTGAGCGCCACCACCGCCTTTTTCGGGTCGGTGACGACGGGCGTGAGGAGATGGGGAATATTGTCGTAGACCGAGAGCTCCAGCATTTTCGGGTCCACCATGATGAGCCGGCATTCCTCCGGCTTGAGCCGGTAGAGCAGCGACAGGATCATCGTGTTGATCGCGACCGACTTGCCCGAGCCGGTGGTGCCGGCGACGAGGAGATGCGGCATGCGCGCGAGATCGACGATCACCGGCTCGCCGCCAATGGTCTTGCCGAGGGCGATGGCGAGCTTGTGGTTCGAGCGGATGAAATCCTCGCTCGCGACGAGCTCGCGCAGATAGACCGTCTCACGGCGCTGGTTCGGCAGCTCGATGCCGATGGCGTTGCGGCCCGGCACGACGGCGACGCGCGCCGAGACGGCCGACATGGAGCGGGCGATGTCGTCGGCGAGCCCGATGACGCGCGAGGATTTGATGCCCGGCGCGGGCTCCAGCTCGTAAAGCGTGACGACTGGGCCGGGGCGGACATTGATGATCTCGCCGCGCACCGAGAAATCCTCCAGCACGCCTTCCAGCACGCGGGCGTTGGACTCGAGAATGTCTTCCGAAATCTTCACGCCGGCAGCCGGTTTCTTGGGCTCGGCGAGAAGCTCGAGGTCGGGATATTCGTATATTTCCGGCGCGACGCGGGCGGGCGGGCGCGCGGGCTGGCGGGTGACGCGGCGCGTCGGCGCGGCCGCGTTTGCGGCGGCGGACGCGCCGGCGAGGGGCGCGGCGGCGGGCTCCCCGCCGTCATAGTCCTCATTGAGATTACGCGCCCGGCGGGGCGCGTAGGTCATGTAGGAATCGATTTCGTCGAAGATCGGCTCCCGGCGCGGATGGGCGAGCGCGGGCTCCTGGATGACGGGCCCGGCGCCGCGGCTGCGAAGCCTGTCGACGAAGCGCAGGGCCCAGCACTTCAGCGTGAGGCCCAGATGGATCAGCGCGCCGAGCGAGATCAGCGCGAAACCGGGCTCGCCGGCGCGATCCTCGTCATCGTCGCCATAGGGGATGCGCGCGTCGTCGTCTTCCTCCATGGCGGCGTCGCGGATGTCGTTGGGGGATTCGAAGCCGAGCCCCGCCGCGCCGCTGACCGAGAGGATGGCGACGAAGGCGGCGGCGAGGCCGAAGATCGCCATGACCACGCCCGAGCCCGCGAAGATGGCGCGCGGCACGGCGAGAATGGCGTCGCCCGCGACGCCGCCGAGGCCCGTAGGCAGCGGCCAGCGATCGGTGGGCGGCAGGAGCGAGGCCGTGGCGGCTGTCGCGAAAACGCCGGCGACCCAGAGGCCGAGGCGCAGCGTCGCGCGCTCGATGCGGCGGCGCTTGATCATGCGCATGCCTTGCACGGCGAGCGGCGCGATGGCGGCGATGGCGCCGAAGCCCACGAGCTGCATCAGCAGGTCGGCGACGACCGCGCCGGGATGGCCCAGGAGATTGCGGACATGGCCGCCGGTCGCATGGTTAAGGGATGGATCGTGCGCCGACCAGCTCACCAGCGCCAGCGTCATCGCGCCAGCGCACGCGACCATGGCCGCGCCGACGCCTTCCGCGAATCGTCGGGCCGAGAATTCGCGGACCTGTTCGGAGTAATGACCAAATCTTTGGCTGCGCATGTGACGAAAAGCCCGCGTGGCGCGGCGCCGCCGTGAGGGCGCGCCGACTCCCGGGCAGGGTAAAAAGGCTCGGTTAAGGGGCGCTTAACCCTGCCCCGGCGGGGGGTCTTTCGGCGGGCGGCCGGATTTGACGATCGCCTGGTTGAGTTCCGCCCCATAAATGAAAATCACGGCGAGCGTCTGCAGGAAGACGATGGCGATCATGATCGAGGCGAGGCCCGCATAGGTCGAGACGTAATTGCCCGCAAACCGCGCGAGATAGGCGCCAAAGCCCGCGCCGAAGGCGAGCGAGGCGAGGAGGGTCAGGACAAAGCCCGGCGCGAGATTGAGCAGAGACGGGCGCCCGGCCGGCAGCAGGACATGCGCGGCGAGCACGGCGACGCCGACGACGGAAGAGGTCACGCCATACCGCACCGGCCCGTAAAGCGGCGCGAGTTGCGGCTCGATCTCGCGCATCAGCCCCGGCAAATGCTTTTCCGCGAGCGCGACGGCGAGCGGCGCCAGCACCATCAGAAAGGCGATGGCGAGCAGCGAGGCGGCGCCGAGAAAGACGTAAAGGATCGATTCGAGCCGCAGCAGCCACCAGGGTCTTTCGTCGCGCATGTCATAGGCGCGGTTGAGCGCGACGCGCAGCGACTCGACGCCGCTCGACGAGAAATAGATGGCGAGCACGGCGCCGATGGTCAGCAGCCCGCCGCGCGACTGGGTGAGAACATTCCGGATTTCCTCCGCGATCGGTTTCGCGACGCTCTGCGGCCAGTTCTCGAAAATGAGCTTCGTCGCGGCGTCCGCCTCTTTCTCCAGGCCGAAGAAGCCCGCGAGCGCCGTGAGGAAAATGAGAAAGGGAAAGAGCGAGGTGAGAATGGAGAGCGCGATATGGCTGGCGATGGCCCAGCCGTCGTCACGATTGAATTTGACGTAGGCGTCGTAAAGGATGCGGAAGGGACGCATGGATCGTCAACGTAATGGCGGCGGGCGACGGACGCCAGAGCGGCGATCGATTCTGAACGGCGGCGCGCGGCATGTGCGCCAGGGCACGGCAATGGCGCCCCCGCGCGTTAATGTATTTTTCACCTGAACATTTCGTTCAGGCGCAAATTATGGAGCAAAGTCATGTATAGGAAGAATGTTTACGTTATGCTGTCGGCTCTCGCGCTGAGCGCCGCCGCTATCTCCGCCGCTCAGGCCGGCAGCGTCGTCGCGCAGCGGGTCACGCGGGTCGACGACTTCGGCAACCGCGTCACCAAGACGCGCGTCATCCGGACCGACGACTTCGGCAACCGGGTCGCCGCGGTGAAGATCGTGAAGTCCGATCCCTTCGGCAACCGGGCGATCAAGACCATTAAAACCAATGCGTTCGGCGACAGGGTCGTCAGCACGACGTTCGTGTCCAACTTCTGATGCGAGAGAATAATTTTGCTGATCCTCTCTCCGCTCGTCCTGTTTCCGGGTCAAAAAATCCTGGAGCAGGACGAGACGTCGCTTTCTGTTGAGTCAAATAATAAACTGCTGACCAAAGTTTCGCGCCAGCGCCAGCCGCCCGTTCATTATCGCGAGGAGCGCCGCGACGAAGCAATCCAGGGCGGCAATCGCGGCTCCGGATTGCTTCGCCGCTCGCAATGACGAGCGTGCGCCGAGGCGGTCAATCCCCTCGTTGGAAGTGATCGTACACCATGCGCGCCGTCGCCTTGTTGATTCCCGGCGCCTTCTCCAAATCCGATAGCGCCGCGCGCGCGACCGCTTTTGCGGAGCCGAAGGCCAGCAGCAGCGCCCGCTTCCTCGACGGCCCGATCCCCGCGATCTCGTCCAGCGGATTCTTCGTGAACTCTTTCTTGCGCCGCGCGCGATGCGCGCCGATGGCGAAGCGGTGGGCTTCGTCGCGCAGGCGCTGCACGAAATAAAGCGCGGGATCGTGCGGGGGCAGGCGGAAGGGTTCGCGGCCCTCGATGAAGAACTGTTCGCGCCCCGCGTCGCGGTCGCGGCCCTTGGCGATGGAGGCGAGCGCCACGCCCTCGACGCCGCTCTCGCGCAAGACCTCGCGCGCCACGTCGAACTGTCCGCGCCCGCCGTCGATCAGCACGAGATCGGGTTTCGACGGAAAGGCTTCCGGGTCCGAATCCTTCTCCGTCTCCTTGGCGAGACGCGCGAAGCGTCGCGTCAGCACTTCGCGCATCATGCCGTAATCGTCGCCGGGCGCGATCTCCGTGCTCTTGATGTTGAAGGTGCGGTAATGCGCCTTCATGAAGCCCGCCGGCCCCGCGACGATCATGGCCCCGATCGCCTGCGCGCCGCCGGTATGCGAATTGTCGTAGACTTCGACGCGGCGCGGCGCGGCGGGGAGGCCGAAGACCTCGCCCAGCGCCGCGAGCAGCCGCTGCTGGCTTGCGTCCTCCGCCAGCTTGCGGCCCAGGGCCTGCCTGGCGTTGCTGAGCGCATGTTCCACAAGCTCGCGCTTCTCGCCCCGCTGCGGCGCGATGACGTCCACGCTTTTGCGCAGCTTCGCCGAGAGCGCATCCTCGAGCAGCGCGCTGTCCTCGATCGGGTGCGAAAGCAGCACGCAGCGCGCGGAAGGATGCTCATCGTAGAACTGCGCCAGAAAGGCGTCGAGCACTTCCGACTCCGAGAGGCTCGCGTCGGCGCGCGGAAAATAGGAGCGGTTGCCCCAGTTCTGATAGGCGCGGAAGAAGAAGGCCTCGATGCAGAAGCGTCCGGCGTCCTTGGCGATGGCGAAGACGTCGGCCTCCTCCACCGTGCGCGGATTGATCCCCTGCGCGCCCTGAATGGCGGAGAGCGCGGAAATGCGGTCGCGCAGCCGCGCGGCGCGCTCGAATTCGAGCTTCTCGGCGGCCTCCGTCATCTCTCTGGCGAGCTGCTCGCGCACGCTGCGGCTCTTGCCGGAGAGAAAGTCGCGCGCCTCCTGCACCAGCGCGCCGTAATCCTCGATTGATATTTCGCCCGTGCACGGGCCGGCGCAGCGTTTGATCTGATAGAGCAGGCAGGGCCGCGTGCGATTGTCGTAGAAGCTCTGCGCGCAGGAGCGCAGAAGGAAGGCGCGCTCCAGCGCGTTGAGCGCGCGATTGACGGCCCAGACGCTGGCGAAGGGCCCGAAATAATCGCCCTTGCGCACGCGCGCGCCGCGATGCTTGGCGATCTGCGGCGCCTCGTGATCGCGCGCGATGAAAATATAGGGAAAGGACTTGTCGTCCCGCATCAGCACGTTGAAGCGCGGCTTCATCTGCTTGATGAGATTTGCTTCGAGCAGCAGCGCCTCGGTCTCGGTCTCGACCGAGATGAAGACCATCGAGACGGTGGCCGAGATCATGCGCGCGATGCGGTTCACATGGCCCGCGAGGCGCGTATAGCTCGCCACGCGCTTGCGGACGTTCTTCGCCTTGCCGACGTAAAGCACCTCGCCATTCTCGGCGATCATGCGATAGACGCCAGGGCCGTTCGGCGCATGCTTCCAGTATTTCTTGATGACCGCGACGCCGCGCTTGACGCTCTCCGGCGTCTGCGGCGCCTCTTCCTCCGGCGGCGCGTCCTCCTCGATCGGCGCGTCGCTCGCGTCGACTATGTCGTCTTCCTCGGGCGGGAGGTCGCGCGGCGCGATCGGAGGCGGGGTCATGCCCCAGATTTATGCCCGCTTTACGGCGATGAAAAGAGCCGCGGATCGCGCGGGCTGATGTCTCGAGCGCGGCCTTTGGCGGCAGCACAACGCCATGTGGCCATCGGCTTCGGCGCGCCGGCCGCATGAATGCAGGACAATCGGGTGAACAATAATCCTGGACATTAGCCGCCACTATCTCCCCTTTACGGGGAGGTCGGCGGTCGCAGGCAGGTTTACGCAGCCTGCGTAAACTTGCCTGCGAGACCGCCGGGTGGGGTTCGCGCCGCCACAATATTGTTGGGGCCTTACCCCACCCGGCCCTGCTACGCAGGGCCACCCTCCCCGTAAAGGGGAGGGATTTGCTCGCGCCCAGCGTTCATCCGATCGCCCCGTGCATGAACGCGCTTGGGCTTGCGCGTCTCGACATCTTGTCATCGCTGCGCGGCCCCCCACCCTTGATTCCTTCCCGCCACTCCGTGGGGGGAGGGAGGCGGCTCACGATCGAGGTGCTTGATATTGCCTCATCGTGATCCCGCGCGGCGCAGCGTTCTCCCTACCCCCACGAAGTGGCGGGGAGGGGCAGGGGTGGGGGGCGATGCGGCTCACGGCGGGTTATCGTTGGTTCACCACTCGATCGGCTCCCGCCCCTGAGCGGCGAGATAATCATTCGCCTTCGAAAAATGCTTGCAGCCAAAGAACCCGTTATGCGCCGAGAGCGGCGACGGATGCGCGCTTTCGAGCACGAGATGCTTGTTGCGGTCGATGCCCGCGCCCTTGCGCCGCGCATAGGAGCCCCAGAGCATGAAGACGATTCCCTCCCGCTCGCGCGAGAGCGCATGCACGGCCGCGTCGGTGAACTGCTCCCAGCCCTTGTTCTGATGCGAGCCCGCTTGCGACGCGCGCACGGTGAGCGTCGCGTTCAACAGCAGAACGCCCTGCCTCGACCAACGCGACAAATCGGGATCGTGCGAGACCGGATGGCCGAGATCGGACTCGATTTCCTTGAAGATGTTCTGCAGCGAGGGCGGCGGCGGGACGTTGGCGCCGACCGCGAAGCAAAGGCCGTTCGCCTGTCCGGGACCGTGATAAGGGTCCTGTCCGAGAATGACGACCTTCACCTTGTCGAAGGGGCACTCGTCGAAAGCGCGGAAGATCTGCGCGGCCGGCGGATAGATCGCGCAGGACGCGTATTCGTTTCGCACGAATTCGCGAAGCTCGGCGAAATAGGATTTCTCGAACTCGCTCGCGAGATGCTTCTTCCAGCTTTCCTCGATGCGGACGGGCTTGGTCATAATGGCGTTGATGTAGCACGATGACGAGCATCGCGTCACGCTTTGCCTACGCCCTGCATACCCGTCATTGCGAGCGAAGCGAAGCAATCCAGAGCCTCATCACGGCTCTGGATTGCTTCGTCGCTCACGCTCCTCGCAATGACGGACTTTCTCGTAAAACCTCAATCCTGCAGCGGCCCCCATGCCGGGTCGCTGGCGTAATTCGGCGTCGGCACGAGCGTTTCCGAGCGGCCGAAGACGTCGACCATGTAGATCTTCGGGCCGCCCGAGCCGCCGCTTTCGCGGAAGAACATCAGGAACAATCCGTTCGGCGCCCAGGTGGGCCCCTCATTGTGGAAACCCTCGGTGAGGATGCGTTCGCCCGAGCCGTCCGTCTTCATCACGCCGATCGCGAAATTGCCGCCATTCTGCTTGGTGAAGGCGATGTAGTCGCCCTTGGGGCTCCATACGGGCGTCGAATAGCGGCCGCCGCCGAAAGAGATGCGCTTCGCCTCGCCGCCGCGCGCGCCCATGACGTAGATCTGCTGCGAGCCGCCGCGGTCGCTCTCGAAGCAGATGCGCGAACCATCCGGCGAATAGGAAGGCGCCGTGTCGATGGCGCTGGTGTCGGTCAGCCGCGTCGTCGCGCGCGAGCGCAGATCCATCGTGTAGAGATTGGTGGACGACCCCTGCGACAGCGACATGATGATCTTCTGGCCATCGGGCGAGAAGCGCGGCGAGAAGGTCATGCCGGGGAAATTGCCGACGACCTCGCGCTGGCTGTTCTCTATGTTCATCAGCAGAACCTTCGGCTCGCCGTCGTCGTTGAAGGCCATATAGGTGACGTCGAGCGAGGAGGGCGAGAAGCGCGGCGTGACGACGAGCTCGTCGCCGCGCGTCAGATAGCGCACATTGGCGCCGTCCTGGTCCATCATCGCGAGCCGCTTGCGGCGCCGGTCCTTGGGGCCGCTCTCATCGACGAAGACGATGCGCGTGTCGAAGAAACCCTTCTCGCCGGTAATGCGCGTGAACACGGCGTCCGACAGCAGATGCGCGACGCGGCGCAGATTGGCGGCTTCCGTGACATATTGCTGCCCTGCGACCTGCTCGCCCGTGGTCACGTCGAAGAGGCGGAACTCGGTCTTGAGCCGCCCGTCGCCCGCGCGCACGGAGCGGCCCGTCAGCACGAATTGGGCGTTGACGGTCTTGTAGGCGTCGAGGTCCGGCGCGTCCGGCGAACCGCCTTCGCCGACATTGGCGTCGACGGGGCGGAGAAAGACCGAACGCTTGAAATTATTGTGCGCGACCGAGGTGATGGCGCGCGCCGCCTCTTCGCCGACGAAAGGCGCGACGGCGATATTGATCGGCTGAAAGCCGCCGCCCTTGAGGTCGATGATGCGGCCGGCGCGCGCCGGCGCGACAGGGGCGAGCGCGGCGCTCGCAATGAGGCCGGCGGCGGCGCGGCGGGTGATGAGGCGGGTCATGCTCTATCCATGGGTCGACAGGCGCCGGGATCGGGAGTTTGCGAGGCGCGCATCAATTGGCGTCCTGGAAGCGGATGGTCACCTCACGCAGCGCTTCCTCGTAATAGGGCATGAACTCCGCCGGGATGCGCATGGGGCTGCAGCGGCGCACGGCCTGCAGCGCCTGCTCGCCGCGCGCCTGCTCAACCGGATTGGCGGAGGGGTTCAGAAGGCGCGGGCGGCCTTCCAGCGCGCCCTCGCGCGAGAGATGGAATTCCACGACCGGCGCGAAGGTCGCGCCGCCGAGCGACAGCGCCGACGCCCAACACGGATGGTAATGATCGTGGATATAGGAGGCGATGCGCGCCTCCATGGAAGCGGAGAGTTTCGGCGCCGTCGCTTCGGGCGCGCCGAGGGCGGCGGTCTTGACTTCCTTGCCGGTCGCGGCGCGGCGCTGCGGCGCCTCCTTGCTCAGGAGGTTCGCAATGCTCGCCGCGTCGAATTTCGACTTGGGCGCGCTCTCGTCGCCGGATTTCGGCTTCGAGCCCTTTGCGCTCTTTTCGGCCGTCTCGCTTTCCGCGCCGTTCTCGGTCCTGACAGGCTTTTCTTCCGCCCTCTTGCTTTCCAACAGCCTGGCGACGTCGTCCGCTTTCAAGCGCGGCTTTTCCGGCGCGGGCTTCGGTTCAGGCTTAGCTTCCGCTTTCTCCGGCTTCTTCTCGGGCTTGGCCGTGTCCTTGACTTCTTTTTCGGGCTTCGGGCGCACGGGCGGCTTCGGCCTCACGATCTCCGCCTCCTTCGGCTCGTCCGGCTCCTTTGCCTCCGGCGTGGCGGCTTTGGGCTTGGCGGGAGGGACCGGCGCGGGCTTCGCCTCGGCCGGCTTTTCGACAGGCTTCGGCGGCTCCGGCTTTCGCTCGACGGGCCGCGTCGGCGGTTCGGGGGCCGGGGGCAAGGCGGCGATGCGCTTGGGCGGCGTGGGCTCGGGCTTGTCGTCGGCGCCGGGATCGGACATGCGCCGCAGCGGAGGCGGCGGGACGGGCGCGTCCTTCTTCGCCTCGGCGAGCGGCGGGTGCGGCTTCGGCTCCGCCTCCTTCGCCGCCTTGTCGACGCGCGGCGTGGACTTAGCGGGCCGCGCCGCTTTCTCGCCCTTCGAGACCTGCGCGCGCGGCTCCTCGGTGACGACCTCGACGGGGACGGCTTCCTCGACGTCGTCGAATTTCCTTGCGTCCGAGAACAGCACGAGCGCCACGACCAGCAGGCCCGCATGGGCCGCGGAGGAGACGACGACGCCGGGCTCGGAGCGCGAAACTCTCATCTAGAGCCTCACTTCTTCTCCTGCTCCGTCACCAAGGCCACTTTCTTGTAGCCGGCCGTGGTGACGAGCGACATCACCTCGGCCACGCGGCCGTAATTCACCGCCTTGGAGCCGCGCACATAGATGCGCTCGTCGTAGCCCTGCTTGGCGGCTTCCTTCAGCTTGTCGAGAAGCTGCGGAACCTCCACGGGCTGGTCCATCAGGAAAATCTGGCCCTTCTCGTCGATCGCGATCGACACCGGCTTCTGGTCGATATTGAGCTGGCCGGCCTTGGTCTGGGGCAGATCGACGGCGACGCCGGTGGCGAGCAATGGCGCCGCGACCATGAAGATGATGAGCAGCACCAGCATGACGTCGATGAAGGGCGTCATATTGATTTCGGCCATGGCGCCGTAGCGCGGCACGCCGCGGCGGCGTCTGCCGCCTTTGCGTCCGGGAGCGGAGAGGGAGGCGCCCATGGCTCAGGCCGCCCGGTCGCGATTGGCCGCGTGCTGGTCGATCTGCCGCGAGAGGATGGCCGAGAATTCGTCGGCGAAGCTCTCCATGCGCGCCTGCGCCTTGGCCACGTCGCCCTGCATCTTGTTGTAGGCGATGAGCGCCGGAATGGCGGCGAAGAGGCCGATGGCGGTGGCGAGCAGCGCCTCCGCAATGCCCGGCGCCACGACGGCGAGCGAGGTGTTCCTCGACGCCGCTATGGAGCGGAACGAGGTCATGATGCCCCAGACCGTGCCGAAAAGGCCGACAAAGGGACCGGCCGAGGCGACGGTCGCCAGCACCAGCAGGTTCGATTCCAGCTTTTCCACCTCGCGCGCGATGGAGACGTCGAGCACCTTCTCGATGCGCGCCTGCAGGCCCATGAAGCTCGCGGAGGCGCCGGTCTGGAAGGAGCGTTTCCATTCCTTCATTGCAGCGACAAAGAGGGTCGCCATGCCGGAGGTCGGCCGCTCGGAGAGCTTGCCGTAAAGCTCCTCCAGCGAATTGCCGGACCAGAAGCTCTCCTCGAAACGGTCCATGGCGCGGCGGATGCGCGCGAAGAGCAGCGTCTTGTCGATGATGATGGCCCAGCACCAGACCGAGGCGAGCAACAGGCCCACCATCACGATCTTTACGACGATATGCGCGCCCCAGAACATGCTCCAGATGGTGATGTCGGCGGCTGGGGCGGCGCCGGCGGCGTTCGCGGCGATGTCGGCTGGATTCATGATTTGTCCTTGAAGCGGGATGCGGCGCGCTCGGGAAAAAGCGACGCCTCTTATTCCCCGCAATTTCGCCCTTTCTGGGGCTGCGGGTGCGCCGCACAAACGATACTTATCGCCAAAGCGTTAACAAGCGGTAAGGGTTAAGAATTAGTGAGGAGCGAGCGGGCAGGCGCGGCCTTTTCCCGCGGACGGCGCCCCTGTCGTCACGCGACTGTCACATTGTTTCTCGATTGTTTCCCCGAAATTCGGCTTCCACCGAAAGATCCGCCATGAATCGCCGCTCCTTCATCGCCGCTCTCGCCGCCGTCTCCCTCTCCGCCGGCGCCGCCTTCTCGCTCGATCTCGAGCTTTCTCCCTACAAGCCGGTCCGGGCGCTCTCGGGCCATCTGAAATCCGTCGGCTCCGACACCATGCTCCATGAGATGGAGCTGTGGGCGGAGGGCTTCAAAGCCTTCTATCCCGATGTGAAAATCGAGATCGAAGGCAAGGGCTCGAACACGGCGCCGCCCGCGCTGCTTTCCGGGGCGTCGCAGCTCGGCCCCATGTCGCGTCAGATGACTCCCGACGAACTGGAGAGCTTCGAGACGAAATATGGTTACAAGCCCACCGCCGTTCTCGTCGCGGTGGACGCGCTGGCGATCTATGTCCACAAGAACAATCCGGTCCAGTGCCTCACCCTGGAGCAGCTCGACCGCATCTTCGCCGCCGATCCCAAAAGCGCCGGCGGCAAGAGCGCCCATACATGGGGCGATGTCGGCGTGACGGGCGAATGGGCGGCGAAGCCCATCGCCATGTTCGGCCGCAACACGCTGTCGGGCACCAACAAGTTCTTCAAGCAGAACGTGCTGGGCGGCGGCGACTTCAAGGAGGCCGTTCAGCAGCAGCCGGGATCGGAAGCCGTGGTGAAGTCCGTGGCGGCCGATACGGGCGCGATCGGCTATTCCGGCATCGGCTACAAGACAGACGACGTGCGCGCCGTGCCGGTGGCCGCGAGCTTCGGCAAGAAATGCTACGAGGCTTCCTTCGACAACACCTATACGCGCAAATATCCGCTGGCGCGCGGCCTCTATGTTTACATCCTCAAGGACCCGAAGGCGCCGATCGACACGCTCTCCGGCGAATTCGTGAAATATGTCCTGTCGAAGGATGGCCAGACCCAGGCGAAGAAGGGCGGCTATTATCCCATCACCCGCAATATTCGCGAGCACGAGCTGGCGCGGCTGGGTTTGATCGCCTCGGCTGAATAAGCGTTATCGGCCGAGCGCGCCTTCGAACTTCGCGCGCACCTCGGGCGGCAGGCGTTTGGCGCGGCCGCCCTCGACGCAGACGACCTTTACGGCCGCCGTCACGAGCGTTTCCGTTTCACGCAGGACGCGCTGGTCGAGCGTCAGCGAGGCGCCGCCCAGTTCGAGCACGCGCGTTTCGACTCTCAATAGATCGTCCATTACCGCTGGCCGGATGAAATCGAGCTGCATGGCGCGCACGACGAAGAAGGTCGGCGCCCCCGCCGCGCCTTCGAGCAGCGGGCGCTGATCCAGTCCCAGAGAGCGCAGCAGCTCCGTGCGTCCGCGCTCCATGAAGCGGATATAGGACGTGTGATAGACGAGCCCGGAGGCGTCGGTGTCCTCCCAATAGACGCGGACGGGAAGCGTGTGGGCGGCGGACATGCGGACTCTCATTCGATTTCCGCCTGATTGCTTCGCTGCAACGCCCGGCGTCATTGCGAGCCGAAGGCGAAGCAATCCAGGGCGGCAATTGCGGCTCTGGATTGCTTCGGAGCTCACGCTCCTCGCAATGATGGCCGCAGGGCGAACAGATCAAACGGAACTGGCGTCATTCGATACGGTATGTGCGCTTTAGCGCATCTTTCGCCATATGTCCGGGCAATAATCGGATTTGCAGTAAATCGCTAAGGATCAGGGTCCGGCCTCGAACGCCGAGGCCGGAATCAGGGCTCCGTCGCCCTATTCAGTGATGGAGGTTCGACATGAGAATGTCGATCGAGCGCATTTCGGAAATAGCGGACCGCGCCGTCGAGATCGTCGCGACCCTGCTCTTCTTTGGCCTGATATATTTCGTGGCGACGGCGTAAACGCGCCACGGAAAGTTACGCGCGCGCGGGCGATGGACTCCGCGACTTTTCGGGCTGCGGCGCGCGCTCCGGCAGGCTGCGCCGCAGGCGCCGCCAGGCCAGGACGACCGCGCTCGTTGCAAGGACGAGGCCGAGCCCCGCCCAGACCACGATCCAGACGCGGCGCGCGAGATGAAACTCCCGGAACCAGCCGAAATCCCAATGATGGACGGCGGAATAAAGCCAGCGATAGACGCGCCGGCTGTTATCGAGGCGCAGAAGCAGCCTTCCATCCTGCGGATCGAGATAGACCGAGGTCTTGCCGGAGTCGGCGAGATCGACCCGAAGCGCGGGCAGGGGCCGCTCGGCGCGCCCCTGCCCATGGCCCGTGAAGTAGTAGCTGTCATAATCGCGAAGGGTCTCGACCGAGGCGATCGGCTTGTCTCCTGCGAGGCGCCGCACGGCGGCGACGAGCGACGCTTCTGCGAAGTTTTCGACGCCGCCCGCCGCTTTGATCGGCTTACGCGAGCCGTCCTTGGCGTAGGACAGGAGTACAGCCTCCTCGCCGAGACGGCTCCAGCGCAGCTCGACCGTTTCCGCGCCCAGACCGACGGCTGCGGCGGGGCTCCAGTCCCGGATGACGTCCGGAAGATCGCCGCCGCGATAGCGGGCGAGCTCCTCCCGGCTCGGCGTCGCGGGCGTGAAAATCTCGCCCGGATTCGTCGACAGGAAGCCGCTTCCCGCCCAAATGACCGCAAACGCTCCGCCGACGAGGCCGGCCCAGAAATGATATTTGAGCCAGGTCTCGCGATAGGGCTGCGTGCGGCCGCGCGCATAGGTCGGGCGGCCGAAGAAGCCCGGCTTCCATTTGATCCAGCCGATGACGACGCCCGTGAGCGCGCCGACAAAGGCGAAGAGGCCGGCATAGGTCAATGCGCTGCGCCGATAGTCGCCGGCGCCGAGAAGGTCGAGCGGGCGGAAAAGGTGGAGCCAGTTCCCGGCGTAATTGACGGCGCGCGAGAGGCGCGTGGCGGCCTGCAGGACCTCGCCGCTTTTCGCGGAAATGATCAAAACCGTCCCGGCGCCGTCGGCGACGGAGACGCGATGGAAAGGCTTGAGCCCCTCGGCGTTCCGCAAGCCCGGGGCGGCGTCGACCGTGTCGACATAGGCGACCGCCGGGACTGGACCATCGACGGCGAGCCAGTCATGGGCGAGGCGCGGAGCCTCCTCGACGGAGAAGTTCTTGACGCGCCCGTCGACGGCGGAAATGGCGATGCGCCGACCGGAATCGCTTTCGACGAGCCAGAACGGCGCGCCGGCCCGGCGGACAAGGCGCGCCTCCGCGACGAGGTCCGCTCCGCCGCCGGACTGCTTGACGCGCGCCGCCGCGCTCTTCTCCAGCGCCTCGCCGAGCGAGAGCCATGACGCCTCCGGCGAGAGGCTCTCGGCATGCGCCAATTGCCGCTCGCGCGAAACGCCAAGCCCGCCGCTATTGGCGATGACGAGGCCGGAACCGAACCAACCCAGCATGAAGACGGCGAGGACGACGCCGATCCAGCGATGGACAAAAAGAAGCTGCCGCATGACCAAATCCGATACGAGGCATAGCGAACGCCCGCCTCCATCGTCAGGTCGCCGGGCGACGGAGGAACCCGCTTGCGCAAATGAAAGGGGCGTCGCCGCTGGCGGGGAAAAGGCCGCGCCGCGGGCGAGAAGACTATTCCTACTTTATAGGTATGAAATCAGTCAATGGGCTTGGCTGCCCCATACGAGGGCAATCGGGTGAAGAACGATCTCGGGCGGTTAGCCGCCCCATACCTCCCCTTGTACGGGGAGGTCGGCGGTCGCAGGCAAGTTTACGCAGCCTGCGTAAACTTGGCTGCGAGACCGCCGGGTGGGGTCCATGCCGCGATAATATTGATGGGGCTTGACCCCACCCGACCCCGCCATAGCCCGTCTGTAAGACGGGCGTCTTCCAGACGCCCTTTGGCGGGGCCACCCTCCCCGTAAAGGGGAGGGATTCGTTCATGCCCGGCATTCACCC
>Ga0123398_1029388_pt1 | contig 20194 bp, 24 predicted proteins | sample T5LHNO3metaT_FD_89926 | JGI IMG/M metagenome (GOLD analysis project Ga0123398, IMG submission 89926) | Methane-oxidizing artificial microbial communities from Washington, USA to study methane cycling - T5-LHNO3 metaT (Metagenome... | ecosystem: Engineered > Modeled > Simulated communities...
CCCTACCGCGCCAATTTCACCTGCGCCCTCGCCGTCGCCTGGCCCGACGGCCATATCGAGGAATTCGAAGGCCGCGTCGACGGCGTGCTGGTCTTTCCGCCCAAGGGCGACAAGGGCTTCGGCTATGATCCGATCTTCAAGCCGGACGAACTCGACAAGACCTTCGGCGAGATGATGTCGGCGGAAAAGCACGCGCTGCCGGGCGACGGATCCCGCGCGCTCTCGCATCGCGCCAGAGCCTTTCAGGCGCTGGCGAAGGCGTGCCTCGATTAGCGCTCATATCGCCCGTCCGTGCGAGGAGCATATGGCGAAGTCGGGTATGCCCGACTTCGAAAAAATGCTTGCAATGACGGGAATACGGACCGCGTCTCCCACAATCGGAGCCGTCGCGTCGGAATGCCAAGGCCAAGCGCTCCGAGGGATCGCCGCTCGCAGGGCAATCGGGTGAACGACAATCTCGGACATTAGCCGCCAATACCTCCCCTTTACGGGGAGGTCGGCGGTCGCAGGCAAGTTTACGCAGCCTGCGTAAACTTGCCTGCGAGACCGCCGGGTGGGGTTCGCGCCGCGATAATATCGTTGGGGCTTGACCCCACCCGACGCAGCTTCGCTGCGCCGCCCTCCCCGTAAAGGGGAGGGATTCGCTCATGCCCAGCGTTCACCCCATTACCCTGTCGCGGCTCGCCCTTTCTCTTGGCGCGGGCCTGTGCGTTACTATCTTCGGACAATAACAGGCGCGGCGAACGCGCGGTCCTCAGGAAACGCAGGGAAGCCCCATGACCAAGCATGAAACTTTCGCGGCCGCGAAGCCGCCCTTCAAGGCGCGCTACGGCAATTTCATCAATGGCGAATGGGCGGACGCCAGGTCCGGCCGCATCTTCGACAATATCTCGCCGATCACCGGCCGGAAGGTCTGCGAGATCGCGCGCTCCGACAAGGACGACGTCGAGGCCGCGCTCGACGCCGCCCACGCTGCGAAGGACGCATGGGGCCGCGCCAGCGTGGCCGACCGCGCGCGCATCCTCAACAGGATCGCCGACCGGATGGAGGAGAATCTCGCGCTACTCGCCACGGCCGAGACCTGGGACAATGGCAAGCCGATCCGCGAGACGCTCGCCGCCGACATTCCGCTCGCGATCGACCATTTCCGATATTTCGCCGGCGCCGTGCGCGCGCAGGAGGGCGGCGTTTCCGAGATTGATCATGACACTGTCGCCTATCATTTCCACGAGCCGCTCGGCGTCGTGGGCCAGATCATTCCGTGGAACTTCCCGCTGCTGATGGCGGCGTGGAAGCTCGCCCCCGCGCTCGCGGCCGGCAACTGCGTCATCCTGAAGCCGGCGGAACAGACGCCCGCGAGCATTCTCGTCTGGGCGGAAGTCGTCGGCGATCTTCTGCCGAAGGGCGTGCTCAACATCGTCAACGGCTTCGGCCTCGAGGCCGGCAAGCCGCTCGCCTCGTCGAACCGCATCGCCAAGATCGCCTTCACCGGCGAGACGACGACGGGCCGGCTGATCATGCAATACGCCAGCCAGAATCTCATTCCCGTCACGCTGGAGCTCGGCGGCAAATCGCCCAACATCTTCTTCGAGGACGTCGCGCGCGAGGATGACGACTATCTCGACAAGGCGATCGAAGGCTTCGTGATGTTCGCGCTCAATCAGGGCGAGGTCTGCACCTGCCCGAGCCGCGCGCTCATTCACGAGAAGATCTATGACCGCTTCATGGAGCGCGCGCTTGCGCGCGTTGGCGCGATCAAGCAGGGCAATCCGCTCGATCCCGAGACGATGATCGGCGCGCAGGCCTCTTCCGAGCAGCTAGAGAAAATCCTGAGCTATATCGACATCGGCAAGCAGGAAGGCGCCAAGGTGCTCGCCGGCGGCGAGCGCAACACGCTAGCAGGCGATCTCGCCGGCGGCTTCTATGTGAAGCCGACTGTGTTGCAGGGCCATAACCGCATGCGCGTCTTCCAGGAGGAAATCTTCGGCCCCGTCGTGTCGGTGACGACCTTCAAGGATGACGACGAGGCGCTCGCCATCGCCAATGATACGCTTTACGGCCTCGGCGCGGGCGTGTGGAGTCGCGACGTCAATCGCTGCTACCGCTTCGGCCGCGCGATCCAGGCCGGCCGCGTCTGGACGAATTGCTACCACGCCTATCCGGCGCACGCCGCCTTCGGCGGCTACAAGCAGTCCGGCATCGGACGCGAGAACCACAAGATGATGCTCGATCATTACCAGCAGACGAAGAACATGCTGGTGAGCTACAGCCCGAAGAAGCTGGGATTCTTTTAGCGGCGTCCCCTCTCCCCGCAAGCGGGGAGAGGGCGTAAGGGCGTTGCTTGGAGAATGATAGGGAGGGGTCGTGCAACTTGTCCAAACGCCACAACGAGTCACCGCCACCAACGCCGCGCTCGACCTCATCGCGCGCCTTTCGCGCGAGCACGGCCCCATCCTTTTTCACCAGTCCGGCGGCTGCTGCGACGGCTCCGCGCCCATGTGCTATCCGCAAGGCGACTTTCTCGTCGGCGATAGCGACGTGAAGCTCGGCGAAATCGGCGGCGCGCCCTTCTATATCGGGCAAGCGCAGTTCGATTACTGGAAGCACACGCAGCTCATCATCGACGTCGTGCCCGGCCAGGGCGGCATGTTCTCGCTCGACAACGGCACGGGACGCCGCTTTCTGACGCGCTCGCGCCTCTTTTCCGACGCGGAGCTCGCGGCGCTCACACGCTAAGCTCGCGTATTTCAATGTAAATTCAGCGACGTTGACGCATCGCACAAAAGCCGTAACTTCACCTTCGCCTTGTGGCGAATGTGAATGAGGAGCGAGACATGTTGGAAGACTTCAAGAATTTTGCGCTTCGTGGAAATGTCGTCGATCTCGCCGTGGGCGTCATCATCGGCGCCGCTTTCGGCAAGATCATCGACTCCATGGTCGGCGACGTCATCATGCCGGTCATCGGCGCGATCACCGGCGGCCTCGACTTCTCCAACTATTTCCTGCCGCTATCCAAGGCGGCGCATACCGACATGACCTATGAGGAAGCCAAGAAAGTCGGCGCCGTCATCGGCTATGGCCAGTTCATCACGGTCGCGGTCAACTTCATCATCATCGCCTTCGTGCTGTTCCTCGTCATCCAGGCCTTTGAGCGCATGAAGAAGAAGCCCGCCGAGGCGCCCGCCGCGCCGGAGCCGACGAAAACCGAAATTCTGCTCACCGAAATCCGTGACGCGCTGCGCGGCCAGCCGCAATAACGCCGCGCATAGCGGAGGCGTGGACGCCGCGCCTCCCATGAAGCTTTGTCGTCGTCTCATCCGCAAAAGCGCGCTATTATAGGAGCTGGAATCGAGAGGAGACGCGATGACGGAAACGCATGTCGCGGAAAGGCGGCCGGAAGGCCCCGCGCCGCAAAAGGCGGAGGCGATCCGCTACGGGCTCCACAAATGCAGCCTTGGCCTTGCCCTGGTCGCAACGAGCGACAAGGGCGTCTGCTCGATCTGGTTTGGCGACGACGCGGAAGTTTTGCGCGACGACATGCGCGCGCGCTTCCGTGGCATGCCGCTCATCGAGACGCATGATGATCGCGATGGACTTGTCGCCGCCGCGCTGGCGCTGATCGAGGCGCCCTCTTCTCCCGTCGCCTTTCCGATCGACGCGCGCGGCACGGCGTTCCAGCGCCGCGTCTGGAAGGCGCTGCGCGACATTCCGCCCGGCAAGACGGCGAGCTACGCCGACGTTGCGAGAGCCATCGGCGCGCCGACGGCGACACGCGCGGTCGCCGGCGCCTGCGCGGCGAATCCCGTCGCCATCGCCATTCCCTGCCATCGCGTGCTGCGCAGCGACGGCGCGCTCTCCGGCTATCGCGGCGGCGTCGAGCGCAAGCGCGCCTTGCTCGCCCGCGAGGGAATCTCCGCGCCACGCTGACCGCTTCCAGCCCGACGCAAGCGCCGCGCCCTAGCGTGGCGCCTGTCGGGTCATGCGAGGCGGACAATGGAGCCGGTCTATCTCTTCAGTCTCATCGACCAGCAGAAAAGCTGGCTGTCGACGCGGCAATCGCTCGTCGCGCAAAATGTCGCCAACGCCGATACGCCGGGCTACAAGGCGCAGGACCTGCTGCCCTTCTCGCGCATGATCGAGCGCAGCGCGCTCGACATGGCCGGCGCCGACCCGCTACATATGCATCCCTCGCAGACAGAGACGCTCGCCGCCGCCGTCCGGCCCACGGAGGGCTGGGAGACGACCCATTCCGGCAACACGGTCTCGCCGGAGCTCGAGATGATAAAGGCGGGCGAGGTGCGCGGCGCCTTTACGCTCGACACCAATCTCATGCGCGCCTTCCATGGCATGTGGATGTCGGCGGTGCGCGCATGATCGACCCGCTCGACGCCTCGATGAAAGTCGCGGGGGCCGGCCTCGCCGCGCAATCGGCGCGCTTGCGCGTCGTCTCGGAGAACATGGCCAATGCGCAATCGACGGGGAAGACCGCCGGCGCCGATCCTTACGCGCGCAAGACCATCGCCTTCGTCAACGAGTTCGATCGCGCGAGCGGCCTGCGGCTCGTGCGCGTCAACGCCATCGGCGTCGATCCGACGCCATTCGCGATCGAGCGCGATCCCGGCAATCCCGCGGCCGACGCCAATGGCGACGTCAAGCGCCCCAATGTCAATCTGCTCCTGGAAATGGGCGACATGCGCGAAGCCAATCGCGCCTATGAAGCCGATCTGCAAATCATGAAACAATCGCGCGATCTCCTCGCCATGACCGTCGATCTCCTGAAAGGCCTCTGATGATTCCGCTCGCGCCCATCGCCGCCGCCGCTATTGGCCCGCTCGCCGAAACAGCCGTCACGACCATCGCCGGCGCGCCGCGCCTCGCCGCGGGCGCGCAAGCCGCCGTCGCTTCCTTCGGCGACGTCTTGCAGCAATTCGCGGGCGGTACGGTCGAGTCGCTCAAGAAAGGCGAGGCCGCGGCCATCGCCGGCGTCGAAGGCGAGGCCCCGCTGCAAAATGTGGTGAGCGCGGTGATGCAAGCGGAGCGCGACCTGCATGCGGCCATCGCGCTGCGCGACAAGGCCGTCGCCGCCTATCAGGACATCAGTCGCATGGCGATTTGAGGAGCGCGCATCATGAGAGCACTCGCTATCGCCGCCACCGGTATGAGCGCCCAACAGCAGAATATCGAAGTCATCGCGCACAACATCGCCAACATCAACACCACCGGCTTCAAGCGCGCCCGCGCCGAATTCACCGACCTGCTCTATCAGACGGAGCGGATTCAAGGCGTCTCCAATCGCGGCCGCGACGCGACCGTTCCGCAAGGCGCGCAATTCGGCCTCGGCGTGCGCACGGCCGCCGTGCGCAGCCTGCAACAGCAGGGCGCGATGGCCAATACCGGCAACGCCTATGATCTGAGCCTCAACGGGCATGGCTGGTTTCAGATTCTCGGACCGGACAATGAAACGCTCTATACGCGCGCGGGCTCCTTCAGCACGAACGCTAACGGCCAACTCGTCACCGTCGACGGCTATCAGTTGAGCCCGACGATCACAGTGCCCAACAATACGCTGAGCGTCTCGGTGAGCCAGACCGGAATCGTCTCGGCGATGATCGCCGGACAGACGCAGCCGCAACAGCTCGGCCAGCTCACCATCGCCACTTTCCCCAATGACGCAGGCCTCGAGGCGCTCGGCGGCAATCTCTTCCGGCAGACATTCGCCTCCGGCCAGCCTATCGTCGGCGTGCCCGGCGATCCGGGCTTCGGCGTGGTGAATCAAGGCTATCTCGAAAGCTCCAATGTCGACCCGGTGAAGGAGCTCGTCAACCTCATCGCCGCGCAGCGCGCCTTCGAGCTCAACTCCAAGGTGATTCAGGCCGCCGACGAAATGGCGGGCACGGTGTCGAAAGGCGTCAGATGATCCGGCTCGTCTTCGTCGCGCTTGCGGCGGTCTTCGCGATTGCGCAAGCGAATGCGCAGGAGAAGCTCCCTGTCGCGCGCATCGCCATCTATCCCGGCGACATGATCGCGGAGTCGATGCTCGACGAGCGCGCCTATGGCCTCGCGCCGGGATCGGAAGCGCTTTATGCGCGTTCGCGCGACATGCTCGTCGGCAAGGTGGCGCGCCGGACGCTTCTTCCCGGCCAGCCCATTCCCGCCATCGCCGTCGACAATCCGCGCATTGTCAATGTCGGCGCGCAAATCAAGATCGTCTTCTTGGAAGACGGACTCCAGATCGTCGCTTACGGCATTGCGCAGCAGGCTGGCGGCATCGGTGATTTCATTCGCGTGCGCAATCAGGACAGTGGTCTTTTCATTTCCGGCCGCGTCCAAAGCGACGGCTCCGTCCGCGTCGGCGAGGGCTGATGAAACGCCGCGCGATGCTCGCCGTCATGCTTCTTTTCGTATCGCAGGCGGACGCCGACGTGCGCATCAAGGACATCGCCGCGCCCATTGGACCGCGCGACTATCAGCTCGTCGGCTACGGGCTCGTGATCGGCCTGCAAGGCACGGGCGACACGCTGCGCAACGCGCCCTTCACCGAGCAATCCGCGTCCGCCCTCCTCGATCGAATGGGCGTCAATGTGCGGCCGAACAACAGCATGCGCACGCGCAATATCGCGGCTGTCATGGTGACGGCCGCGCTGCCGCCCTTTACGAGCTGGGGCTCCACGATCGACGTCACGGTCTCGTCCATGGGCGACGCCACCTCGCTCATGGGCGGCACCCTGGTGCTGACCTCGCTCACCGGCCTCGACGGCGCCGTCTACGCGGTGGCGCAAGGGCCGATCGCCGTCTCCGGCTTCGCCGCGCAGGGCCAGAACGAGACGCTCACCCATGGCGTCGCCACGGTCGGCCGCATTCCCAACGGCGCGACGATCGAGCGCGAGCCGCCGCGCCCGACCGTCTCGAGCGACGGCCAGCTCGTTCTGCAATTGCGCAATCCCGATTACACGACCTCCGTGCGCGTCGCCGACGCCATCAACAGATTTGCGCGCCAGCGCTACCGCGCCGCGCTCGCCCGCGAAAGGGACGATCGCAGCGTCATTCTCGCGCTTCCCAACGGCGCGCACGCCACGCGCCTCCTCGCCGAGATCGGCGAATTGCGGGTCGCGGTCGAGACGCCGGCGCGCGTCGTCATCGACGAGCGCACCGGTACGGTGGTCATTGGCGCCGACGTGCAGATTTCACCCGTCGCCGTCACCCATGGCGGACTCACGGTGCGCATCAGCGAAACGCCGGAGGTCTCGCAACCCGCGCCCTTCTCCAACGGCCGCACGACGGTGACGACGCAGACGACGATCTCCGCCGCCGAGCAAACCGGGCAGGTGGCTACGCTCGCGGGCCCGACATTGAAGCAACTCGTCAAGGGCCTGAATCAGATCGGCCTGAAGCCCACGGGGATCATCTCGATCCTTCAGGCGATCAAGAGCGCCGGCGCGCTACAGGCCGACCTCATCATTCAATAGCTGTTGCGGCGCGCCGACAGCCGGTCCAGCAAGTGAATCAATTCCGCGACGGGACGATAGAATTCCTGCGGAATCATCTTGTCCACCTCGACGAAGTCGAACATCGCCCGCGCCAAATCCTTGCGCTCGAGAACCGGAACGCCATTGCTTTCCGCGATCTCCCTGATCTTGAGTGCGACGAGATCCCTGCCCTTCGCCAGAACGAGCGGCGCGCCGCCCTCCTCGCGCACATAGCGCAGCGCGATCGCGTAGTGCGTAGGGTTCGCGACGACGAAGCTCGCTTTTGGCACGGCGGCGATCATGCGCCGGCGCGAGCGATCCATGGCGAGCGAGCGCATGCGCGCCTTGACGAGAGGATCGCCCTCCGCCTGCTTGAACTCCTCCTTCAGCTCCTGCCGGCTCATGCGGAGATCGCGCCGCCATTTGAATTTCGTCCAGGCGAAATCGGCGGCGGCGAGCGCGGCGACCGAGAGCGCCACGACGCTCGTGAGATGAAGCAACAGTCTCAGCGTCAGCGAAGGAAGGCCGCGCGGCTCCATGCGCATCGCGTCAGCATAGGCGGACCAATCGCCTTGAAAGACAATCGCCGAGGCCGCTCCGACGGCGGCGATCTTTATCGCGGCCTTCGCAAGCTCCATCAATCCGGCGAGGCCGAAGAGCCGCCTCCAGCCCGCCTTCGGAGAAATCCGCGACCAATCCGGCGCGACCCGCTCCGCCACGAAACGGGGCGCGCCCTGGATGAAGGCGGCGGCGATTCCCGCAAGCGTGAAGGCGAGCAGCATTGGAGTCAGGAAATGCGCGCATTCCAGACCGACGACCTGCAAATATCGATAGACGTCGGAATCGGCGCGCAATCTGAGGGCCGCGGAATTGGCGAGCAGGAGCGCCAAAGCCTCGGCGAGCCGGGGACCGACCGTCTCGACGAGAAACGCCAGGCAGGCGAGCAGCGCGAAGACGCCGAGCGCGATCGCGACGTCGCGGGAAACCGGCGTGCGGCCCTGCTCGACCGTGTCCCTGATCTTCTTTTCCGTCGCCTCTTCCGTTTTGGAGTCGGCGTCTTCGTTCTCCGACACGTCGCCGCTCTCACGCCCCGTCTTCGGCCGCGGTCAGATCAATCAGGCCCTGGCCGGCGAGGCGCAGCACGAGATTGGCGATCTCGCGCTGCGCGGCGAGGATTTCCCGGCGCGGCGTTTCCGTGGGCGCGGCGAGTTCCGCCTCCACCATGCGCCGCGTGCGGGCGGAGAGGCAGGGAAGCACAGCCTCGCGCATCGCCGCATCCGAGTCGCGCAGCGCCAGAATGACGCGATCCGTCGGCGCCTGATCGAAGATCGCCATGCGCGCGCGCTGACCAAGATTGGCGATGTCTTCAAAGGAGAAGAGCAGCGCCTTGAGCTGCTCGGCGAGGATCGGCTCCGCCTCCGAGAGGCCCGCAAGCACATCGTTGATCTGATCGCGATCGAGCTGATTGACGATCCCCGCCACCCTGGCGCTCACCTCGGAGGTCGACGGCGCGTTGGTCGTCGCGAACAGATCCTCCTGCAAGGCCTCCTCGACGAGATGCAGAATGGGCTCGGCGACGGGTTTCGAAATCAGCATGCGGCGCATCGCTTGCGCCCGCAGCGGCGCCGGCAATTGCGCCAGCGCGCGCGCGGCGACGGCCGGATCGACCTTTCCCAGAACGATGGCGATCGTCTGCGGATGCTCCGCCGAAAGATAATCGGCCAGCATCTTGTCCGGCAGCGCCGCGACGCGCCGCCACAGAAACTGGTTCGAGCTTCCCCGAACGTCCGACATGATGTCGGCGACCTGCTCGTCCGGCAGGACGCTTGCGAGCAATTCCTCCGCCAGGGCCGGACCGCCGACGAGATCGGGCTCGCCGCCGCGAATTTCCTCCACGAGGCCGGCGCATATGTCGTCCACCGCCGATTGGGGAACCGCGCCGAGGCTCGCGGCGACGCGCGCGACGCGTCGCAGCTCCTGATGGTCGAAATGCTTCAGGACGCGGCTCGACGCGTCGCGATCCAGCGCCAGCAACACCGCGGCGACCTTCTCCGCGCCGCCGAGCGGGCCGCTCTTTTCCTGCACAGGAAGGTCTGTCATCGCGCGGCGTCGACTAGCTCATCTGCTCATGCTGCGGCTCGCAGATTTCCGTCAGGGAAACGCCGAAGCGCGCGCCGTCCTCCTCCACCACCACCACTTCGCCCCGCGCGATCGTGCGGCCGTTGACGACGACGTCTACCGGATCGCCGACGCGATGATCGAGCGGCACGACGGCGCCGCGACCGAGCTTCAACAGGCTGGAGACGGGCAGGGTCGCCGATCCGACCACGACCTGAAGAACAACGGGAATGCGCAAAATCGAATCGATGCGGCGCGCCTGAATGCGCGCATCGTCGTCCGGCTTCGGCGCCTTCTCCGAAGAACGCCGCGTCTGGGCCGCATCCCGATCAAGTTCGACATTGCTCATCGCCGCCTTTTCCCTTCGTCCCGTCAGACGCCCAGAATGTTTTCGATATAGGACTCGCGCTCGTCCGAGAATTCTTCCAGCCGCACCGTGTATTTCCCGTCCTTCTGCCCCAGCGTGCACCAGAAGAGCGTGCGGCCTTCCGACACCACGCGGATCGGACTGGTCGGCGCGATCGGCAGCCGCAGCACGTCGCCGACCTCGAGCCGGGCGACGTCGCCCAGCGTAAAGCCGCGCGCCTCGATCTTCACTTCCGCCGTCACCTCCGTTCGCACGACATTGTCGTAGAGATTGACGGACCATTTCTCGTCGGTCGCCTGCCCCTCGGCGCCCGGCGCGCGCGCGAGAATGTTGCGGAAGGGATCGAGCGCCGTGCGCGGCAAAGCGAGGAGCGCCTGTCCCGAATGCTCGCGATATTGCAGGCTCAGCCTGACGAGCACCGCGACGGCGGCCTTCGGGCCAAGCGAAAAGAAGCCCGCCTCCTCCGCGCCCCAATCGCGCTCGAACGAAACCGGCGCGATCGACGCAAACGCCGCCGCGACCTGGTCGAGAAGCCTGAATGCCGCGAAGCCGAGGATGGCGTCCTCGATGCGCGTCATCGGACGCTCGCAGGCCGGCGCGACAATGTTCGAACCAAGCAGCAATTCGAAAGTCATACGATGAAAAGCGTCGTCGACGGCCAATGCGGCGCGCGCCTCCAGCCCAGCGGCGCGATAGACGAACGTCCTGCCGATCCCGCCGAAATTTTCCGTCAGCTCTCCGACGCGCAGGGCTTCGAGGCCGTCCATCGTCAGCAAGACGCCCTCCTCATATTGCCCGAGAAAGCGGGAGAAGCCCGCAGCCGTCTCTTCGAATATGAGCGCAAGCCCCGGCATGCGATCCAGCGTCGCTTCGCCGATCAGCACCAATGGCTCGTCGAAACCCGGATCGGCCGAATGCTCTCTATTCGTCATGCTGCCTCCGCCACGGCGGCGCCGCCGTTTAAGGTCTCATTCTCGACCTCGTCGATCGTCGGCCGGTCATGCGCGGGAATGGATTTGCGTCCATGTTCGACGGCGACCTGCGGCAAGGCGCCGTTCATGAAGGCGAGCAGGGTCTGCTTGATGATGAGAAAGACGTGGCATTCCTTGCTGCGCGCGACCTTCACCTTGTAGGCGAGCGGCGTCATGATCCCATAGGAAACGAAGATGCCGGCGAAGGTGCCGACCATTGCGGCGCCGATCAGCCCGCCCAGCAGCTCCGGCGACTGATCGAGCGCGCCCATGGCCTTGATGACGCCGAGCACCGCGGCGACGATTCCGAGCGCCGGCAGGCCGTCGCCCACCGCCGTCAGCGCCTGGTAAGGCTTCAGCTTGTCGTGCTTGATCGCCGCGATTTCCTCATCCATCAGGCTTTCGATTTCGAAGGTCTTGACGTTTCCGATGATGTACAGGCGGCAATAGTCGCAGATGAAGGTCGTGATTTCCGCGTTCTTGAGCACATTGGGAAACGCAGCGAACAGCGCCGACTCCCCCGGCTGGTCGATATGCGTCTCCACCTCGGTGCGAGACTTGCTCCGCAGCTCACGCATGAGAATGTGCAGGAGGCCGAGTATGTCGAGATAGTCGCGGCGCTTCGGCGTCTTCTCGAGCACCGCCTGCATGACGGCCTTGCCCGTATCCTTGATGACCTTGGTGGGATTGGCCACGATGAAAGTGCCGAGCGCCGAGCCCATGATGATCACGAATTCCCAGGGCTGCCACAGAACGATCAAATGGCCGCCGAGCGCCGCGAAGCCGCCCAGCATGCAGCCCATGGTCACGACGAGACCGATGACGAAGCTCATTTCATCACGCTCTTTCTTGTCCTCAAGACAAGCTCTGCATAAGTTGTGGGACTTACCCGAGCCTGATGTCGCGCCTCATTCGCGGCAAAAGGACCGGGCGTCCGGCGTCCATGCGCCAAAGCCGCTCCCGACCATGTTCGCGATGACGGCGCAGACATAACGACGCTGGGCGGGCGCGTTGCCCGGTCCTGCATGGTAACGCGCCACGGCGGCGGTCCAGCTCCCCTCGCTTCGTTTCAAGTCCTTCAGGAAGCGCGCCGCATAATCGACATTGCGGACCGGATCGAACATTTCTTCGACAGAGCCGAATTGGCGGCCGTGATAGCGATAGTTGATCTGCATGCAGCCAATATCGACGAGCTTCTCGCCGCGCCGCCGCGCCGCGTCGAATGTCGCAAGCGCCTCATCGAGCGTGGCGTTGAAAGCCGGCCGTCCATGCACATTCATCGCATAGGCATGAAGTTGACCGCGCTGTCCGGTTTCGGTGAGCGCCACGGCATAGAGCACGGCGACAGGCACCGCGCGGGCGCGCGCGGCGCGGATCATTTCCGCTTCGCAGACATTCGCTTCCGCACGCGCCTCGCTACAAGACAAGCCCGACAGGCGCGAAAGAAGAAGGAGCGTCGTCGCGAGGCCTCGCCGCGCGCTCTTGTCCGTCCTGCCTTTCCTGCCGGCTCGACCGACCGTCATGCGCGAAGCCCCCATTGAAACTTCCGCCGCTTTCAACCGACGGATCCGACGCCGCGACGATTGGCGGCGTCGGCGGCAATACGCCCACTTCATAGGAATCGAGGATCAGGCCCTTGTCGCCGATCGCCGTCGACAGCGCCTCGCGCGCTTGCAGCAACACCGGCGCGACGTCGGACTGGGCCTCCATTCTGATCTCGATCCGGGACTGCGTGACTTTCATGCGCACCGAAATCGCTCCGAGCGTCGCCGGCTCGACCTCGAACGTCAAAATCTTCAGGGCCTCCCGATGCGGCGCGGCCTTGAAGCCGCCCTGACGCCCGAGGGAAGCGCTTCCGTCCGACTCCGTCGAAGCGACGGCGTCGAGCGACCGGCCAATCGCGAGAGGGATGTGAACGCCAATATCGCCAAAGCGGATATTCATGCGCTCGTTCGAAGCGGGATTTCGCTCCGTGTCGCCCGTAACGCGAAATCCCGCTATGCGCTCGTTCGAATTCTCGCCGCGCGGCGCCGAAGGCGCGACGGCAGGCGGGATTTCCGCCGCGGCGCAGATCCGCTCGAACGGAGCCGCGCGATCGCTCTTCGAGAGCGGCGGACGGCGAATGACGTCTTTTCCGACATCCAAAGCGACGTCGCGACCGCGGGCCGCGTCGACGCCGGCCGTCTCGCCAGTCGTAGCCGGCGCTCCCTCGCCTTCTCCTGGCAAGGCGAGGATCGCGCCAAAAGGAAAGAGCGGCGGAGGAAGCGCCGCCCCTGTTCCCGACGCGCCATTCGAGCCGCGCTCCAGCGAATCGGCGGGCGCATCCGACGACTTGTCGGCGACGCTTCTGGCGATCCGCGCGAAATCTTCCGCGGCGATGGCGTCGGTCTTGAGAAAGGGGCCTTGCGTCGAACATGCGCGCGAGTTCGAAGAGTTTCCGAGCGCTTCTCCCAAGGGATTCATCGACGATCCGCCCTCTTCAAGAGTTCATCGGCTTCCGCGAGCGCGCGACGCGCCATCGTCGCCAATTCGTCCTTTTCCTCCTCCGGCGCCACTTTCTCGTCGGACGGCGCCTCAAGCTTCGCGCCGACGCTCATCGCGAGCCTGACGAGCTCAGCGTCCTCGACAGGCAGGTCCGCAATCTCCAACCCGCGAAGGGCAGAGACGCCTTGCTGATCTCGAAGCGTCGCAAGCGCGGCGCGGTAGACGCCGATGCGCCGGCGCGACCTCGCATCCGGAACATCCCTTTCAGCCATTTCGATCGCCCTTTCGGATTCGCCGAAATTGCCCGCGAGCAGCGCCCGGCGCGATCGGGCGAGATAGAGATTGATCCGTTCGCTTGCCGGCGCCTTGTTCAAAACGAGATCGAAACGCGAAGAGAAGGTCGCAGACGCCGGCGCCGCCTCCGCCATATTGGGAAGCTGGCTCCAGAAGTGGCGCGCGAAGGGAGAGGACGCATATTTGGCGGCGTATCGCACCGCGAGCAGCCCGAGTTTTTCGCCGTCGCGCGACGGGTCCAGGATCGAGATTTCACGCCTGAGCGCCGCCTCTTCAACCAGCGAACCAGGCATGAGAAGGCGAGCGAGATCGAGAAGCGCGATCGCCCGCGCATTGTCCGCGCCGATGAGCGCGCCCGCTTGCACAAGCGCAAGATGCCCGCCGAGCGAGGCCGGATATTGCCGTGCGTCGAAGCGCATCAACGCCTCCGACGCACCGGGGTCGCCGGCCGCATATAAGAGGCTGGCGTGGAGGAGCGCGCCGAGATCGTTTCTTGCGCGGCGCGTAGAGGCCAGGTCGCGCAGCTTTTCGGAGGCGCCGCCGCACAAGAGATAGACGATCGCCGCGCGCATATTTCCTTCTTCCGACAAAATCTCCGGATCGGCCTTTGCGAACATTCTCTCGATGAGATCGAATTGCTGCGCCGAGCGTTCGCGCGCCGCCGCATCGCCGGCGACCATGCGGTTTTGCAGCGCGTTGAGATCGCGCACCATGTCGACGAGCTGCTCCGCGCGCGCGTCGATGGCGACGAAAATGGAAGCGAGCAGGATTATCCATTGCGCCGTTCTCATCGCTCGGCTCCCCGCAACAGGATTTCAATGCGTCTGTTGACGGGCGCGAGCGGGTCTTTCGGCGTCTTCAGGCGACGGTCCGCATAGCCGACGATCCTGCCGATGCGGGCGGCGGGCAGGCCGCCGCGAATCAGCATGTAGTTCACGATCGTGGCCCGATCGCTCGACAGCCGCCAATTGTCGTAATGCCTGCTCGAATAGGAGCGACCGTCCGTATGGCCGCGCAATTCGACCTCGCCGCGGCGCCCGGCAAGTATCTTTCCGATTTGCGCGATGATGCGCACGAGCTGTGGGCGCGGCTCGATCGAACCGACGGCGAACATCGAAAAATTTGCGTCGTCTGTGAGGCTGATCAGGAGGCCTTCGTCGGACGGCTTCACCTCGACTTTCGGGGCGCGGGCCTCCTGGGCGGCGATGCGCTCGATCTCGGCGCGAAGCGCGCTCGCAGCCTTTCCGCTCAGCGAAGCGTCATCCGGCGCTTCTGGCGACGACGCGCCGCTCCTCGGCGCGCGATCGAAAGGATCGCGCGGAGCGTCCCGCGGGGGCGGCGGCGCGCGTTCCTGCGCCGCGATTTCATCGAGCGCCTTCAGGGGCTCGCTGTGCAACGCCGCTTCCTTGTCGCCCGGCCTGTCCTCCGGCGCCGGCTCGACATGCTCGCTCGACTGCGCGCTTTTTCCTCCCTCTTGCTGCGCGGGATCGCGAAGCCCCTTATGCGCCGACGTCGCGTCGACCAGTTGAATCGGATTGAAATATTGAACGATCGCGGCCTTCGTTTCTTTCGACGTCGAATTGATGAGCCACATCACCAGGAAGAAGGCCATCATCGCCGTCATGAAATCAGCGAAGGCGAGCTTCCACACGCCTCCGTGATGCTCCTCCTCGTCGTCGCCGCGCTTGCGGCGAATGATCGTCGGGGCGTCGTCGGTCATCATCCGTCGCGCTCCGCTTTCGCAAGTCGGCTCATCCATGCGCCGAGTCGCGTCTCAAGTCGCGCCGCGCGCAAGTCGACGCGCACGTCGACAGCGTCGGACTCGATCCGGATCGCGGCTATTTTCTCGGCTCCAAGAGCGAGTTGAACCTTTTCGACAAGATCGGCGGGTCCGGCCAGACTAACCACGGGGGCGTTTTCGTCGGCGATCGCGCGGCGCGCGGCGCAAATGAGCTCTTCGAGCGACTTTTCAGCGATCTCGCGAGATACGAATGGCGTCATGACGCGGGCGACGTCGGCTCGAAGCTCGGCAAGACCCGCCTCCAATGCTTGCATCAGGCGCTCGCCAAGCGTCCGCGCTTCTTCCCGGGTCCATTGCTCGCGCGCAAGAAGCAAGGCGCGCGCATGCTCATCTCTTTCTATTTGCAGACGCGCCGCGAAGGCTTCCTCGAGATTCCGACGGATGGATTCGACGTCGCTTTGAGCCGCCGCTCCCGGCGCAGCGGCGGCGTCTTTCTCCAGTTCGCGTTTCTTTTCGTTGACCGGCGGGGGCTCGATGGGCGGATCGACGGCGTCGAAGCATTGCAGATATGCCGAAATGTTGTGGATCGTCATAGCGGGGCTCAGGACCGCATCCATTGTTTCATGATCGCGGCGGCCTGGGCGTCATCTTTCTCGATCAGTTGCTCGAGGCGCCGCCGCGCATTGTCCTTCCCGGCGCCAGCTATTCCTTCGATCAGGCTCTGGCCGAGATCGGGGAGAAGCGGCGTCGCGACGTTCTTCGTTGCTGCGTCAAGCGCCAATGGCTGCGCCTGGGCGATCAGGGGCGGCGGCTCCAGCCTCTCCTGGGGCCGCTCGGCGAGAAGAACGCGGCGCGCCGGCGCGAGCCCGAAAATCACGACAAGCGCGGCGATGGCGATCGCAGTCAAGGCGTTGAGGATGGCGCCGAGATGGCTGACGAGCGTCGCGACGAATCCCGGATTTTCAACAGGGCCGATCTCGCGCTCGTTGAACATGAAATCCACGGCTGTCACCTTGAGCGTGTCGCCACGCTCCTTTTTCAGTCCCGCCGCCGAAAACACGAGCTGCTCAATTTCCTTGAGCCGCGCGTCGACGGCCTCGGGCTTTAGCGGCTCCTTATTGGGCTCGGCGAAAGCCGATCTGTTCACGAGCACGGCGACGGAAAGATGCTCGATATTGTAGCCGCCGCTCACGGTCGTCACCGTTTTCGACGAAAGCTCGAAATTGGTGAGCTCCTCGCTTTTCTTGCTTTCATCGGTCGACTGCCTGCCGTCGACGGCGGCCGTATTGTTCTGCGGAATATTTCGTTCGACGCTGGTTGTCTGCGCGCCGCCGCTGTTCTGCGATTGCGCGCTTTCCTTCACGGTGCGGATGGACCGCTCGACGCGCGACTCGGGATCAAAGATCGTCTCATTGATCTGCTTACGGTCCGTGTTGACGCGCGCGCGCACGCTCACCTGGAAATTCGGCAGACGCAGATAGGGCGTCAGCGTGCGGCGGATATTATCCTGTATGTCCTTCGCGACGCTTTTCTCGAGCGTCAGGGTTTTCGCCGGAACGGCGTCGCCGGCTTCGCTGTCGGACGACGAGAGAATAACGCCGTCCGTGTTGAGCACGGTCACCTGATCGACCGTCATGCCGGGCAGCGACGAGGCGACGAGGTGACGGATCGCCTGAGCGGCGCTCGAATCGTCAGGTCCTTCTGTGCGAATGATGACCGACGCCGAAGGCGGCTGCCTGACGCGACGGAACGAGCCTTCGTCGGGCATGACGATATGCACGCGCGCGGCCTTCACGCCGCGAATGAGCTGGATCGTGCGCGCCAGCTCGCCTTCGAGCGCACGCACGCGCGTAACCTCCTGCATGAAGGAGGTGAGTCCCAGCGCGCCGACCTTGTCGAAGAGTTCGTAGCCGGTATTGGCGCTTTGCGGGAGACCGCGCTCGGCAAGCAACATGCGCGCCTGCGCGGTCTGGCCATAGGGCACGGAGACCGCATTGCCTTCGGGATTGACGTCGAAAGCGACGCCGGCCGCTTTCAGGGCGGCGCCGATGCGGCTCACATCCTCCCGGTCGAGACCGGCATAGAGCGTTTCGAAATTCGGCCGCGACAGATAATAGGCCGCGACGGAGACGACGCCAACGACGAGCGCGAATGTCAGACCAAGCGCGGCGAGCTTTCTGCCGCCGAGCGCTTTCAGATTATCGAAGAGGAGCGTGAGGCGATCCATGGCGACGTTGCGAAAGCTCCCAGACGGCTTTCGCAAACATTCGCCGCATTGGCTTGCGCGAGCATTGCGCCGCAACGCCTCAAGACATTTCTTAACAAAAGGTTAACAAGCGATTCCGTTCACACGGCAGGCCGCGCCGGAGACGGCGCGGCCCTCCTCGTTCGGGAGCCAGGACGGAAACCTTACTGGAAGAGCTTCAGGATGATCTGCGCGTTCTGGTTCGCGATCGACAGCGACTGGACGCCGAGCTGCTGCTGCGTCTGCAACGCCTGCAGGCGCGTGGACGCTTCGTTCATATCCGCGTCGACGAGCGAGGAGACGCCGGTGGTGAGCGCCTCGCTCATCGTCTTGATGAACTCGTTCTGCTGCGTCACGCGGGTCGTCGTCGCGCCGATTTCCGAGGCGTAGGTCGTCAGATCCGCGATCGCCTTGTCGGCGTTGGACAGCGTATCCGCAATCGTCGCGGCCGAGAGATCGGCAGCCACGAGCCCGGTGAAGTCCGTCGCCGCGGCCGAGCCTGTCGCCTGCGCGCTCTCGAGAATGCCCGTGCCGCCGGCGTTTGTGAGATCGCGCACGGTAAGATCGATCGTGCCGACGACGGAAGCGGCGGTTCCGCTTCCGTTATTGTACGACGCAATGAACTTTATGGGGCTCGTCTGCGAGCCGTCGGTCACGTTGAGCCCCGTAAAGGTTGCGGAGGAGACGACGCTTTTGAGCCGCTCGCCGAACTGCTGCAGGCTGGTGAGGATCTTCGCCTGATCCGCGCCCGGCTGCTGGGCGTCGGTGAGCGCGATCTTGATGTCGTTCATCGTCGAAAGCGCGCTTTTGACGGCGGCGGTGGCGACATTGAGGACGGATTCCGAGGACGACAGCGAGTCGGCGATCGTCGACAACGCCCCGTTGTCCGATTTCATCGCCTCGGCGATCGACCAGGTGGAGGCGTTGTCGGCGGCGCTGGAAATCTTGAGGCCGGTCGAGATTTCCTTCTGTGTGCTGTTGAGGGACGCCTGCGTCATGCGCAGCGACTGGAGCGCGGTGATGGCGGAAGCGTTGACAAGAATGCTAGACATGTTGCGTCGATCCCTTGCGAACTGAGAACTTGTAAGGGACATACCGGTGCTGCGCCGGTTCGACGGAAATGGCGTCATGCCGCGGGCTTTCGCCCGTCCGAAGCAATCGTCGATCGAGACCGCGTCTTGCGGCCCGTTTCATCGACGCCGCAACCTTACACGAAGGCGCGGCGTTAGGCAGGACTTTGGCGGAACGCGCTTAACGAAGCGTTAAATCCCCGCGGCGCCTCACGCCGCGGCGCCGCAGCACTTCTTGTATTTCTTGCCGGAGCCGCAGGGACACGGATCGTTGCGGCCGGGTTGCCTGCCCTTCATGATCGGCTCGTTCTTGCGATTGGCCTCTTCCTGAAAATACCAGCGGCCGTCGATCTTCGTGAACAGCGAGCGCTCGCGATGGTCGTAGCGCTGGCCTTCGTTTACGAAGCTCGCGACAAATTCGACATAGCCGCTCTCGTCGCCTTCGCGTCCGTCCTCGGTCGAGAGTATGTCGAGACCAAGCCATTGCGACTGGCGCGCCCAATGGGCGATCGCCTTCCGGTCGAAATCATGACGCGTATCGGGCGCCAGCGTCTCTTCGAGATAATCGATCTCGCCGCGCACGAAGGACGTATAGCGCGAGCGCATGAGCGCCTCGGCGGTCGGCGGCGCCCTGCGCTCTTCGAGGTAAGGCTTGCAGCAATCGGCGTAGTCGCGCTTTTCGGCGTCGGTCGCGCGGCAGGGGCAGATTGCGTCGGTCATGCTCGGCTCATTCGTGGATCGGTCGTTTTCTTGCGCCTTCCCTATGCGATGGAGGAAAGCGCGTCCACTCATTTTGACGGCGGCAGCCGCGCCAGCCCATTGGAGGACGCAAGCGACGATTTGAGCGCGGGAGGAACTGGCAGTTCGACAGGTCGAAAGTCCGGCGCGGGCGTCCCCCGGCGGAGCTCACGAAGGTTTCAACCACGATCCGACTCGACGCGGATGTTTTGGAGCGGTTTCGCGCCGGCGGTCCCGGCTGGCAGTCGCGCATCAACGCCGCCTTGCGCGAGTGGCTCGACGCGCGAACCCAAAGATAGCGAGGACCGTCTTCGCTCTTCGGATATTGCGGCTCGCCGTTTCGCGCGCATACGAAAAGAGCGGCCCGGCTCGCGCCGGCGCCGCTTCTTGTCGATGGCGATCGCCGCGTCAGGCCGCGCCTTTGGACTTCTCGGCCTCAAGGAGCTTGACCGCCTCGATCGCGAGAGGGGTGAGGCCGTCGCCGCCATGTTTCACATGCGCGATGATCGCCTCGCGCATATGAGGCTCCCAAAACTTACGCAGATGCTCGGCCATGCCCTTCTCCGCGCCAACCTTCTGCGCGCCCCAAAACGCCCCAATCTGGTTGGCCATTTTCACGAGCTTCTCAACTGAATCATGCGACATGGGCGGAGACCTGTTCGAGGATGCGTCCTGGATGGGTGAAGATTTCGAAGTCGCG
>Ga0123398_1008198_pt1 | contig 20062 bp, 10 predicted proteins | sample T5LHNO3metaT_FD_89926 | JGI IMG/M metagenome (GOLD analysis project Ga0123398, IMG submission 89926) | Methane-oxidizing artificial microbial communities from Washington, USA to study methane cycling - T5-LHNO3 metaT (Metagenome... | ecosystem: Engineered > Modeled > Simulated communities...
CCGTTGCCAGGCTGTTCTCCCCGCCCCAATACCTTTTATCCTTAAGCGCTAAGCGTTGCGGAAAACCGGCAAGCCAAAAAGCCGGTCGTGCAAGGCAAATAGCTTCAAGCGCAAGCCAAGATAAGTGTGTTCGCCAGGTAAAAAGCGATTCGGGCAAACCACATTGGTGCAACCCCAAATCTCGACGGCCTTGCGCGCAGGCCAACAAGCCGTTCGTACACGGCAAATAGCGTCAATCGCAAACCTGGCTAAGCAAACGCGCAGGCAGAAACGGTGTTCGCCGATAGCAAATTACCTTAACCGCAAGCCACGACACGCTTGCGCGCAGGGTAAAAAGCTATTCGGGCAAACCAAATCGATTGAAATTCTAGCCTCCAGCACTTGCGCGTTGGCCACCGAGCCATTTGCACACGGCAATTCGCTGCAGCCAATAGCTGTCCGACGGTTAGCTGCAGGGCTTTCGGTGTCGCCCCAATTTCAAAACAGTGTGTGCGCAAGGTGTTAGGGGCGTAAGGCCTTCAACAGAACGGTCACCTGATTGTTGGATTGATGATGCTGCGAGAGCTAACGCAGTCTGGCAGGCCGTGGCATTCTTGTTGTCGCCCATCGATCTTTGGTGATGAGACTACAAATATTGGAGATGTCACCATGTTTAACGTAGTCTGTTGTCCTCACCTATCTGCCTAATCGTGCATAGGGACGGGGGCTCGTAATTTTCAAGAACTCGTTTATAGTGCCGTGTCATCGCCGATATAACCGGGTAATGCGAGTTTTATGGCATCAACTTTAGCTACGACCGCGCCCCTGGCCCACTAGCATATTGACAGAGTAGGTAAAACTGACATGAGCCGTATCCTGTTCGCCTGGGAATTGGGCGGTAACCTTGGACATATGACTCGCCAACTGCCGATAGCCCGGCGGCTGCGCCAACAGGGACACCAAGTCTTCTTTGTAGTCCGGGATACCGCCGTGGCTGCACAACTGCTCACGCCCGAGGGATTTGCTTATGCCCAAGCCCCCGTCAATGTCGACAAGAAGCGGCTTCCCCACCCGGTCAACTACGCCGAAATCCTAATTGCGTCGGGCTATGCCGACCCGGCGGTTTTGTTGGGCTTGGTGCAGGGCTGGATTAGTTTAATCCGGCTGTTCAAGGCAGATCTCATAGTTGTAGACCACGCGCCGACAGCACTCGTTGCCGCCCGCCTGACCGCCTTGCCCGCCATCACCATCGGCACCGGTTTTGAGATACCGCCCAACTGTTTACCGCTGCCTTCTATTCGTCCGTGGGAAACCATCCCGACGGAACGGCTGTTACGAGCTGAAGAATACGTCCTGGAACGGCTTAATGCCCTTGCGACCTTTTTAAAGGGTGGTACTATCGAACGCATCACCGATTTATTCCAAGGCGCTCGCAAAGTATTGGCGACCTTTGCCGAATTGGACCATTACGGCACACGCGAAGGCGAAAATTACGTTGGCCCACTATACACAGGTACCACAGGTCAACTCATTACCTGGCACCAAATTGACAAACCACACGTATTTGCCTATTTACGGCCTGACGCGCCTGGTTTTGAAAACCTGCTTAAAGCCTTATCAAAACTCTCGGCGGAAGTCATTGTGGTGGCGCCTGGGATCAAACCCGCCCACATCCAGGCGTTTGCCACGCTAAACTTGCGCATCCTGACCCAACCCGTCCAAACCGAACAGCTTTTTAAAATGACAGACTGTGCCGTGACGACCGGCGGTACGGGTACCGTTAGCCAATGCCTGTTGGCGGGCATCCCGCTGTTGCTGGTTCCGCAAAATGTGGAGCAATTCCTGATGAGCCTGCGCGTCGAGGTCCTAGGTGCCGGGACAGCGGCCAGAAATAACCGTCAGGAACAAGATTTCGCCGGGCTATTGGAAGCATTGTTAAAAAAATCGTGTTATCGGCTATCCGCACGAGCGTTTGCCCAACAGTACGCCGGTTATGCGCCTGCTGAGACCACAGATAATGTCATCCAGTTGATCGACAGCACCTTAACAAATCGGGATGCAGTGTCAAGCCAATAGGCTCTTACTAAGCCAATACGCAACTCAACTTGCAGGTGCGCGTAGTTCTGAATTTCTTGTCGTAATCAAGAGTGATGCCTGAATGTTTTTCAAGCCAAAGCTCGCGGGCTGCTGATTTCATAGCCTAGATAGTCATGCCACGACCCTGACATGTGCAACGAATTTAATGTTCAGTGCTGAGGGATTTGGGTCGGTAAAACGTCTTACTTAGAATCCAACATGCCTAAGGTTTGGGGCTACGGAAATGCCTAACCGAAAAAGCCAAACAAAAAAGCAATGCCAATCACACAAGAATGGTTCGTTAGGTCAAAAACCGAGAGTCACCTCAAAGTTATTTTAAATAAATAGCCGCTGATTGGACTTTTGGACAGGCGTAGCCTAAAAGGCTTTCCGGGATAATGCGCTAACGCGGATTGTTATCGGCCACATTAGTCGGATGCAACAAAGCACTCCTGCAACCCACTTAAGCCACTAACAGTATTTTATGGAATCATCAGCCAACAGGGATCGTTCTTGTCATACGCTAACCTGCAGCTTAAGTTATTTATTGATTCGACACATTCAGCTCCTTTGGGAAAGCGGTTACCCTCGCTGGCGGCGCGGGCGAGCTAAGCGTAAACGTCCAAAATGTCGCGGCTGGCAACTCGGCAGCAGCAAATGATGAAATTTGGAGATTATCTGCATGAAAAATAAAAATGCGCTAATGAAAGACACGACCCCATTCTTCTGCATCAACGGCCTGGGCGGTAACGATATTTATGATTTACAACAAGTCATAGCGAAGATTGCACGTGAACAACTATACGTCACGAACGATGCTCTACGGAAGGTGGTGGCATGGTGAATAAAAAATATAAGTTTTTTATTGTCGTAAGCGTTTTATTTTATGCCGCATCAGGGGTAAATGCCGCTAGTTTTGATTGCACAAAGGCAGTAACCCCCGTTGAAAAAATTATTTGTTCAAACTCAGACATAGAAGAGCTTGATGACAAACTGACTATCATTTACAGCAAGGCTATTAATAATAACGCCGAACAACAATCTGATTTGATTGCCCAGCAAAAGTATTGGCTCAAACAGGTGCGTAATCTTTGCAAAAACGTTGCGTGTCTTAAAGAAGCATATTCATCCAAAATTACGGAATTAAAGTCCTATTTTAAAATGCCCATAGACCGGTATGAATTAACCGGTATTTGGTATGGATCGGATACGGCGTCTCGCTCAATATATGGCAAGATTGTAATTACCGACCATGCCGTTGCATGGGGCGGTAAGGGTACCGGAAATCCTTTCTGCAAAACCCAATACTCGATAGAGAGCGAACCGTTTGGCATCAGCTTTAAAGATCAAATCGAAGGTACTTATGTTTACAATGAAAATAGCCAATTCAAAACTTTTAAATTAAAGCTGGCAGCACAAGAATGTATAAATTCGCGGACTTATTTAAGATTTACCATACCATTTTACAATCCCAATTATGCTGATGTAATCGAGTATGAAGAAAATGATCATGCCTCTGCTTATATCCATTTTCAAAAATTTAACGATTAAATCGTTTTTACTAAGGAGAACGAAATGACTATTGCCGTTACCACATTAACTGAAGAAGACCACGATACGATGCGCCAAATAGGATGTGCCGACGCAAGGAGGCGCATCAATCGAGTAGCCAAAAGCCATGACCGAATATCGACGTTTTTATATACCCGAAGCCTTGTGGTTTTTCACCGTCAATCTTGCGGAACGCAAGAACAATCGATTGTTGATTGAGAAAATTGACGTATTAAGCCAAGCCTTTCGGTATATAAAAACCCGAAAACCGTTTTATATGAATGCCGTCGTGATTATGCCTGTTCATTTGCATTGCATTTGGACACTGCCTACAGATGATGGCGATTATTCAACACGATGGAATTTATTGAAAGGGTATTTTTCCAGAAAAATATCAACCGGTGAACGGGTTTCAAAAAGTCGTCAAAAACGGCGCGAGCGCGGCATTTGGTAGCGACGGTTTTGGGCGCATTTAATCGAAGACCAAGATGATTTAAATCGGCATATCGATTATATCCATTGGAATCCGGTGAAGCATGGATATGTGAAACGGGTGATGGATTGGCCGTATTCCAGTTTTCATCAATTTGTGAAACGCGGCATTTATTCAAATGATTGGGGAAGTAATGAGCAATATGAAATTCAAGGTGTCGAGTAACGCGAGCGATGCGCCTCCTTACGTCGGCAGCATCCTATCGGCGCACCTTATCGGGTTGGAGTAAAAGGAAATGGCGGATTATCAGTCAGTATCGTACACATAAAAATATAACGCCAATACCGAAAAAACGTTCTCTTCAAGATGAATTGAAAGATATTTGTTATTTTGTATTAATAAAAAATTTAAATAATAGGGCAGTGCTATGAGCCGGTGTGTTTTTTTTACAATAATTTATCTATTCATTTTTCCCGTACGTTCTAACGCAGATCAACAATCTCAAATATGCTCATTTTTTCATCGTAACATGGAGGTCATAAAAAAAGGTAAGGAGTTAAAAGATTTTAAAATTGACTATGATTACCTAGAACATGGGATAGATGATATATATCAGCATTTAGACATTGATAATGACGGTATTGATGATAATGTTATAAGAAGTTGTGGTGCTAGCCTTGACAGTATTTGCCACTTAACCATTGGGCTTTCAAGTGGAAAAAAACTTGAATTAAACTTGCCAGGAGAAAGATTTTTTTTGATACGCATAAAATCTTTATTATATTTAATTTCAGGAAAAGCAACCGCCTTCCAAAAAAATGTAACCGATAACAACAATAAACGAGTTTATCAAATTGATAAAGATGACATAAAGCTTATTTGCAATAAAATTTAAGGATAAAACACTATGATTAATTTCAGAAGATTAACCACTTCTCAAGAGTATACGGATCTCGTTGTCGATGTGATAAGTAGAGTAGAAGGTTTTATTAAAAATGCTAAAGACATAAATGATGGCAAGGCAACAATTGGTTATGGATATACTTTCAATCGCAATAATAATGTCGAAATATGGCAAAAAACAGGGATTTCATTAAGTGCTACTCAGTGGTCTGTATTGCAGGAAATTGATAATGCGCCTATTGACCAAAAAACAGCTATTGCACTCAATCAATTTAACAAAACATTGACCATCGCAGATGCAAAAGCTCTATTAGGGAAAACTTATCAAAAATATGAGCCTCCAGCAGTTAATCTTGGTATACCTGAATCAAGGGAGCGTACAGCAATCATATCACTTTCGTACAATGGCGCTATATGGGGCGATTTTGCCGATGGGTTGACACAGGCAATAGCGGTCGATGGAAGTCGTGTGGAAGCATGGTATCAAATACGATATAAGGCTCTCCAAAATTGGAATAGCACATTCACAAATGGCTGGGCCAAACGTCATTACTATGAGTCAGAACTTTTTAACCTTTATGATTCCGGTACGGTAGACGAAGCCCAAGCTAAACAAATCTACACAATGTACAATCGTCATCACGACGATATTTTGCACTACGAAGCCACCTTCAGTAATCAAATCGGAAAAGCCAATAACGACTACAGCCTTACTGATAACAACACAAAAGTCAAAACCCTGGAAAACAGCCTACAAAAAGCTGCCGATGTATTAATGCAGCTTTATGTCCCGGAAGCCTTGCGTAGCACCATTAACCCACTGGATATTCAACTGGCTACCGACCTGCAAGGTGATTTATCAGGTGGCAGACGCGACGGATACACAATCAATACCGGCCAAGATCAAAACGAGCTTTTGATTGGCGATGCCAATGCTAATAACCTGCAAGGCTTGGGTGGCAACGATATTCTAATCGGCAACGCCGGCAACGATACCCTCAGCGGCGGCACCGGCAACGACACCTTGATCGGTGGCGCAGGCAGCGATATTTACGCCTACACTCAAGGCGACGGCGTCGATACCATTATCGACAGCGACGGCGAAATCCAATGGGGTTTAATCAGCATCCAGGGTAACGGCAATGTTGCCGCCGACAAATGGAAAAAACTCAGTGCCACCACCTGGCAAGACCAACAAAGCTCGCAATCCGCCATCAGCTATCACCTGCAAACCGATTCCACCGGTACGCAAAACCTTTTCATCCTCAAAAACGGCGATGTCGTCAAAGTACAAAACTGGCATCCGGGCGAGCTAGGCATCAGCTTGGGCGACGGTTCGCAGCCGCTTGCCCCACTCCACACCTACATCGGCGACCAACGCGCACTGCTGATCGGCAGCGAAATCGATCCTGGAACCGCCGCCACCGATCCCAACTTCAACACCTACAAATGGAGTGCTACCAGTTGGCAAGCCGATGGCATCCTTAGCGGGGGCATCGCTGCGGCGAACTTTAACGACGTCATCACGGGCTCGGCCGATGCCGACAAAATCAACGGCCTGGGCGGCAACGACGCGCTGGATGGCGGGGCCGGCAACGACCAGATCGACGGCGGCATCGGCGACGACTTGATCGCCGGCGGCGCTGGTTCCGACACCATTCACGGCGGCACGGGCAACGACGAAATTCTCAGCGCCACCGGTCTCAACACACCGCAACGCAAAAAGCCGGGCGAAGTTTGGCAAGCCCCAGCCGGCACGACAGCCTGGACACAAGGCAGTACCTGGGGTGTTGCGGATGCCCCAAACAATACCCGCACCATTTATGGAGGTGGATCATTGTCTCAGGATAACGCGCCGGACGTGGTCTACGGCGATGCGGGAGACGATCAAATAACCGGTGGCCGTGGCGATGACTATATCGACGGCGGTGCCGATAACGATACGGCCTGGGGCCAAGGCGGTAATGACATTATCGACGGCGGCACAGGCGACGACGACCTCTATGGCGACGGTCTTATTGCACCGGGTTATTACCCAACCACGCCGGCATCGACTCACGGCAACGATTTTCTGGACGGCGGCGCCGGTAACGACTGGATCGTTGGCGGCGGCAAGGACGACGTCTTGCTGGGCGGAACGGAAAACGATTTTCTCTGGGGCGATGACAAAAGCGAAGCGCTACTGTCCGGTATAGACCACGGCAAGGACTACCTGGACGGCGGCGATGGTAACGACTATTTGTACGGCGGTGGTAATGACGACACCCTGACCGGGGGTGCCGGTACTGACACGCTGATAGGCGATGACAGCGAAGCCAATCTGGCGTTGGCCTATCACGGTAAAGACTATCTGGATGGCGGAGCGGGCGATGACACACTGTATGGTGGCAGCGGCAATGACACTTTGTTGGGCGGAACCGAGAACGACACCCTTTACGGCGAAGGCAACGACGACACTTTGATTGGCGGCACCGGTAACGATACCTTATACGGCGGAGCCGGCAAAGATACCCTGGACGGCGGCGAAGGTAACGATCAACTGCTAGGCGGTGCTGGCGACGATACTTACCTCAACGTTACCGGCCTGGATACCATTACCGATATCGAAGGACATAGCACTATTGTCTGGGCTCAGGCGGATGCCCTCTGCGCTACCGGACTGGCGGTAACCAATTACGGTAACCAAGGGCAATTCCTCCGGCTGGATATCACCTTGAATACCGGCGAAACCCTTCAAATTGCAGATGCCTTCTTCGGCACCGACGCTACCATAGAATTTGCTAATGGTGATCAAGTAGATTTAGAAACGCTCGTTGGTACATCGCTAACGACCGCGTTGGCACTAGCGTTGGGTGATAACGGAGGCAAGCTCTATGGTGGTGCAGGAGACGATACGCTATTCGGCGGCAGTGGTAATGATGTCCTGAGGGGGGCGTTAGGTGCAGATACTCTGGTAGCTGGTGCCGGCGACGACATTCTGGACGGTGGCGCTGGCGCGGATATTATGGCGGGAGGTACCGGCAACGACCTGTATCTCCATGTCAGTGGTGAAGACACGATTGCCGATGCGGAAGGCCATGACACCATCCGTTTGGCGCAAGCCAATGCCGTGGGGGCTGGCGGGGTATCGATCTACCAATACGGTGATCAAAATCAACTCCGGGGTGTCAGTATCGCATTGGATAGCGGCGGTGCCTTAAAACTGCAAAACGTCTTTTTTGGCGCCGATGCCACCCTGGAGTTTGCCAATGGCTTCACGCTGGATCTGGAAACGCTGGTCGGTAACTCAATGACGACATCGGTTGTGCTGACGTTGGGCGACAACGGCGGCAAGTTGTATGGCGGTGCCGGGGCCGACTATTTGTACGGTGGCGCGGGCAATGACACCCTGCTTGGCTATTTAGGTAATGACTCCCTTAAAGGGGGCACCGGTAACAATACTCTCAATGGTGGGGAGGGCAACGATACGCTATTTGGCAATGGAACCGGCATAGGCCTCAGTGGCGATGACGTGCTAAATGGCGGCGTAGGCGATGACACGATCAATGGTGAAGAGGGCAATGATACTCTCGGAGGCGGCACGGGTAATGACATCCTGCGTGGTGGCTTGGGGAACGATATTTATTTTTTTGGTCGAGGCGACGGCTACGATCAAATTTATGAAACAGCATACCTACACGGTTCCAGCGAAGATGTGTTGCGGTTAGACGCCGGCATTCTGCCCGAACATGTGACTTTGCATCGGATGAAAGACCCATACGGCTCCACTCGCCTAGTGCTAGTGATCGATGGGTCAAGTACGCAAATCCAATTCAATGATTTGACCTCGTCGGATTATTCGATAGAGCGTATCGAGTTTGACGGCGGTTTAGGCGCTGTATGGACAACAGCAGATATCAGCGCGCATATTCAAGCCGGTGTGCAGAACGATATGTTGGGCACTTCGGCGGATGATGTGTTCATCGTTGACAACGAGTCAGACACCATAGTCGAAGCTGCAGATTCGGGAACGGATACTGTTTTGGCGTCACGAACCTTTGCGTTGCCTAACAATATAGAAAACCTCACATTAACGGGCTTTCTAAATATTGGTGCTACGGGCAATGCCCTTGATAACATCCTAATAGGCAATAGCGGCAACAATGTTATTGTCGGAAACGGCGGTAATGATACTGCTCAAGGCGGCCTTGGGGATGACACTTATTTCACGGTTGAAAACATAGTGGAGTATGCGGATGGGGGGATCGATACCTGGGTAAATCCGGGCGGCGGCACCCTATTCGACAATGTCGAAAATCTGAGTTTATACGATGGCAGTAATAGCCACTCGATTTATACCGTTTATGCCTATGGCAATGGCTTGGATAATATTTTGACTTCTGGTGGCTATGGGGTTCAGGGTGATGTGTTTGATGGAAGAGCGGGTGCCGATACGGTCATTGTAAAAGGTAATGATGCACCTATCGTATTTATCGATAACATAGGCGACAAAATTGTCGGCGTAGCTTACGAAATCCGCAGTTCTATCGATTACAGCTTGGCTCAGCCAGCAGTCAACGTCAACACCGGTCAGCCTGTACCGACGAGCACATCCAACCGATTGGTGCTGGTTGGAGCCGATGCCATTAGCGGCGTAGGTAACGTTCTAGCCAATTTTCTGGACGGTTCACAGAATGCAGCGTCGAACACATTAGTTGGCGGTGCCGGTAACGACACCTATGTTATTAGTTTGAACGACCGCGTTATTGAAGCCGCAAACGAGGGTAGTGATGATGTAAGGTTTTGGACTTTTGCGCCAGACTCGGGTAGCGAAATCAACATCGCTGATTTGATGATGGATAACGTCGAATCTTTCACATTGGCGGGTTATGCCAACAATGCTACGCTGAGGGGTAACGCTCAAAATAATATTTTAAGTGTCGCATTGCAGAATTCTTCCAACGCTGGTCGTTTAATGGGAGAAGGAGGTAATGATAAGCTCTACGGCGGCGCCGGGGCTGACGTTCTGAACGGCGGAACAGGTGCCGATGAAATGCGGGGTGGAGCAGGAAGCGATCTCTATGTTGTCGATGACATAAATGACCAAATTTTTGAAAATGAAAACGCGAATCAGCCTTGGGATACGGATTCTGTTGAAGCGAGCTTGAGTTATACGCTAGGAAGCAATCTTGAAAACCTCACTTTGACTGGAACGGCAGCCATTGACGGATTCGGCAATTCGCTAGCCAATACGCTTACTGGTAATAACGCCGCCAACACCTTGGATGGCGGTGCTGGTAATGACATTTTAAGAGGCGGCGACGGAAATGATGTTTTGATAGGCGGCGCTGGAAACGATTCTTTAACCGGGGGAGGCGCTAACGATGTTTTGATGGGCGGTGCGGGAAGCGATACATACTATTTCGACAGAGGCTTTGGTCAGGACACAATTAACAGTTATGACCTGACTGTCGGAAAAATAGATGCAGTTGAGTTTTCATCGGGCATATTGCCATCTGAAGTCGGCGTTAGCCGCATTGACAATGACTTGATTCTTTCGTTAGCAGGGACCTCCGATACGCTTACTATTCAACATTATTTCGATAACGATGGCGTTACGCCATTCTCGATAGAGCAGATCAGGTTTAAGAATTACCCAACGAACACGGTCTGGAACTTGACTACTATTAATGCCAAGTTGAACAACCAAGCACCAGTCGTGGCAACGCCATTGCCAGACTTGAGCTTGGTCGAGGGAAGGCCTTTCGACTATTTTGTGCCCTCAAATACGTTTGCCGATGACCTTGATCCGTCAAGTTCCCTGGTGTTGGGGGCAACTTTGTCCGACGGAAGCCCTTTGCCCAGTTGGTTGCATTTTTATGGCACATATTTTTCGGGTCGGCCAATTGGGACCGGTACGGTGAGCGTGCGGGTCACGGCACAAGATACTGCGGGACTGAAGGGATCAGATACGTTCGACATTGTGACCTTTTACCAAGATCTGATGATTACCGGTACTCAATCAAACGAAAGCGGCTATGGGGGCACAGGCAACGATTCGTTGTACGGCTTAGGCGGCAATGACTATTTATTCGGATATGAGGGCAACGATGTCCTTGACGGGGGAGCGGGCAATGATGGTCTTTACGGTGGTATGGGCAATGATAGCTATGTGGTTGACAGCCTATCCGACTATACGACTGAGGACTTTAACGAAGGAATTGATTTAGTTCAAAGTTCTATCACTTGGACCCTAAGTGCCAACGTAGAAAATTTGACATTGACTGGCAACGCCGTTGTGAATGGCACGGGCAACGAACTTGACAACGTGCTGATAGGCAACAGTGTAGCCAACACCTTGACTGGTCTCGGTGGCAACGACCGACTTATTGGCAATGCGGGTAACGATACGATGATAGGCGGGACGGGGGATGATATTTACATTGTCGATAGCTCGGCTGATGTAATCACCGAAAACCTTAACGAGGGTCTAGACAGTGTAGAGTCGACTGCTACATACACATTAACCGCTAATGTGGAAAACCTCACCCTTACAGGTACTACTGCCATCAACGGTACCGGGAATGCCTTGAATAATGTTCTTACCGGCAATAGTGCTGTAAACACACTGACAGGTGGTGCGGGCAATGACCGGCTTGACGGCAAAGCCGGTGCAGATAAGATGTTAGGCGGTACAGGCAACGATACGTACGTTGTCGACATCTCAACCGATGTAATCACCGAGAATGCTAACGAAGGTACCGACACCGTTGAGACCGGTATTACCTACACGTTAGGCACCAATGTCGAAAATTTGGTGTTGACCGGTACTGCAGCCATCAACGGCACAGGTAATACGCTTAACAATGTTATCACCGGTAACAGTTCAGCGAATACGCTTTCCGGGGGTGCTGGGGCGGATACACTGATTGGCGGTATGGGTAATGACATCTATGTAGTCGATAACGTCCTAGATATTGTCACGGAAAATGTTAATGAAGGCGCCGATAAGGTTCAGGCTAGCGTTACCTATTCGCTGGGGGCTAATGTTGAAGATCTTACCTTAACGGGCACTACTGCTATCAACGGGACCGGAAATGGCCTGGATAACATTCTGACCGGCAATAGCGCGGTGAATACGCTTACCGGCGGTGCCGGTAATGATCGGCTCGATGGTAAGGCAGGTGCTGATAAGATGTTAGGCGGATTAGGCGATGATACTTACGTTGTCGATGTCTCAACCGATGTTATCACTGAGAACACCAATGAAGGCAGCGATACTGTGGAAACCAGTATTACCTACACGTTGGGAGCCAATGTGGAGAATCTGTTGTTGACAGGCACCACAGCCATTAATGGCACCGGCAATACCCTCAATAATGTGTTAACCGGGAATAGCGCTGTCAATACGCTAACAGGCGGTGCGGGTAATGATAGGCTCGATGGCAAAGGCGGTGCTGACAAAATGCTGGGGGGAACAGGCGACGACACCTTTGTTGTCGATGTTTCAACCGACGTTCTCACCGAGAATGCCAATGAAGGCACCGACACCGTAGAAACCGGTATTACATACACCTTGGGCACGAACCTTGAAAACCTGACCTTGACCGGCTCAACTGCCATCAATGGTACGGGCAACACGTTGAACAACGTGCTCAAGGGCAATAGTGTAGTCAACAACTTATCCGGCGCGGCAGGCAATGATACCTTGGATGGTCTGGGCGGCGCGGATACGCTGACCGGAGGCACCGGCAACGACACCTATGTCTTGGGCCTGGGTTACGCTGCGGATACCGTTATTGAGAACGATGCCTCGGCGGGTAACACCGACATCGCCCAATTCCTGTCCGGTATCACCGCCGACCAAATCTGGTTACGCCACGTTGGCAACAACCTGGAAGCCAGCATTATCGGTACCGACGACAAGCTGATCGTTAAGGACTGGTATACCGGCACCGCCAACCACGTCGAGCAGTTCAAAACCACCGACGGTGCGTTGACCTTGCTGGACAGCCAGGTGGAAAACCTGGTCTCCGCGATGGCCGCATTTGCCCCGCCGGCAGCGGGTCAAACCACCTTGCCGACTGATTACCAAACGGCATTGGCGCCGGTGATTGTGGCTAACTGGCATTAAAGGACAGACGAGGCGCCGGATAAAGGTAAAAAGTAGCTAGGGTCGGCGAGTTTGACTCTATGCGGCGTTGGCTTTTACCCGGCGTTCCCGGTCGCCAATATTTCCCTAAATAATCGCCTTCCAATCTATACTTTGCGATCAAATGACAACCACCTCTCCTGCTAGCGGTGCCCCCGCCGCTACCCTCGATACCGGCCTAGTCTGCCTGGCGATGTTGGCCCGTCTGCACGGCGTTGCGGTCGATCCCGATCAACTGGCTCACCAGTTTCGACCCAGTGGTCAGCTATTGGGTTGTGACGATATTCTGCTAGCTGCCAAGAGGCTGGGTTTGCAGGCCAAACGGATCAAGACTACGGTTGCCCGCTTGGATAAGACACCGTTGCCGGCTGTTGCGGTTTCTGTTGACGGAAGCTTTTTCGTACTAGCCCGCGTCGATAACGGCCAAGTGTTGATTCACGACCCTACTGCTGCTCGCCCCGAACAAATGCCGTTAGAGGCTTTCGCCGAGCGCTGGTCCGGCGAATTGATCTTATTCACCTCGCGCGCCTCGCTGGCCGCCGAACTGGGCAAGTTCGATTTCACCTGGTTCATCCCGGCCGTCGTCAAATACCGCAAGCTGTTGCTCGAAGTGTTGCTGGTCAGTCTGGTCTTGCAGTTGTTTGCCTTGGTCACGCCCCTGTTCTTTCAGGTGGTGATGGACAAGGTCCTGGTGCATCGAGGCTTTACCACCTTGGATGTGATTGCCATCGGCCTGCTGGTCGTGACCTTGTTCGAAGTGCTGCTGACCGGCTTGCGTGGCTATGTGTTTGCCCATACCACCAGCCGCATTGATGTCGAACTGGGAGCCCGGCTATTTCGGCATTTGTTGAATCTGCCGATGGCCTATTTCGAAGCAAGGCGGGTCGGCGATTCGGTGGCTCGGGTCCGCGAGCTGGAAAACATTCGGGCCTTTTTAACCGGCAACGCGGTGACGGTCGTGCTGGACTTGTTGTTCTCGGTGGTGTTTCTGGCGGTGATGGCCTATTACAGCGTGGACCTGACCTTGATTGTGTTGGTGTCCTTGCCCTGCTATGTCTTGCTGTCGCTGTTATACACCCCGCTATTGCGCGGTCGTTTGCACGAGAAATTCAATCGCGGTGCCGAGAACCAGGCCTTTCTGGTGGAAGCCATCTCCGGCATCGGCACCGTCAAGGCCATGGCGGTAGAGCCGCAACTGACCCGGCATTGGGACAAGCAGTTGGCCGGTTATGTCTCGGCCGGCTTCCGGACCGCCAGCGTCGGCCTGTTCGCCAACGCCGGCGTGACCCTGATCGGCAAACTGGTCACCGTCGCCACCATGTGGTTGGGTGCCCGTCTGGTCATCGACGGCGAACTCAGCGTCGGCCAGTTGATCGCCTTTAACATGCTGGCCGGCCACGTGGCACAACCGGTGATGCGCTTATCGCAGCTGTGGACCGACTTTCAGCAGACCGGCATCTCCATGCAACGGCTGGGCGATATTCTCAATACTCGTGGCGAAGCGGCCGGTAACAAGAGCAGCTTGCCGCCGATACAAGGCAAAATCGAGTTCGAACAAGTGATCTTCCGCTACAATCCAGACGGCTCGGAAGTGCTACGTGGCATTACGCTGGACATCGCCGCCGGCGAAGTAATCGGCATCGTTGGTCGCTCCGGTTCCGGCAAGAGTACCTTGACCAAATTGCTGCAACGCTTGTATGTCCCCGAACGCGGGCGGGTGCTGGTGGACGGCATGGATTTGGCCTTGGCCGACGTCTCGTCCCTGCGCCGGCAGATCGGCGTGGTATTGCAAGAAAACGTGTTGTTCAACCGCAGCATCCGCGACAACATCGCCTTGACCGATCCCGGCGCACCCTTGCCGCAAGTCATCGCCGCCGCCAAACTGGCCGGCGCTCACGACTTTATCCTGGAGCTGCCGGAAGCCTACGACACGATGGTCGGCGAACACGGCTCGACCCTGTCCGGCGGCCAACGCCAACGCATTGCCATTGCCCGAGCCTTGATCAGCAATCCGCGCATCCTGATCTTCGACGAAGCCACCAGTGCGCTGGACTACGAATCCGAGCGCATCATCCAGAACAATATGAAAGCCATCTGCCAGGGCCGCACCGTCATCATCATCGCCCACCGCTTGAGTGCGGTGCGCGATGCCAACCGCATCGTGGTGATGGACAAAGGCCAGATCGTCGAAGCCGGTAGCCATAGCGAACTGCTCACCCACGAGTTGGGCCATTACAGCCGGCTGCATCGGTTGCAGATGGGATAATACGATGTTGAAACTTCAAGCCACTTTAGATCTGTTACACCGCTACCGACAAGCTTTCCGGCACGCCTGGTCACGGCGCGCTGAACTCGACAGTGTGCCCCGTTTGGCGCACGAAAGCGCTTTTCTGCCCGCCGCGCTGGCCTTACAGGAAACTCCGGTTTCACCGGCACCGCGTGTGGCAATATGGTTGCTGATTAGCTTTGCGCTGTTGGCGGTACTCTGGGCTTGTTTCGGCCGGATCGACATCGTCGCTACCGCCCAGGGCAAGATTGTCCCCAACGATAGGGTCAAGACCATCCAGCCCTTGGAAACCGCCACGGTCAAAGCCATCCACGTCAACGACGGCCAAACGGTCAAGGCCGGCGATGTGCTGATCGAACTGGACGCGACCGCCGCCGATGCCGATACCGCCAGCATTGCCAACGATTTACGCACCGCGCAACTGACGGCGGCTCGGGACAGCGCCTTTTTACAGAGCCTGGCAGCTTTGCAAAACGGTAAACCGCAAAAGCCGCAACTCCAGGCGCCGGAAGCGATGCCTATGGAACAAGTCCAACACGAACAACGCCTGCTGGATGGCGAATGGCAGGAACTTACCAGTAAACTGGAACGGCTGGAAGCCGACAAGTCCAGCCGACAAGCGGCTTTGCGTTCGGTGCAGGCCACCGTGGCTAAACTGGCGCAGTCCGCTCCGATTGCCCGCCGACTGGCTGAGGATTATCAACAATTACAAGCCAAAAAATTCGTCTCCAGCCACAACTACCTGGAACGCGAACAGGCCAGGATAGAACAGGAAGGCGAACTGGCGACGCAACGGGAAAAGCAACAAGAGCTCGGCGCGGCGATTCAGGAAGCCGCCAAACAACAAAGCGAACTGTTGGCCGCCGCCCGGCGCACGGCATTGGATAGGCTGCACGACAGCGAACAGAAAATCGAAACCTACACCCAGGCCGGCATCAAGGCCCGCCAGCGCGGCCAATTACTGACCCTAAGCGCACCGGTGGACGGCATTGTCCAACAACTAGCGATTCACACCGTCGGCGGCGTGGTCACCCCGGCGCAGCCGCTGATGATCGTAGTCCCCGCCGATCAAGCGATGGAAATCGAAGCCTTCGTCGAAAACAAGGACATCGGCTTTGTGAATCCCGGCCAGGCAGCCGAAATTAAAATCGAAACCTTCCCTTACACCAAATACGGCACCCTGCACGGCGAAGTCACCCATGTCTCCAGCGACGCCATCAACGACGAGAAACGCGGCCTGATTTACTCTTCCCGAGTCAAACTGCCGCGCACGACGATGCAAGTCGAGAACAAAACCGTCAACCTGACGCCGGGCATGGCGGTGACGGTGGAAGTCAAAACCGGGCAGCGACGAGTCATTGAATATTTCCTAAGCCCGCTGATCGAGCACGTCGGGGAAAGTTTGCGGGAGCGATAAGTTTGAATGCCCAGTCAGCATTGGCACAGCCAACTTCATCATCGGTGTCACCAGCTGTTTGGTATCTGAATATGCGTCGTTGACTATGGTAACTCCGGGGCGGTATGAAAATGCAATAGTCGATTGCCATGCCGTCTAAGTGCTATTCGGATCAGTGTGATACTTCATTTTTTAAGCACTGATTTATGGCGCCGTTAGATAAGGCTTTCACGTGATTTCAGTATGAAACTTTATTGCCTTCCTACAATTTCGAGTTTGTTCGGTGTGAATTTAAGGGTTTGTCGGGTTTGCGTTCGGCAAACCCTTTTTTGTCGATTTGGAGCCGATTAGCTTTGTTCGGGATTGAAATAAAGAGAAGTGCGGAATCATCCCATTGCTGGCCTTTATGAGCGAGCACCATCAGGCGGTTAGTTGGTCAACAGCAGAAGTGGCTGGGTTGAATGATAATGAAACCCAGCATAGAAGCTGATAAGTTTGCTATTCCAAAGAGCCTTTGGAACGTTAAGAATTAAAGCATTTGCTGGGTTTCGCATTGCTCTACTGAGCCTACGGCCCTGGCTTTGCCATCGGCATTTATCGGTTATGTCAAACGTTAGACGCCAAATTTGGAGAGGCATGAATATTTCATTTCGGATCATTGCGGCAACCTTTGCTCTCGCATCAGCTTCCGCATGCACGAAGTACAGTGGAGATAGTTTGTTGAATCTCCTTGAGCACGAGAGCGCTTACGATCAGAGCAGCATTATTTCGAAAGCTAAAAGCGAAGTGTCTGACATATTCGATAATCTTGGAATTTCCGAAGAAGCAAACAACTCGCTTCGGAACATTTCCCCAAAGAGCGTTATTCGTGACAGCGAGCCTCTCAAATTGACTGAAGTAGATAATCAGCTTGTAGTTGCAGGGGCAGATACGAACATCGCTTTCGCAACCAATTCCATCATCATTTCAACCGGTGCCGTGCATATCGCCCACAGCAGCAATAGCGTTGTTGTTTGTGGCAGTGACGTAGATATCAGTCACGACGGAAGTTTAGGTAATGGAAGCCTCGTCATATCGAAGGGTAAAGCCAAGATCAGTCATGCTGAAAACACCTTGATATATGCCATAAACGGCGTGGAAATTTCACATGCCAATAATGTTAGGGCGTATAACACAAAGGAGCGTAAGACATTGTGGGGACACATCAATAACAATCTCGTCAAACTACTATTCCATGAAGAAACGAAGTCAAACCTGGCAGTCCACACGGGTGCTGTGCAATAAAGCCGCGCAGCGGCCTCATGCCCTATTATTAGGAGCCTCTTGATGACCGAGCATTTGAAGAAACGTTTTGACGAGTTGCTCTCCCAAGCCGATGCAGTAGTGGCCACCAAACAACGAAAGCACGCCTCGATGCAGCGTTAGCGGAATCGAGGATTCGAAGGCACCCCCCTCGATTCCGCTAACGCTGCATTGAGGCTACACAAGGGCCATAGATGTGCTGAACAGCGTGAAGCGCATCGTTCGCGATTGGTGGCGGTTACCCAGCTGGGCAGGCCGATCACGGATGCCATGCCCAAAATTGTCTAACTGATTTGTGGGGGGCTAAGGGGTAGTTTGGTTTTCGCAGGAATTATGCAACAAAGTCCGAACACAGCAAGACCAAGGTCAGATCACCGCAAACGAAGCTCTGCATGTGATCAGAATAGGCTTAGGCCGCTGATTCTAGGCGCTCCAGTAACTGCACTATTTGCAGATTGGCTTCGCGTAATTGGCTGAAAGCTGCGCTGTCGCCGCTCTTGCCTTCCAGCCGATGCCGCTGGAGATTTTCCGCCAGCGTTTGTTGTCGAGATTGCGCCCGCTCCAGTTGTTCCAGTAAACGCGCATCAATGCCGCGTTCGTGTTTGAGCCGTTCCAGCCACCTACCCAGATGCGATTTTTTCGAGTTCAGGATAGGCCAGCGCGGACAGCTGCCGGCTGGAGGATGCAGACATTGTTCCAGACGGCGCAACCAATACTGCTGCTGAAGTTTCAGTAATTCCAATTGGTTTTGCCAATTAGTCAGCGAAAGCCTGGCGCAATCAGTCCAGGCCGGATGGTTGCGATAACTGTTGACCCAAGCCAACACCGCGTCGGCCGGCATGGCTTCGGCGATGGCGCAACCTTGGGCGATGCTGCATCCCAAATCGATCAGAAAAATACCGTGTTCTATATCTTCTACGCCTTCGGCAACCGCTTCGCGTTTGAAGGCTTTGGCCAGCGCAATCACACTTTCGACAATGGCCATGTCATCCGGGTCGTCTATCATGTTGCGTACAAAACTTTGATCGATCTTTACCGTGTTGATGGTCAAATGCCGCAAATGCGCCAGCGACGAATAACCGGTGCCGAAATCGTCCAGCGCACAGGGTACTCCCAGGTCGTGATAGCATTGTTTCAGCGTCTCGCCCACCGAGATCAAATCCTCCAGTACGCTGCTTTCCAGTACTTCCAATTCCAATTGGCTGGAAGGAATTTGCGGGTATTCCGTCAGCAAGGTTTCCAGGGTTTTGATGAAATCCGGCCATTGCAGATGGCGCGGGGATATGTTCACGCTGACTTGGAGATTCAGACCGAGATCGTGCCAGATCTGCAATTGCTTGAATGCTTGTCTTAGTACCCAATTGCTCAGGTCGATTTCCAAGGTAGTGTTTTCGACTATCGGCAGAAATTCGGCCGGCGGCAACACACCGCGTTCCGGATGGTGCCAGCGGATCAGGGCTTCCGCGCCGACGACTTGGCCGGTTTTGATATTGACCCTGGGTTGGTAGTACATGCAAAACTGGTTGTCCATCAGCGCCTGACCAACCTCGGCCAAGGCTTGCTCCAGACGGCTGGGGCGATGATTGATGCTAGTCGATTGTCCAGACAAATGATCGTAAATTCGATAGCGATTGCGACCGTCCAGTTTGGCTTGATACATCGCTTGGTCGGCATGACGCAACAGAATATCCGGATCTTCTAGGTCGAGGGGATAGATGGTCACTCCGCTACTTGCGGCAATCCGCACATGGCGATTTTCCAGCTCGAAAGGTTCGGCCATGGCCTGATGGATGCGGGTTAAGGCATCTTCGCATTGCTGCACCGATTGCAGATTTTCGAATAACAACGCAAATTCGTCGCCACCCAGCCGGCAAACCGTGTCGCCTTCGCGCAGCTTTAACTTGATGCGTTTGGCTACTTCCACCAATAATTGATCGCCGGTCTCGTGGCCGAAGTTATCGTTGACTTGCTTGAAGCCGTCCAAATCCAGATAGCACACCGCCA
>Ga0123398_1022257_pt1 | contig 19915 bp, 18 predicted proteins | sample T5LHNO3metaT_FD_89926 | JGI IMG/M metagenome (GOLD analysis project Ga0123398, IMG submission 89926) | Methane-oxidizing artificial microbial communities from Washington, USA to study methane cycling - T5-LHNO3 metaT (Metagenome... | ecosystem: Engineered > Modeled > Simulated communities...
CCGCTTACTGCAGTGACTGCTTGGGAAGCGTTGTTTGACCGCTTAGGTATCGCGCAAGACGCGAATAAAAACAAAGATAAAAGTATTTTAATCATCGGTGCTGCGGGTGGAGTTGGTTCTATTGCGATTCAATTAGCTAAAAAAGTGGCAGGGCTAAACGTCATCGCAACGGCTTCACGCCCGGAAACCACTGCCTGGGTGCGTGATTTAGGCGCAGATATCGTGCTCAATCACCATCAACTATTACAGGAAATAAGTCAGTTAAATATTCAACCAGACTACATTTTGTGTAATAACGATACCGATGGCTATTTTGAAGTTATGGCAGCGATTATCAAGCCGCAGGGTAAAATCTGTTCGATTGTAGAAACTGCAAAACCCGTGAATCTGGATTTACTAAAAAGCAAAAGTGCAACGTTTGTGTGGGAATTTATGTTCACGCGATCAATGTTCAAAACCGATGACATGATTGCGCAGCATCAGATTTTGCAACACGTCGCGCAATTGATAGATGCGGGTACTTTGACGACCACACTTAACCAAGTATTAAGGCCAATAAATGCCGAAAATTTGCGCAAAGCGCATGCGCAGCTTGAATCTGGCACAACAATCGGCAAATTAGTTTTATCAGGCTGGTAATCGTACAGAGTTAGCGGCTGATATGTTTCAACAAGTCGTTCTCGCGCTGTGTATCGCCATAACCTGTTTGCGTAAGCAGCGCGCGTTCAATATAACGGCTGACCGATTGCCTTAAATATGGAATCTGCTCAGCATCTACAAAAATCTGCGGAAATTTATAGCTTAACCAAGCGTATAAGCTGATATTTTGACTTAATATTTCCGCAGTTTCCAAATGTTTTGCGTTGCTTGAATCCAGCCAAATAGGTGCGGGTGGCAATGTGCGGATTGTATGCTCAACCACGCTTTTTAAGCACAGCAGAAAGTAATCTTTTTCAATATTCACGTTAATAGCAATGGGCGCGCAGGTGAAAATAAATTTATCTTTTAACGATAGATTTGGCGCAAACGTATCCACCAACAAGGCCTGATTTAGCTGCGCGGCGATTTTACTTAACGCAAATAAAGCATGATTAAATTGCAGGCGGTCGGCAAAATACTCCAAACACTCTGCAATTTTAGCAGTATGCAATTGGTTTGAAATGGCTTCTATCTGACCAATATTGGCGGCAATCGGCAGCTTTTGCAAATCAGATGTATCGTCAGTTGCCAGCATATGTGCGATATGAAAGCGCTCATCGTCTTCCATGATATTCACATAACCATTATCGTAAATACCGAAGCGACCCGCACGACCTGCAATCTGGCGCACTTCGGTGGCATTCAACAAGCGCGATGCAACGCCATCAAATTTAAAGATATTGGCAAAAATCACGCGCCGAATCGGTAAGTTCAAGCCCATACCAATGGCATCCGTTGCGACTAGGATATCCGCCTCATTATTGCAAAAACGTGCGGATTCATGTCTGCGTACTTCAGGGGATAAAGCGCCGTAAATGCTGGCAACTGTAAATCCCCATTGGCGAAATCGGGCTGAAAAAGTAAGTACATCTTTGCGCGAAAAGGCAATAATCGCATCGCCTTTTCTTAGCTTGGTTTTTAACTTTGGCTTGCTATATCGTGCGCCGCATAAGCTGTCATCTTCCAATATCAATGGCGTCATGCGCTGCAGCTCGGTGATTTCAGCCGTTTCATTTAAATGCTCAATTGCGCGCAAACATAGCGCCGTGACAGCATTCGAGCCGCATATAAACACTTGCCTGGCTGGCACGCCGACCAAAGCAGCAGTCCATGCGCTGCCGCGATCGGGATCCTGCAGCATCTGAATCTCATCAATAATCGCGACATCCACCAACTTGGTGGGATTCATCATTTCGATGGTAGACGCGGTATGTTGTGCGCCTGCAATCATCACACGTTCTTCACCGGTAATCAGATTGCATGGCACGCCAGATTCCATTAATTTGTCGCGTACTTCCATTGCCAACAGACGTAGTGGCGCTAAATAAACGCCAGATTTTGCCGCAATTAAAGTGTTAAGTGCGTGATAGGTTTTACCTGAATTGGTCGGCCCCACATAAAAGTGATGATGACGCTTCATTGCACGCGCTTTTGCAAAGCTGAATGCGTAATCATCTAAATTTAGGTTGGCTAATTTCATTCTGAACGTCTCTTGGTGCGAGATTGTGCGTTAAAACAGGTAAAATATCACGAAATAAACGGTAGCCAATTATGTCACGCACACCATTGAACTCAATCAAATTACTGCCAGACCAGCTTATCAGCCAAATCGCCGCGGGTGAGGTGGTAGAGCGACCAGCTTCTGCGCTTAAAGAATTGCTAGAGAATAGTTTGGATGCGGGCAGCACCGATATTCAGGTTTCGCTGATACAGGGCGGTATCAAGCAATTACGCGTAGCAGATAATGGCAGCGGTATTGTGCAAGATGATTTGAAATTGGCGTTAACTCGTCATGCCACCAGTAAGATTTTTAGCTTGGAAGATCTGGAAGCAGTCGCCAGCTTGGGCTTTCGTGGCGAGGCATTGGCCAGTATCGCGTCAGTTTCGCGCACATTGATTATCAGTCGGGCATTGGAAACCAAACATGCATGGCGCATCAGCAGCGATGGCAGTGAAATCAGCACAATCGAACCAGCAGCATTGGAAGTTGGCACAGTGATTGAAGTCAATGATTTGTACTTTAATACGCCAGCAAGACGCAAGTTTTTAAAAACTGACGCGACCGAATTCGGCCATTGTGAAGCTGCATTTACGCGCGTGGCACTATCGCGCCCGGATGTCAGTTTTACTTTGCAGCATAATGGCAGGGTGCTCAGTCGTTTTGCTGCCGGCACTTCAGCTAAAAGATTCAATGAAGTATTAGGCGCAGAATTTGCCGCAGAAAGCATTGCGGTTGATGAAGAGGCAGCAGGCTTGCGACTATGGGGAGTGGCGGCAAAACCTACCTTTAATCGCAATAGCCGCGATACGCAATATGTCTATGTCAACGGCCGTTTTGTGCGCGACAAACTGATTGCGCATGCCATTCGTCAGGCTTATCAAGATGTGCTGCATCACGACAGACACCCTGCGTTTGTGTTATTTCTAGAACTTGATCCAAGCTTGGTAGATGTGAACGTACACCCAAGTAAAACCGAAGTGCGTTTTAGGGATGGGCAGGCGATTCATCGCTTTATTTATCACAGCTTGAATAAAAATCTGGCAACGCCAACAGGTATGTCGAATGCGGCTACTGCCAGCCAAGCTCAACATAATCCCTTTGCTTCGCAATATACCAACTCGCCCAGTTACCCCCAATACCAAACGCAAATCAATTTAAATGCCAATCAACCATCCGCATTTTATGAAACCCTGTTTGGTTCAAAAAATCAGCCACCAGAGCGTGAATTTGCAAGCCCTGTCTGTTATGCAGGCGAATTTGATGATAAGTCGCAAGCTAAACCAGCAGAAGATTTTCCGCTAGGTTTTGCTGTTGCACAGATACATGGCGTGTATATATTGGCGCAGAATAAACTCGGCTTAGTGGTGGTCGATATGCATGCCGCGCATGAACGCATTATGTATGAGCGACTTAAGAATGCGCTGGATGATAAAGCCGCCGTGCCGATGCAGCCTTTGCTGATTCCAGTCAGTTTTAATGCGGATAGATTAGAAGTGGCAACGGTGCAAGAGGAGTTGAGTTCAGGACTGGGTAACTTACAGCAACTTGGTTTTGAATTTGCTATTTTGTCACCCAATACTTTAGCCGTGCGCGCTGTGCCAACCATGCTGCAAGACGCAGATGCAATCACTTTAGCGCGCGATGTGCTAAAGGATCTACGCGAATTTGGTGCAACCAGAGCATTAACCGAGCGCAGGAATGAACTGTTAGGCACCATGGCCTGCCACGCCGCCGTACGCGCAAATCGTATTTTGACTATCCCGGAAATGAATGGCTTATTAAGGGATATGGAAGCAACAGAGCGTAGCGGTATGTGCAATCACGGTCGCCCGACTTGGTTCCAAGTATCAATGTCTGATTTAGATAAGATGTTTATGCGTGGTAAGTAAGCTTGAGCATCTTTAAATATTCATTTAATGAGTTTTTGCAATTTGGACTGAAGCAGGCATACGCAAGCATTTTTGGTGGTTTTTTGCTTTTGCTGATATTGGTTACCAAGTACTGGTATCCATTTGATATGCCACGCTATGACTTTTTATTTATTGCCGCAGTTACTTTTCAAATCGTATTATTGCTTTTTAAGCTTGAAACCTTGAAAGAGGCGGGTGTTATTTTATTATTTCACTTGGTTGCAACTGCAATGGAGATATTCAAAACATCAGATGCAATTGGCTCATGGCAATATCCTGAGAATTTCAATATTGGCTTTGGCAACTACCCATTGTTTGCAGGATTTATGTATAGCGCAGTCGGTAGTTATATAGCAAGAATCTGGCGGATTTTTAATATTCGTTTTGATTATTATCCAGATATTCGCTGGACATATTTACTCGCTGTCTTAATTTACATCAATTTCTTTACGCATCATTATTTTTTCGATATGCGTTGGGTACTGATTATTTTTACCTGCATCATTTTTATGCGGACTAATTTTTATTTTATTGTGAATAAAAAAACCAGAAAAATGCCAATGATATTAGGCTTCTTTTTAGTCTCATTATTTATTTGGCTTGCTGAAAATGTTGCGACTTATTGTCGAATTTGGATTTATCCAAATCAATTAAAAGAATGGCATGTTGTTTCCTCTGCAAAATTAACCGCATGGTTTTTATTAATGATTGTCAGTTATGTGCTGGTTTCTATTGTGCATAAACCGCAAAGAATAACTATAAATGAATAATGCGATTTTTCTGATGGGCCCAACCGCCAGCGGCAAAACTGGCGCAGCGGTTCATCTCTATTCAAAGCTGCCAGTTGAAATCATCAGTGTCGATTCTGCCTTGGTTTTTAAAGATATGAATATTGGTACGGCTAAGTCAGATGCAGAAACCTTGGCCATCGCTCCACACCACTTGATTAATATTATTGACCCAACAAGTGCGTATTCTGCGGCGAATTTCAGAAGTGACGCATTACGTTTGATGGCGGATATTACCGCGCGTGGCAAAATTCCTTTATTGGTGGGTGGCACGATGTTGTATTTTAAAGCGCTGGAAGGCGGTTTAAGCGGGTTGCCTGAAGCCAATCAAGCCGTACGTGCAAGGTTGGATGCACGCGCGGCATTGATTGGTTGGCCTGCCATGCATGAAAAGCTGGCCTTGGTTGACCCAGAAACCGCCGCGCGTTTGCAACCGAATGATGCGCAGCGTATTCAGCGTGCGTTAGAGGTGTTTGAGTTAACGGGTGAAAGTATGTCCAGCTTGTTTTTAAAGCAAAAAAGTGAGGCTTTGCCTTACAACATCCTTAAAATCGCGTTGGTGCCAGGTGACCGTAAAGTGTTGCATGAGCGAATTGCATTGCGATTTGAGCAAATGCTGGCAGCTGGGTTTTTAGATGAAGTGAAAGCATTATTAACTAAATATCCTGACTTAACAGCTGAATCAACCGCTATGCGCTGCGTGGGTTATCGTCAGGCTTTAGAACATTTAAACGGTGAGTACGACGCCAGTGAATTACGCGACAGGGGTATTTTTGCCACGCGACAATTGGCCAAGCGACAGCTCACATGGCTTCGCGGCATGGATGGCATCACAGAACTTGACTGTTTGAACCCTGATTTGAATGCCGTGATATTGCAACAAGTTGAGCAATTTATTAATCAATAAGTACGTGTAACAAGTTAACTCCATTTAAAGGCTAAATTTCATGAAAAAATTTATTAAAGAGAACCTGGTTTTGGTGATTGGGCTTAGTCTGCCGATTTTATTGATTGTACTGTTTTTTCTGGCAACGGTCGTACCAAAATCATTTGGAACTCCGCCGCAATATGAGTTGTTATTTACCAGCTTAAAATATGAGTATGAAAACTCACCCGTGTACCTTGTGGATTTTAAAGTGGTTAATCATCAGTTAGTGGCCAAGGTAAGGAAAAACGACGATAAAAACAGAAATTACAATTCAAAAAAATTAATGGCATATAACGCTAAAACGGAAACCGTGCGCGAAATAACCATCGATTTGGCCAAAGCTGCTGAAGCCGGTGATGATAACGATGTGATTTTAGATGAAACGAAAGACTTAAAAATTGATGCATCTGTTGTATCGCCGGACGGTTATCAATTGGAAGGTTCTAATTACGGCAACAGTGGTTTGGTGGGCGGATTATTTGGCGGCGGCAATCGCAATAGCGGTTACCGTATTAAAAAAGGTGCCGTTGCTTACAAAGTGGAAACGACACAACCCAACTATTACTACAACGATTTTAAACTTGTCGGCTGGGTAGTTAATTAATAAGTGAATCAGTCAAGGGAGCTGCCATGTCGCAAAAAATAGAACCCATTACGCCAGAAAAAGAATCAGCGCTAAAGGATATTGTGCATTTGGCCAAACATCACCACATCACGCTGGATGAGATTTCTCGCGCATTCGCTAATGCAAGCGCACAGACAAGTAAACCATCTCCCAGTGTGCTGTCGCAATTATTTGGCTACATTGGCGGTATTTTTGTGTTTGCGGGTATTGGTGTGTTCATTTCCATGTATTGGGATGATTTTGGTTCTGCTGCACGCGTGCTAGTCACGTTGGGTACAGGCTTTGCCGCATTTATCATGGCGCTGGTCTGCCTGACAGATAAACGTTACGAACGCGCTGCCACACCGCTGTTTTTAATCGCGGCATTGCTACAGCCAACTGGTATTTTAGTCATGCTAAACGAGTATTCATCAGGCGGTGATGCGCGTCACGGCTTGCTGTTTATGGCTACTTATATGCTGATTCAACAGGCGGCGACGTTTTGGGCCAAACAAAGAACCGTATTGGCTTTTAGCGCGATTTTGTTTGGCTGTATTTTCTTTGCCAATATATTTGATATCTGGGATATGAATGAAGAGCTAATTGGCATAGTCATAGGCTTTTCTTTAATCTGCGTTGCTTATGCGCTCAATCAATCGCGTCACTTATCCATTGCCCCATTTTGGTATTTTGTCGGTTCGGCTATTTTAATGTGGTCAGTATTTGAGGCGGTAGAAAAAACACCGCTGGAGATTATTTATTTAGGCCTTGCCGCGCTGTTAATATTTTTAAGTACGACTGTACGAAGCAGGGCGTTACTTGCGGTGGGAACACTTTCAATGCTGGCTTATATCGGCTATTTCACCGCCAAGCATTTTGCCAATACATTGGGCTGGCCAATCGCATTGGTGATTATTGGCATTGCATTAATTGGTATGAGTGCGTTTGCGGTAAAATTAAATAATCAATACATTAAAAAATAATTATTTTAAAACAGTTAATTATCTGTTTAAGTTAATGTGTTTTATGCGAAATATTTGTAAGTGATTTTGAATCGTCTCGCATAAAGAAACATGATTAAACCAAGTTTATTAACTCATGCTTTGAATGCGATTAGCCGCTTCTACACATTCTTCTAAGCTAGCCACTAATGCCAAGCGAATAAAATTTTTGCCTGGATTAATGTCGTTAACTTCTCTTGCCAAATAACTACCTGGCAACACGGTGATGTTTAAATCTCGATAGAGCTTTAATGCAAAATCTGTGTCAGTCATGGCAGGATTTTTAATTTTTGCCCACAAATAAAACGCGGCATCAGGCATTTCGACTTCTAAAGCGCCGTTTAATAAAGGCGTAACCGTTTTAAATTTTTCAGCATAAAGACGGCGATTTTCAATCACATGCGCACCATCATTCCAAGCAGTAAGCGACGCGGCTTGTACAGCTGGATTCATCGCGCAGCCGTGATAGGTACGGTATAGCGTAAACGCTTCGATGATTTTTGCATCACCCGTCACAAAACCAGAGCGCATACCTGGCACATTGGAACGTTTGGAAAGTGAACTGAATACAACCAGGTTTTTGTAGTCTCTGCCCAGTTGGTGTGCTGCCTGCAATGCGCCTAATGGCGGGTTTGTTTCATCGAAATAAATTTCCGCATAACACTCGTCTGCGGCAATGACAAAGCCGTACTGGTCAGATAGTGCAAATAAGGTTTTCCATTGCGCTAGGTTCATTACCTTGCCAGAAGGGTTGCCCGGGCTGCAAACATAAACCAATTGCGTGCGATTGAGTATTTCAGCTGGCACCTGTTCGAAATCCATTGCGTGGCCATTTTCTGGCGTGGTATTCAAAAAGTAAGGTGTAGCACCAGCTAAAAAAGAGGCACCTTCGTAAATCTGATAAAAAGGATTGGGCGAAATCACAATCGGGTTGGATTTTGTACGGTCAATCACCACTTGTGCAAAGGCAAATAAAGCCTCTCGACTGCCATTCACAGGCAAAATGCTGGTTTCTGGATTCAGTGCTGGCAGATTGTAACGGCGCGCAATCCATTGTGAGATTGCCGTGCGTAGCGCCAAGCTACCGAGAGTCGTGGGATAATTAGCCAAGCCAGCCAGATTGTTCACCAAAGCATCGGTAATCAGCGTCGGTGTCGCGTGTTTCGGTTCGCCAATCGATAAGTTAATCGGTTTAAATGCTGCGTTGGGCGTGGTGCCAGCAAATAAATCGCGCAGGCGCTGAAACGGGTAGGGTTGTAACAGATTCAAATTAGGATTTAATGAGTTGTGGTTCAAAGCGATTGGATCCATCAGAGTTTAATTCGTAAAGCATTATTATAATTTAGTCAGCCATTAATTAGGAAATACATGGGCAACAGCAGCAAACAAAATTATTGGGCTATATTCGGCCTGTTATTTGGCGCCATGTGTTGGGGCATTATCTGGTATCCGTATCGCATCATGAGTGACGCTGGTGTTTCTGGTGTGACGGCAAGCTTTTATACCTACTGCATTGCGATTATCTTGGGAATTCCTTTGTTTGCCAGACATTGGCGCGGTGTATTTAAATTGCCCAAAAGCGCCATCTGGTTGAGCATCGTTGCGGGTTGGACTAACTTAAGTTATGTGCTGGCGGTGATTGATGGCGAAGTCATGCGCGTGATGTTGCTGTTTTATCTGGCGCCACTTTGGACGCTGGTTTTAGCGCGTTTCTGGTTAAAAGAAACGATCACTAAAGCGGGGCTGGCTTCTATTTTCATCGCCATGCTTGGTGCTTATATTATGCTGGCCAATCCATTTGATAGTACGACCAATCACATTCCCATGCCGCAAAATAACGCTGAATGGCTAGCGCTATCTGCTGGCATTGGTTTTTCATTCACCAATGTGATTGCGCGTAAATCTGCGCATTTAAGCTTAGCAGCAAAATCCATGTTGATATGGCTCGGTGTGGCTGGCGTGTCACTTTTATTCATCCCTTTTCTGACGGACACTTTTCCAAGCCCGCAGTTTTTTACGCTAAATAATTGGTTAATTATGGGGCTTATCGCAATATTGATTATGGCTGCCACACTATTTGTACAATATGGCGTGACTAAAATGACCGCATTGCGTGCATCGGTATTGTTTTTGTTTGAACTGGTTGTGGCAGCAATCGCCGCCTATTATCTGGCAAATGAGGCGATGCTGTTAAACGAATGGATAGGCGGCGCTTTTATTATTGCCGCAGGCTTATTGGCGGCATTTAATTATGTAGATGATTGATTTAGCAGGCAATTAATTTAAAAAGAAAACCTATTGTTAATCTTGTGTTAACCACCAAATCCGCCGCGTGTGCCTTCTGCGGCAAAACGTATTTTTAAGGACAAATCATTGCGTGAATCGGCATTTGCCAGCGCGTGGTCTTCACTGATTTTCCCTTCGCTGAAGAGTTTGAATAAAGCTTGGTCAAATGTATTCATGCCAATATCGTTATTATCGGCCATGATGTCTTTCATTTCGCCCAATTTTTGTTTTTGGATGAGTTCTGACATGTAGGGTGTGTTAATCATCACCTCGACCGCTGCAGCGCGTTTTTGCGTGATGCCAGGCACCAGGCGCTGCGAAATAATACCCACCAGATTAAGCGATAAACCCAATAACAAGCCATGCTTAGCATCGGTCGGGAAAAATGAAATTACGCGCTCTAAGGCTTGGTTCGCATTATTGGCATGCAAAGTGGCTAAGCACAAATGTCCAGTTTCTGCATAAGCCAGCGCATGTTTCATGCTTTCCATATCGCGCACTTCGCCGATTAAAATCACATCTGGCGCCTGGCGCATAGCATTTTTCAAGGCGTTATCAAAACTTAAAGTATCAATGCCTACTTCACGCTGGTCGACGATCGATTTTTTGTGCGCATACACAAACTCAATCGGGTCTTCAATGGTGATGATGTGACCGGTTTCATTTGCATTTCGGTGATCGATCATGGATGCAAGTGATGTGGATTTGCCGGAACCTGTCGCGCCAACCATCAATATCAATCCACGTTTACGCATGATTAGGTCTTTTAAAACGCTTGGCAAGCCCAATTTTTCCAGTGTCGGAATATCAGTTTTAATATGCCGAATTACCATGCCCACTTCGCCGCGTTGACGAAATACATTCACGCGGAAACGTCCAATATCTTTGCGGCCAATGGCGAAATTACACTCCAGTGTGGACTCAAACTCTTTAATTTGCTCGGGACTCATCAAGCCGTAAGCGATTTCTTTAATCATGCCAGGCGCCATCACCTGATTATTGATGGCAACCGTTGTGCCTTCAATATCCATGTGAATCGAAGTGTTAGTGCTGAAAAAGAGGTCAGAGCCGCCCTTATCTGTCATGAATTTGAGTACGGGGGTAATGTCAATGGCGGCCATATTGATGACGATCTTATTTGGTTAATTGTGCTGAACTTTAGCACAAGCCGTGTTTTTATTACAGTGGGCGATGTGCCGATTAGTTATTTGTTGACTTCTGATAAGCCTGCCAGATTTGCTGATATTGCTGCTCTAAATTGCGTGAAAACTGGGCTGGATTAAACGCACTTGAATCAGAAAGTGGGGCGTCTTTAGTTTGTGTAGCCAATTGCTGCTTTAATTGGCTGAGTTTGGCTGGATTTTTCGCCAAAGTAATCGCTTTTTGTTCATATTCTTGCCAGTTTTGGGTGATTAACTCTGGCAGATTAATGTGCTGTAACAGGCTTGTAGCCACGCGCGCAGCAAAGGTTTCACCGGTACAAGTTAATAGTGGTAACCCCATTAATAGCGCATCGCTAGCGGTAGTGTGTGCATTATATGGCGCAGTATCTAAAAATAAATCCGCATGCATGTGGCGTGCCAAATGTTCTGAAATCGTCACGCGTGGCGCAAATATCAATCTAGTTTCATTAACGCCTGCTTTTGCCGCTGCTTGCCGCAAATTAGCAGATGCCCAAGTGTTGCAATCCAATAGCCACAGCACGCTATCAGGTGTTTGTCGCAAAATGCGCATCCAGACCGCGAATACTTCTGGTGTGATTTTAAAGCACTGATTAAAGCAGCAAAATACAAAACTGTTTTTTGGTAAATTGTGTTCAGTCTTTTGCGTTGCCTTACCAACGGGGCGTTGGCTATTATTGGGTTGATAACAGGGTAGATAGAGCAGTTTTTCACTAAAGTCGTTTGCATTTGGCGCAATTACTTTATCTGCCAGCAGGTAATCAAATAGTGGTTTTGCATAGCTGGTTTCCGCTTTTTCAACAACCATTGCACCCATAGTTCCAGGGAATCCCAGCCAATTAATGCTGAGGAGGGCAGGTTTTAAAGCCACTATGCCAGTGCGACTGTTTTGCGTAAAACCAGTGAGATCCACTAAAATCGCAACACCATCCTGATGGATTTTTTGGGCGGCTTCAATATCGGTTAATTGCCGAATATCGTTAAAAGTGTCAAATGCATTTTCCAGGCGCTTGCGTTCAGGTGTCTTGTCATCTATACCATAAGAGTAAGCGATAGTCTCAAAGCGACTTTTATCGCTATTTTCAATCAATTCGGTGATTAAAAACGCCAATGGATGTAGTCTGAAATCAGCCGATAAATAGCCGATTTTTAGCTTGGTTTGAAATATGTTTTGCGTTGCTTTTAATTGATTAAAGTCAAAGCCCGTATGTTGCTGAATCCGCTTGGCGTAAAAACTAGTAGCCCAATTGCTGGCACACTGTTTCTGCTCATTCGCAGTGGTGCCGTGCATGCTTAAAAAAGCAAAAGGCGATATTTGTGCATTGGGTATGGTCATTACCCAATCGCGCAACTGCTTGATTTGTCGATCAATATTATCCCAAGCGCAAACATGCTGTTTCTGGTGCACCAAATGTGCCAGTGCGTGGTGCAAATCAGGTTGTAGTTGCAATGCGTTTTCGTAGCTGGCAACGGCATGGTCCAATTGACCTAATTCACGTTGAATATTGCCCAGATTGTTATGCGCGTCTGCGTCATTCGGGTTTAGTTGAATAGATTGTTTAAAGCTGCTAAGCGCTGCGCTGGGTTTGTTTAACTCGCGTTGTGCATTGCCTAAATTAAACCAATACGCGGCGTTAAGTGGCTGGTGTTCGAGTGCCTCTTTAAAGCAGGCTTCTGCCTGTAGAAATCGACCGCTGGCATGTGATTCATTGCCTAGTTCCTGCAAGGAGTAACACAGCGCATCGCGCACATACGCATTGTTTTTGAGTATGCGCATAATGCGGCGAAAGTAACCTGCCGCTTCTTCAAATCGCTTCAGTTCTATACACAAGTTTGCACAATGAATTTGTACGTCTACATCTTTGGGATTGTGCAATAACACTTGCTGGTAGTGTTTAAGCGTATTTTCAGCGGATTGGGTTGGTTGGGTGGCTTGCATAACGCAATTTTAATCTAATTTAATTAAATTGCAGTGTTTGTATGACTGCTTGAGTTAATACAGAGAATTGGCTAATTGTTTTAAGCCTAATGCTTTTAGTAAAAAGCGACTGGGATTCAATTTACTTGCCAGGTTTGCGTCAAGAATTAACGATTCATTTGCAACCAGATTGGCGATCAGTTCACCACAGATCGGCGCGGTAATCATACCTTTAGAACCATGTCCGGCGTTAATGTACAGGCCGCTTAACCATGGTAAATCGACAGGGTTAGCGTTGTAGCGAGGTGGGTTGGCGCGTAATGCTTTATCGTCGATCAGTTGGCCTGCAAGTGGCATGTAATCTTGTGTATGGCTACGCCAGGCAACGCGACCTTGTTCTTGGTAAGGCTGAATACTGTTAAAAACGGCAGGTGAGATTTGTTTTAAAGCCTGTATGTTTTCCAACGTATCAGCTTCACTTAATTGCGGGTTAAGATTATCTGGCGCGTAAGTCGCACCGATTGAGTGCAATCCATCAACTGCCGGGCTTAAATAGTGTGTGCTGCAAATAATGGTTTTAATCGGCTGGCTAGCAGGTGTCGGTGCAAAAAAATTCACTTGCCCACGTACAGGTGTACTTGCAACGCTGGTACATAAGCTGAATTTCTGTACGGCATTAGCATTGCATAATATTAATATATCTGATTTTAAATTATATGCTTGTAATTTTTTATTAATGTAATTTATTCGAAAATATACATCGTTTTTTTCAAAACCCAATACCTGCGTATGGCTGATTTTGGTGATGTTGGGCAGGTTAACTAACGCTTGGCATAAATTTTTTGGTTTCACCCAGCCTGCTTGCGGCAGAAATAAACCGCCGATTGCCAATGGAATGCCTGTTATTTCGCTAGCAGATTTTGCATCCAAGGCTTGCAAAAACGCATACTCCTGTTGCGCCAGCAATGCGTCTTGTCTTAATTGTTCACGCGCGTTATATGCCAATTGAATCTGTCCACAGGCATCAAAAAATGCTGCGTGATTGGGTAATTGTTTGAGCAAGTTTAAGGTAAACGCAAAACCTTGTAATGCCAGCGCGCTTTGCGCAGTTGGCTTGATACTCAATTTTGGATATAAAGTCGCAATTGGGTTGCCAGAGGCTTCTTGCGCAAGTTCACTATGCTGCTCCAATAAGATGACAGCTATGCCGCGTTTGGCCAGTGCGTAAGCTGTGCTGCAACCCGCAATGCCACCACCAATCACAATCGCAGTTTTAGTCGGCATTTGGTTTTTCTGTTGATTGTTTGCCATTCACTGAATCTTCATTAAATGACCCGCCAATAAAATCACCCGCCAACATTTCCCGTTTCTTGCCAAAACCAGCTTGTTTGCCGACATGAAATCCAGCTGCTTGCAAACCGCGTTTAACCACGCCAGCACTGGTGAAGGTGGCAAACGTTGTGTTAGGTTTCGATAGTCTTGCCATTTGTGCAAACAAAGCTGGTTGCCACATATCAGGATTTTTTGCGGGTGAAAATCCATCTAAAAACCAAGCATCGGCGGGAGTTGTTGTCTTTGTTAGGCTGTCAGTCGCATCACCAATTATCAAAGTTAATTGCACGCGATTATCAAATAACCGGATGCTTTTATCGCTATTTATTAATGTTGAATATTGAGCTAAAAACTGTGCAGAAAAGTTATTTAATGCAGGCCAAAGCTGTAAAGCGCTGGTGATTTCCTGCAAGCTGAGCGGATATTTTTCTGTGCTGATGAAATGCAAAGTGGCATTTTTAGGCGCATGATTCAGCCACAATTGTGCGGCACATAAAAAATTTAAGCCTGTGCCAAAACCTGTTTCAATGATGGTGAATACTTGGGTTTCTAGTTGCTGCCAGCGTGAGCTTAGTTTGTTGCCTTGCAAAAAGACATAGTCGGTTTCAAGCAAGCCATTATCGCTAGAATAATAGACATCTTGAAAGATAGTGGAGTAGGGCTGGGCCAAGCCGTCCTGATTAAGGCGCCATTCGATAGGGCTTGCTTCAATCAGGCTATTGGTGGCGTTTTGCATGCGTTGAGATAGTTAATTGGTAGCGGCTTATTTTAATGCAAAGTGATGAAAGCTGTTGATACAAACTCAAAACGAATCTTAAGCTTTAGGTAAACCGGGGATAAAGCTATTGGTCGATTTAATGTACTCTGCATAGGCTGGGCGACGCTCTGATATATCTTTCTCAAGCAAGCGAACGCCGCTGATTTTCAGTAAAAGCAATGTCATTAAAGTCGGGGAAACGATAGCCCACCAAGCGCCACCGGCCAAGGAGATGAGATAAAATCCCCACCAAATACAGCACTCACCGAAATAGTTCGGGTGACGACTGTAACGCCATAATCCTGTGTTGAGTACCTTGTCTGTGTTTTTAGGATTGTCTTTAAACTGAGTTAACTGCCAATCGGCAACAGATTCCCAAAAAAATCCAAATAAAAATAACAGCAATCCCAGGTAGTCTAGTACGTTAACCGGTGCATTTGAATCGATTGCACCATAAAGTGAAATGGAAATAATCCAAGCTAAAAGTGCTTGCATACCAAATACCATGTAAGCGCTTTTTAACCAAAAGTGTGGTTCATTGTTATGGCGGATTGCTGCATAACGACGATCTTCATGTGGCCCCCAATTGCGCCAAGAGAGATATGCACATAAACGCACCGCCCAAAGCGTAACTAGTGTTAACACCAGATAAACGCGTACGCTTCCTTCATATACAAATAGTGCACTGGTAAAGCTGGTCAATACGAAAAATAAACTCCACATACTATTAATATGAGTGACGTTGTCACGTATTAAGCTGATTATCCAGCCCAGCAGAGCAAACAGGCCAATGGCAACTAAGCTATAAACATAAATAGACCAATTGAACATATTTGGGTTTTTATTTATTTCAAAGGCTTGATACTACCTTAAATTGAATATATCGATTGTTGCGGATGAATTTTCTTGATGTATACTATTCGGTATACTTTATGTGGAATGTATTGAATCATGAACATACTTTGTCCAAGAGCGATTTGCATATTGCTTCTCTGCTTGCTGCAAGCTTGTGCTGCCAATCAAAATAAAACTGCGCAGCAGGCCAATAATCAGGATTGGCCGAGTTTTGGGCGTGATTTTACCAGTCAGCGCTTTTCACCAAATACACAGATCAATCAGCAGAATGTCCAAAACCTGGTACAGGCCTGGCAATACAAAAGCGGAGTGGTCGGCAGCTTTCAAACCACACCCATTGTGCAGAACGGCATCATGTATCTGTCACTTCCATACAATCATGTTGCGGCACTTGATGCTAAAACTGGCAAGGAATTATGGCGTTATAAGCACGATAGACGCAAAGATTGGCAAATGTGCTGCGGCCCGGCGAATAGAGGTGTGGCAGTTGCCGATGGAAAAGTGTTTATTGGTACTGTAGATGCGCGTTTAATCGCCTTGAATGCGCAGACAGGTGCAAAAGAGTGGGATATTGATGTGGTTGAAGTTGCTATCGCCAGAGAGGGGCAGGAGGCGCTGAATAAAGATGATCCAAACAGCGGACGCAAAGTAACGGGCGGTACGGGAATTGGAATTGCCATGGCACCAGTGGTGTATAAAGGCAAGGTAATTGTGGGTATAACAGGTGTTGGTTATGGATTACATATTGATAACCCGACTGCAGATGCGCCATTGGGTGCAGTGATTGGTGTGACTGGTCGTTATGGACGACCTGGTTTTTTAGCGGCTTATGATGTGAATAATGGTAAGCGTGTGTGGCAATTCGATACCATTCCAGATACAGGCTGGGAAGGTAGCTTTGCCCAAACCACAGATGATGGCGTGACGTTTAATCGTGATATTGCGCAAGAAAAAGCAGATTTAGTCAAATATCCCGATTCAGCGCGGTTCGGCGGCGGTTCGGCTTGGAGTACGCCAGCAATCGATATTGCATCTGATACGTTGTATTTTGGTACGGGTAACCCTAGCCCGCAGATGAACGATATTTCGCGGCCTGGCGATAATCTTTACACTGTTTCATTAGTGGCTTTAGATGCGAATACAGGTAAACTGAAATGGCATTATCAACAAGTGCCGCATGATTTATGGGGTTATGATCTGGCCAGTCCGCCTGTATTATTTAACTATCAATTCAATGGAAAAACAGTTGCTGCAGTAGGGCAGGCCAGTAAAACGGGTTGGTTCTACGTGCATGACAGAGCAACTGGAAAGTTGCTAAAAAAATCCGAGGCATTCGTTCCGCAACATAACTTATTTAAGAAAGCCACTGCTGAAGGCATTGTTGTCTATCCTGGCATCTTGGGCGGCTCAAACTGGTCGCCAGTCAGTGTGGATGAAATGAATCAACGTGTATTTGTGGCAGGTATTCATGCGCCGATTAAATATACTTTGCACGAAACACCTGCTAAAGATGGCAAACCAGCGATTCGCTATGCGGCCAGTGAGCCGACAAAAGACGCGCGTTGGGGATTATTGTCAGCAATTGATTTAAAAAGCGGTAAAGTTATCTGGCAAAATAAAACAGCCCAACCATTGGTCGGCGGTGTACTGGCGACTGCGGGTGGCGTAATGTTTACTGGTGAAGGTGATGGGCACTTTAATGCTTATAACAGTCAGACAGGTGAATTGCTATGGCAAGCGCAATCGGATTTTGGCGTGAATGCGCCACCCGTTACCTATATGATAGATGGCATACAATATATTGCAGTCGCCAGCGGCGGCAACTCAATCTTTGGCTATAAACAAGGTGATGCTGTGCTGGTTTATAAATTAGCTTTATAGGTTGTTTTATAGACGAGCACATTAATCACTATTGTTGTTGGCTTTTGTGCTTGCGGCCAGTCCGACCAGATGCGATATCACCACCGCGATATACATTAATCCTGTAAACATTTGTATTGAACTGATGGCGCGCGCCGCATTAGAAACTGGAACAATGTCGCCAATACCTGTTCCGGACTGAATTGAAAAACTCATAAACAAAAGCTCTACCCAAGTGCGAGCCATATCTGGATTCATTGCAGCGGTGATGCTGCCGGGTACAATTTGCTGACATACTGAATAGGCAAACGCAAATCCCCAAACGAGCAGTGTAAATGTTGCTCCCGCTGCATATAGTTCATCTCTGGTCACCACATCATCTGCAAACATATACATGGTTAAGCCTGTGGCGGCATAAAAGTAGAGCAAGCTTTCAAATGTGTGCGCCCAAATAAGCAGTGAATTTTGTTGCGTGAATGTTGCTGTTAACGATAGCCCAATTGCCAATACGACTAAAACCAGGCCAAGCCAGCTTGCCGCCGGGCTGCGATGCACAACCCAAACTGCCAGAATCGGCACAATCAAACCGATACTGCTAAATACAATGTGGCTTGCTTCTGAATTGCTCAAGAACCCATAAATTAAAACGCTGATCAGTTGAACTGCCAACAACATGGCAAAAGGGTAGCGTCTTACAAAGGAAATAACGGCATAAGAAATAATGGATTTCATCAGATGGCTCTCTATAATTCAGGCGACTACTATCAGTAAATTTTACAGCATAAATCTTGCAAAGCCGACTGTAACAGCGTTTCAGATAGATTGAATGTAGAAAATGCTTTACTTCTCAAATAAGAACCATTATCATTTGCATTAACGATACAAATGGTGAATTGAATGCAACTTCAAATGGTAAATGCTCACAAAGCTAGCGTGCTATATGACCCGGAATTGCCGACGGCAAACGATATGATGGCAGCTATTTGCTGTGTGGCAACACACTACGCAATGAAGCCATCATTGGACTTGGCAATGCTTGTAGCGGATCTTGCGTTAAAATTCACTGCGCCAGAATATGCAGAGTCAATACTGATTAAAGATATCTCTAAGCGATTGTTGAATCAATGGGACAAAATTGTGGAAGAGCATAGAAATTCAGAAGCAGAATTTTTACCGGCACACTCAACGCTGCAGTAATAAAACTTTAATAACTTAAAACTTAATAATTTAAATTTCAAGGAAACAACATGTCAAGATTAACAGGCCCAAGATTAAAAATAATGCGTGCATTAGGCGTGGATTTACCAGGGCTTTCACGTAAAACAATCGAAGCGCGTCCAACGCCACCAGGCCAGCACGGTAACAAAGCTTCACGCAAACGTCGTTCAGATTTTGGTGTGAAACTACAAGAAAAACAAAAAATTCGTTTTAACTACGGCTTGACTGAAACACAGATGCGCAAACTTATTTTGGATGCGCGTAAAGGTAAGGAGCCTACCGGTGAGCGCTTGTTGCAGTTATTAGAGCGTCGTATGGATAACGTGGTTTTCCGTGCGGGTTTTGCCCCAACAGTGATTGCAGCGCGCCAATTGGTGTCACATGGTCATCTAATGTTAAATGGTAAAAACGTGAATATTCCTTCAATCCGCTTAAAAGTGGGTGATGAAGTGACGATTCGTAGCAAAAGTAAAAATATTCCGATGGTGGTGGAAACGATTAAACAGCCTTCTTTAGCGCGTCCAGAGTGGCTAAGCTGGAATGAGGCGACCACTGTAGTTAAAGTGGCTCACCTGCCAGCGATTGAAGATGTGCCATTTCCTGTAGATGTACAGCAAGTGGTTGAGTATTACGCTAACCGCGTGTAACTTTTTTATAGTTATAGCGATTAGCAACAGAATTTAAGACGTCCCTAACAACGTCTTAAATGTTGCAAATGCATGCAAATGCATCTCCTTGATTTTATGGCCGCATTGCATACGACTTGATTATATCAAATTTATGCATATCAGTCGGTCACTTTTTTGAGCTAAATTGATGAAGGTTATTACTAACTTAACAGCTAAAGAACACATGAGTTTTGATGTGGCGATTGTTGCGGATCACATTTCTGACAAAGATGTCAAAATGACGCGCATCAAGCGGCTTACAACAGAGCAGTTGTTCACTAATGTTAAAGAAGTGATGATTGAGCATTTGAACGAAACCTATATTTTGCGCATTACCAAACAAAATAAATTGATTTTAACGAAATAGAGCCTAAGCGAATAAACACGGTTGCTCAGAATATTGAAATAG
>Ga0123398_1100944_pt1 | contig 19903 bp, 20 predicted proteins | sample T5LHNO3metaT_FD_89926 | JGI IMG/M metagenome (GOLD analysis project Ga0123398, IMG submission 89926) | Methane-oxidizing artificial microbial communities from Washington, USA to study methane cycling - T5-LHNO3 metaT (Metagenome... | ecosystem: Engineered > Modeled > Simulated communities...
ACGTACATGGTTGAAACCACAAGCAGTTAAAGATGGTTGGCAACATGGTGGTGGCTCTGTATGGGGCTGGTGGCCGTATGATGCACGTACAAACTTAGTGTACTACGGTACAGGTAACCCATCTGTATGGAACCCAGATGTACGTCCAGGCGACAACAAATGGTCTATGACTATTTTCGCACGTGACTTAGACACTGGCGTGGCTAAGTGGGGCATGCAAATGACGCCACACGATGAGTGGGATTACGATGGCGTGAATGATGTGATTCTGTTTGACAAAGGCAGCAAAACATACGCATGGCACCATGACCGTAACGGCTTTGCTTACACTTGGGACGCACACACAGGCACCTTGATTGCTGCTGAAAAAGTACATCCATTTGTAAACTGGGCAACTGGCGTTGACAAGAAAACAGGTGTTCCAGCTAAAGATGCTAAAGCTTCAACACACCAAGACTACAACGCTAAAGGCATCTGCCCAGCTGCATTGGGTACTAAAGACCAACAACCAGCGGCTTACAGCCCACGCACTGGTTTGATGTATTCTCCACTCAACCATGTGTGTATGACCTACGAGCCAGTTGAGTCTAAATACGTTGCTGGTCAACCATGGGTGGGTGCTACTTTAACGATGTTTGCTGGTCCTGATGGTGTAATGGGTGGCTTCGGCGCTTATGATCCAATGACCAACAAAAAAGTTTGGTACAACAAAGAACGTTTCTCAGCATGGGGTGGTGTACTCACTACAGCATCTGATTTAGTGTTCTACGGCACTTTAGACCGTTGGTTAAAAGCGGTGGATGCACAATCAGGTAAAGAACTCTGGAAATTCCAAGTAGGTTCTGGCGTGATTGGTAATGCATTTACATACGGCAACAAAGGCAAACAATACGTGGGTGTATTCTCTGGTATTGGCGGCTGGGCTGGTGTAGCGATGAACCTTGGTATGACTAACGACACAGACGCACTTGGTGCTGCTGGTGGTTACAAAGAGTTAACCAAATACAACGCTGCACCTGGCGGCGGTGGTTTAAACGTATTTAGCCTGTAATCTATCACTACTAGTTGTAGCTACTATTAAAACACCCCATTTTGATGGGGTGTTTTTTATTGAGCTAACTCGCCTTTACGCTCAACAATCAGTGGGTTATTGGCATCCAAGTTCACATTACGTATTGAGCCATCTGCCGCTTCAAACCAGAGTGTTGTCTGTTTATTGGCTTGTGTCACCGTGACTAATTTTCCATAAGCTCTTGGTATTTGAAATTTGGCCCGCGTTTGGTTAAGGCTATTTTGCAAACCAAAAGACAGCTTATCTTCATAGAAATTGTCTGTTCTTAACGCACCAAAATCAAATTGATACGCCCAAACAACGCCAGAAAACAGGGCCGTAAATACAGAAAAAATTACAATTAGCTTTTTGACTATGCTCAATGAAGTCTCCTTACTTTTTCAAATAGATGGCAGCTTAACTACTCTTCTCTGACAGTGCAGTCATCAATTCATTCTTAAAATGATTAGATTGCATTTTATATTTTGTGGTGCTAGTATACAGATCGGTATATACCGATCTGTATACTTAACACTTATTTTATTCATGTATCTTAATTTTGGTAATTCTTTAAGATCACCACTAAGGAGTCGATATGAAATTTCACAATGCAATATTAGGTCTATTTTTCAGCGCATCACTGGTCGCAAATGCCGCAGATGCAAACAAACTCAAGGTTGAAGAAAAAGTTGAAGTCAATGCCAATGCTGCGCAGGTATGGGAAAAAGTGAACAAATTTGGTGATTTAGGCGCATGGCATCCAGCAGTGGCAAACACCACTATTCAATCTGGTGCTGAAGCAAAAGTGGGGACCGTACGCGTACTCACCTTGCAAGATGGCGGCAAAATTACAGAGGAATTGAAAGCCTATGATACCAACAAAAAAATGTTTACTTACCGCATTATTGAAGGCGTACTTCCTGTCAGTCATTATATCTCAACTGTACAAGTCACCTCTCTAGCATCTAATAAAACGCTAGTCACTTGGGTAGGGCATTTCCAACGCAAAGATTTATCTGCTACACCTGCACAGGGTCAAGATGATGCAGCAGCAGTGAATACAATCACTGCTGTATATCGTGCAGGCCTAGACAATTTAAAGAAAATATCTGAGTAGTTGGTATTCAATGCGGCAGATATTTGTTTGGGTTGATATTCAAGCAAATATCTGCTGATTATGTTGCAGGTTTAAATACATAAAACAAATTGGGCTCGCTCATAATATAAATACTTTTGTCTGATCCCACCGCTATACCTTCAGCTTGCGGCACATGCGCTTTTAGGCCATGAAAGCCTTTCCACAACGCTAATGCGCCCAGTGCATTGCCCTCTTCATCGTATTCTTTAATCAATCTGGACTCGTCACTTAACAGCAACAAATGTCCGGTTTCACTGTGAAACGTCACGGAGGACAAATCTCGCATTGACCACTTAATGGCCTTATCAAAAGCGTCTAACCGTTTGATATCAATATTCAATGGCCTGGATACATCCGCGTCAAAAAAACCACTCACGGACATAATGTATTTAGGATCACGCTCTTTTGCCACCAACAAACGGCTGTGATTGTCATCCCAAGAGACGCCCTCAAAATTTTTATTGCCTGAAGCATTGACGCCCAGCCTAAGTTTAGGCGCGTTAGTCACATCTAAAAACTGAGCATCATTGTCTAGCTCCGCCAAAATCAAGCGATTATCGCGCTCATCGGCAATCACATAACGGTTACCCGTCACATGCGTAATCCCTTCCATGTCATCCACGCCTTTCACATGCACTTCACGCATGATGTGCCCTTGTAAATCAAGCTCAATAATTTTTGACTCTTGATTCAACACCGTAAATAGTGTGTTGCGTTCTACGTTGTGCGTAAGCCCAGAAGCATTTTTCAATGCTGCGATTGGCAATGCATCGATAGTGACTTGGTAATTGCTTAGATGGAACGTATTGTCATGTGCAGCTGGTTTATAGCTATGCCATGCATACCAGGCCAGCGCCTCCAGCTTGAAGTAATACGCCAACGAACCAAGTGCGAAGCATATCGCAATGATCCAACTCCATGTTTTAGATAGTTTAAAAGTAAATTTCATTTGTCGCTTATACGTCTTGTGTCCAATGGAATTTATGCATGATGCGATGCGCCACTGGCGCTAGAAACAACCCAACAATCACTAGAAAAACCAGCCCTGCATACAAGGCATATAGGCCTGCAAACAATTTTCCATGGTCGGTTTGTGGTGGATCCACCGGGCCCATACCTCCCAATAGCATCGCAGCATTTAAAAAAGCGCTGTGCCAAGACAGGTGCTCAAAATACAAATAGCCCAGCATGCCAATAGCAAGTGAAAACAGCAACAGTAAGGCAGCCGTGATTGTATGCAACGCCATGCGCAATAGAAATTTTTGCTGAGAGATGGGTGGGTGATGGCGGGATTCGTACATAAGGACTCCACAATAAGATGGGCTGATGCCCATGAAGTTCAATGACTGGATGACCGCTGAATTATATTGGATTTACATGTGCGCAGGGTGAGCAAAACCAGTTGAGCAATACTACTGAACAAACCCTGCTGATAATGAATAAACGATATGCAATGAAACGATGATGGATGAGGTGCTGAAAACAAAAAAGCCCAGTAGTTAACTGGGCTTTTGTTAAGGTAATTAAACCTTATTTGTTCATTACGTACATTGTTACTTCGAAACCGAAACGCATTTCAGTAGCTGCTGGTGTTGTCCACATAATAATCTCCTTTTGTTTAAACACATCCACATGATGTATCTGTATGACTCACACTATACCGACAGGTTTAAATAATGGCCTATGTGCTTGACGTATTGTTGCCTAATGATTTTACGTAAAAGACCTACTGTATTTTTTCAGGCTGACTACTTCATGGTTCTTAATTTTGAGGCCACATAAGAAGCAGCGGCTGTTCTGGTTTCCACACCCAGCTTGGAAAACACATGCTCCAAATGCTTATTGACTGTTCTCGGGCTGGTGCCCAAAATATCGCCAATATCACGATTGGTTTTACCTTTGATCGCCCAATACAGCACTTCTGATTCGCGTTTGGTGAGACCAAAGGTGCTTGTCAGCGCTTGAATTTGGGCTTCATCAGACTCTTCACTCAGCAAAATAATCCACTGTTCATCACTGCTATCATCAGCAAGGCTCAAGGTTAAGCGACTAGAGCCTTTAATCATGTTCAACGCTTGCGTACGCTCAGCGTTGGCTTGCTGCATATTTTGCAACCAATTCAACATGGGCTCTGGCGTGGTGTCTGCAGCATGCAACCCACTTTCATAAAAATAGCGTTGCATCCATTGTCTGGCCAGTGGGCTTTGCCAGACAATTTTTCCGTCTTGCGGTGTAATCGCAATAGCCGCTTGGCCAAACGCATCCAGCGCACTGCGCGCTTGGTTCATGAGCTTGACCGTTTGCAGATGCGAGGCAATCCTAGCCAACACCTCTTTAGGTCGAATCGGCTTGGTCACATAATCCACCCCGCCCGCCTCAAAGCCAGCCGCCACATGCTCAGCTTCAGTCAGCCCCGTCATAAAAATGACCGGGATATGCCGAGTCAGACTATTGGCTTTTAATTGGCGGCAGGTTTCAAATCCATCTATGCCGGGCATCATCGCATCCAGCAAGATAACATTGGGTTGCGCATCGTTCGCGCGTTGCAATGCCGTCTGCCCGCTATCGGCAACCAGTACCATATAGCCGGACTCATCCAGTGCATCATGCAAATAGGCCAAATTGTCCAGCACATCATCTACGATGAGCACCGTGGGTGTTTGTGTAAGGGTATTCATTGTTTTACGTCTTCAATATATTTTTTCACTGCTTCTAATTTAAATTGACCGACCAGTTGCTTCATTAATGCAATAAAGGATTGATATTGAGGGTTTAACTGCTCAATCTCATCCAGTTTTTGGTGTATGCCTTTGACATACCCCATATTGACCAGTGACAAAATATCCTGCAAATGATGCGACTCTGGCATTGTAATCGTATCGTCGCTCATTGCGTCAATGGTTGGTACAACTAGGTTACGTGTATCGTGATTTTCTTTTATCCACTCAATCGACAGCCTGCTGCCAATCCAATCCAGCAAGTCTTCTACATTCACCGGCTTCACCATAAAGTCTTGGCTATCAATCCCTGCCGCATTTTCCAGATTTTTGTCGTATGCGTTAGCCGAGACAATAGCAATCGGGATATTGGAATGATGCACTTTACGAATGATATAAGAAGCCTCCCAGCCATCCATCACTGGCATCGCCAAATCCATGAGGATGATATCCGGTTTAAACTGCTGATACATATCGACACATTCTTTTCCGGTTGCCGCTTGTGCGACATCAAAGCCCAAAGGCGCAAGAATATTGATCACCAACTCCCGATCCACTTGCTCGTTATCTACCACCAGCACTTTGCGACGCAATCCACGATACCCTACTCGCTTACGGTAAACGGCAGGTTCTACCTCTACATCTTGTCGAATTTGTGATAAAAACAGGCGGATTTCAAACTGCGTGCCCTTACCTTGCTCGCTCTTAAAGTGAATCTCACCACCCATTAATTCTGTTAAGAGCTTGCTGATGGTCAGACCCAAACCGGTACCACCGATATTGATTTGCTCTGCGGCACTGCCACGTTCAAATGGCTCAAATATCTTTTGATACTCGGAAGGTTTGATGCCAGGGCCAGTGTCTTGAATTTCGATATGGGCGATTTCACGCGCATAACTGACGCGGAAAGTAATGCCGCCCTCTTTGGTAAATTTAACCGCGTTGCCCAATAAGTTAATAAGAATCTGCGTCAACCGTTTTTGGTCTGCACGCACCAAAGCGGGTAATTCTCCACGCTGTTCAAATTTAAAATAGAGACCTTTATTACGCGCTTGCAGTTCAAACATGCTGACAATTTGGTGAATAAACTCGGGGAACTTGAGTGGCTTGGTATCAAATGTGAGCTTGCCACTCTCGATGCGCGCAATGTCTAATGTCCCCTCAATCAGCGATAGTAAGTGCTCACCACTTCGACTGATGACACGTATCGCTTGGCGGCGATGCTCAGGGATAGATGCATCATTATCGAGCAATTGTGCGTAACCTAAAATACTATTGAGCGGGGTGCGTAACTCATGACTGATCCCCGTGATATAACGGCTCTTTGCTTTATTGGCTTGTTCGGCCAAATGTCTGGCCAACTGCAACTCAGTGTCGGTTTGTTTATGCAGATCAATTTCACGCAATAGCAAGCCGGTTTGTCGGTTAGACTCTTCTTGCGCCACACGCCGACTCTCGGTAGTGAGCACTAACCACCACGCTACAATTCCACTAGCAAACACCAAGGCGGCAAACACTTTGAGATAGCCGCTACGTAGTTGCGGCAACAGCTCGGAGGCAGTGCCTTCTAATATCAAGGTCTCATGGAAGTAAATCAAACCAAGCACTGCACCAAAAAATCCTAAAGCAATGGTCATCAGCAGCAAATAATGAGCAACCCCGCCTTTGATATGCGGCCACAGCGACTTAGGCAGAAAAAACTTGTTCACGTCTATCCATTGTTGCGAGAGTTTTGCATGCGGCTTGCACGCATCATTGCAGCGTGCATCCAGACAGCAACACAAAGAGCAGATTGCACCCTGATATGCCGGACAGTGCGCCATGTCATCAGTCTCGTATTCTCGCTCGCACACCACGCATTTTTGCATGCGTTTAGTGGTGGGAAACACGAAAGGTTTACGTGCAATGTAGTAACGGCCCTTGGTCAGCCAAGCAATCAAGGGCGAAGTAATGAGCGCTGTACCCAAGGCAATAAATGATGAGAACGCGGTCAGTGTCTCGCCAAATACCCCAGAGAACGCTGCAATCGAAATCGCCGACGCCAGAAACATGGTGCCGACGCCAACCGGATTGATGTCATATAAGTAAGCGCGCCTAAACTCAATGCCTTTGGGGCTGAGTCCCAACGGTTTATTAATCACCAAATCTGCCACTACTGCGGTAATCCAAGCAATAGCAATATTGGAGTACAAGCCTAGCACTTGCTCTAACGCTTTAAATACATCTAACTCCATCAGCATGATGGCAATGACCGCATTGAATACCACCCACACCACACGCCCGGGATGACTATGCGTGAGCCGCGCAAAGAAATTAGACCATGCCAATGAGCCGGCATAGGCATTGGTCATATTCACTTTAATTTGTGATACCACCACAAATAAAGCGGTCACGGCCAAGGCTACATCGTATGAGCTAAATGCATAGTTAAAGCCAACCAAATACATGTGTGTGGGGTTTACTGCAGATTGAAACGACATATCACTTTGTATCACCAGGTAAGCTAGCAGTACGCCGCCAAGCATTTTGAGCATGCCTAAGAATACCCAGCCTGGCCCAGCCATGAGCACGCCAATGTTCCAACGCCATCGATTTTGCACCGTTTTGTCCGGCATAAACCTTAGAAAGTCGACCTGTTCACCAATTTGGGGAATAAGTGCTACGCCAACCGCTGTTGCTGCACCAAACATGTGCAAGTTAAACTCGCCCGCTTGCCCCGATACACCGGCAAACATACTAAGTTTAGATAAGATATCCGGATCATGATGCAAGATGGCAATGAATGGCAGAAACATCAGTACCAGCCAGATAGGCTGCGTAATCATTTGAATGCGGCTAATCAACGTAATCCCGTGCGTCACCAGCGGAATCACCACCAGCGCGCTCACCAGATAACCAATATAGAGCGGCATTTGGAAGTACAACTCTAGCGCATAGGCCATGATGGCGGCTTCTAAGGCAAATAAAATAAAGGTGAACGAGGCATAGATAAACGAGGAAATCGTGGAACCGATATAGCCGAAGCTGGCACCACGGGTGAGCAAATCCATGTCTAAGCCATATTTAGCTGCGTAATAACTAATCGGCAAACCGGTAAGAAAAATAATTGCGCCAACTGCCAATATCGCCCAAAATGCGTTGATAAACCCATAATTGACAGCAATCGTGCCGCCAATTGCTTCTAACACCAAAAATGAGATTGCACCTAGCGCGGTGTTAGATACGCGTAAAATTGACCATTTACGAAAGGAGCGCGGCGTAAAACGTAAAGCATAATCTTCGATAGATTCGTTAGCGACCCAGGTATTGTAGTCGCGACGAATCTTCACAATACGCTGTGTGGGCTCTGCCTGCGGCGCTTCGCGCGCATTGAGTTCTGCTGTTGCCAAACGAGATTCCTCATGATGTAGAAGTGGTCTAACGCTTGTAAATAAGCAATATCTATTCCTTGGCCGAAATTCCTAGGCAGAACGAGGCCAGCCACATCTTAATCAATGAGCAAAAGTTGATATGTACGTTAAATAACGTATATCACGTGACGTGATGATTGAACAAGCGGTGCATCACACACCAACCATCGTTAAAGTAGGTTAAACCGTGAGCAACAGGTTAGCACCTAACCCTAGCATGAGTCCAGCCAGCAATGATTGCGAGAGCGTGAGTAAGCGGTGGCGCTGCATGCCCAGCACATAACCCAAGCCATGTAATCCAGCGGTAGCAATCAGCATCCCCAACAAAGGCAGCGCCATATTGGCCATTTTGTCCTGATACAACTCCGTACCATGTGCCAAGCCGTGCATCAACGCAAATAGCGCAGTCAACAGCAGTTGCAATTCACGGTGAATAGCAAAACGCGTCATCAACACCACGCCCAACGCGATCAAACCAGCAGCAATGGTAGACTCCACGCCCCCTATTGCAATACCAGCCATACCTAGCAATGCACCTAACAACATTGTGCAGACAAAGGTCAGCGGCAATTGCCAGCGCGCTTTTCCACCCACATTGGCGGCCCATACCCCAACGGCCAACATCATCAATAGATGATCCCAACCTAATAGCGGGTGCAGTAATCCGGCAGTAAATCCGTGAGTCAATCCGTGTCCCGGGTGCGCCAGCGCAAAACCAGAGAATAGCGACAGTACAATACTTAGTGTGAATTGTTTTTTCATCATAGCCCTTTACAACATTAATCCTTGTTTTTCAATAAACCGCACTATCTCTTCTAAGCCTTGACCAATCTTGAGATTGGTAAAAATAAATGGGCGTTCTCCGCGCATGCGTTTCGCATCTCTATCCATGACTTCCAGTGAGGCACCCACCATCGGCGCTAAGTCAATTTTGTTAATCACCAACAAATCTGATTTGGTAATACCAGGCCCGCCTTTTCTGGGAATTTTCTCACCAGCCGCTACATCAATCACATAAATCGTTAAGTCAGAAAGTTCTGGGCTGAACGTCGCTGCAAGGTTATCGCCACCGCTTTCCACAAATACGATATCTAAGGTTTGAAAGCGTTGACTGAGTTGCGCGACGGCTTCTAAATTCATTGAAGCGTCTTCTCGTATCGCCGTGTGTGGGCAACCGCCAGTTTCTACGCCAATAATGCGCTCTGGCGATAAGGCTTCGTTGCGGGTCAAAAATTCCGCATCTTCCTTGGTGTAAATATCATTGGTCACCACGGCAATGTTATAGACATCGCGCAGGCGCTTGCACAAGGCCAACGTAAGCGCAGTTTTACCAGAGCCGACTGGTCCACCAATGCCGACACGTAAGGGCTCTTGATAGCTTACTGCTGGCACTTTTTCTTTTAATTGCACTGTCATTTTTTACCTCTACGAACTCAATTAAGACCTAAATAATCTGCTGTACTGCGTTTCGTGTCTGCACCCTGCGATACTAAGCAAAGGATTTAAGTTGCTGATGGCTTCATCTGGCAACTGCATGGCATCTGCAACGACTTGTGGTAGCGATTGCCCCAAATGCAGCAAGATTTTTTGCCCGGCTACTTGGCCCAATGGCACTGTTTTCATCGCGGCACTGGCCTGATTTTCTAGCCACCCCCACACGTAGCCTTGTAATGCATCTTGCACATGGATTTGCCAATGCTGTGCAATGGCGGCATAGATGGTTGGGAAAGCCGGCGACTGCAAACTATGTATTTGACCCATCAAGGCATCGGGCATTTCTTGCAAGTCATTAAGCAAACGACATAGCGAATAGCCCATTTGGCGTGTCTCAGCCAAGGCTTCCGCCGTATCCCGCCCCGCTTGATAAAACGCATCCCAAGTTTGCACAGCTTGCATATCACCCACCTGCCACGCGCCATATAAACGATGCAGCACAGGCAACTCAAACTGCGCTTGGTAAATATGCAGCACATCACCAATCCAAGTTTCTGCACTGGCTAAATCATGCACCTCGCCACATTCAATCGCCCATTCTAAGCCTTGCGAATAACTATATGCGCCTACCGGCAGCATGGGACTCGCCAATTGCAATAAGCGACTCAGCGCCAGACTTGATTTCAGCACATGTGATTGTGGTGCATTAGCCATGTTTGAGTCGACGCTTTGACTGTTGCTTTAATTGTTCCAGGGGACGTAGATTGGTCATCGCGTCGTCATCATGTCCATGGCGATGACCACCACCGTAAGCACCGGCTTCTGGCTCAAACGGCGCTTGGCTCTCTGTGACTTGCATGCCCAAACCCAGCAACATTTCTTTGAGTACATAATCTTGCTCTAAACGCAGCCAGCCATCGCCTACTTGCAGTGGCACATGGCGGTTGCCCAAATGATAAGCGGCACACATCAAAGCCTGTGTGCTTGCTGCGGTCACATCACATACAGGCTCTTGCGCAGAGACGATTTGTATTACCGTGCCGGATTCTGATTTCAATAAATCGCCACCACGCAGAATAATGCCCCGGTCTAAAAACAAAGCCGCTTCCGTGCCGGATTTCAATATGACCCGTAATCGACTTTTCTGGCGTTTATCAAACGGCAGTTCTAAGTAGTCGTCAATGTGCGTAGCTAGCGTAATGCGTTCAGTAATATGTAGCATGATTAAAATAAGAAGTAACGTTGCGCCATCGGCAATACTGTGGCCGGTTCACAGACCAAATCCATGCCATCGGCCAATACGCGATATGTTTCCGGGTCTACATCAATCGTCGGCATCCAGTCATTGTGAATCATGTCTTTCTTTTTGACATGGCGCGTGCCGCTAATACCCACCAATGGTTTTTGCAAGCCAAGTGCAGCTATTTCTGGATTGCTTAATGCGGCTTGCGAGACAAAGGTTACCGCCGTTTTTAAACCACCTGCATAGGCACCAAACATAGGGCGATAATGCACGGGTTGCGGTGTTGGGATAGACGCATTCGGGTCGCCCATGGCAGCGGCAGCGATCATGCCGCCTTTTAATATGGTAGAAGGTTTAACGCCAAAAAAGGCAGGGCGCCATAGCACTAAATCCGCCAGCTTACCGACTTCTATCGAACCCACTGTATGCGCAATGCCATGCGTCAGCGCAGGGTTAATGGTGTATTTAGCAATGTAACGTTTGATTCTGAAGTTATCGTTACGCTCAGAATCTTCTTTAAGTGGACCGCGTTGCACTTTCATTTTATGTGCAGTCTGCCAAGTGCGAATAATCACTTCGCCCACACGCCCCATGGCTTGCGAGTCTGAGGACATCATAGAAAACGCACCTAAGTCATGCAGAATATCTTCTGCTGCAATGGTCTCGCGGCGGATGCGGCTTTCAGCAAACGCAATATCCTCGGCAATAGCGGGATCTAAATGATGACAAACCATGAGCATATCCAAATGCTCATCAATGGTATTCACGGTAAATGGCCGAGTCGGGTTGGTGGAAGATGGCAACACATTGGCATAACCAGCTGCTTTGATAATATCTGGCGCGTGACCACCGCCAGCACCTTCGGTATGGAAGGTATGAATGGTGCGGTCTTTAAATGCACCAATGGTAGTTTCCACAAAGCCAGACTCATTCAAGGTGTCAGAATGGATCGCCACTTGCACATCCATTTCTTCTGCCACGCTTAAACAGTTATCAATGGCGGCAGGTGTGGTGCCCCAGTCTTCATGTAGTTTTAAGCCTATGGCACCTGCCGTGATTTGTTCACGCAAAGGTTCTGGCAAACTGGCATTGCCTTTGCCTAAAAAACCCAAGTTCATGGGGAAAGCATCGGCCGCCTGTAACATGCGGTGAATATGCCAAGGTCCTGGCGTACAAGTGGTAGCAAAGGTGCCGGTGGCTGGGCCCGTACCGCCGCCTATCATGGTCGTCACGCCCGACATCAACGCTTCTTCAATTTGTTGTGGGCAAATAAAGTGAATATGCGTATCAATGCCGCCGGCGGTGACGATCATGCCCTCACCTGCAATAATCTCAGTGCCTGCGCCAATCGCTATGGTCACTTCTGGCTGGATATCCGGATTGCCTGCTTTACCAATCGCAGAAATACGCCCAGCTTTAATACCAATATCGGCCTTCACCACGCCCCAATAGTCGATGATTAACGCATTGGTAATCACCGTATCAGCCACATCAGCAGACACCAACTGCCCTTGCCCCATGCCGTCACGTATCACTTTACCGCCACCAAACTTCACTTCCTCGCCGTACACGGTGTAGTCTTTTTCTACCTCCACCCAAAGCTCAGTATCGGCTAGGCGCACCCTATCGCCCACGGTGGGACCGAACATTTCGGCATAGGCTTGTTTGTCTATTTTTAAAGTCATTCAACTCAATCCTTGAAAAATCTCAAAGCGAAAGTAAGCGTAGGCGAAAAGGCAGCGACAACACCGGAGTTTACATAGAGTAAATGAGGATGTTGGCGGTGACTTTTTAACACCAGATGACTGAGCGGCTGATTTTTCATTCCGAAAGAGCACCCATCACTCTGCCTGCAAAGCCATATACTTTTCTATCACCCGCTAACGCTACCAATTCAACGGTGCGCGTTTGACCTGGCTCAAAACGGACTGCCGTACCAGCTGCGATATTCAAACGAAACCCATAAGCCGATTTCCGATCAAAATCGAGCGCATCATTGGTTTCAAAGAAATGATAATGTGAGCCGACTTGAATAGGCCGGTCGCCTTTGTTCGCCACATGCAAGGTAACGACCTGACGCCCTACATTCAAGAGAATGTCGCCGCTGTCTATTTTCATTTCACCTGGAATCATAACAACCTCTTATATCTAAAAATGATTAGCACTAAGCCAGACAAGACACGCGCAAAAAAGACCGACGCGGCATATACAAAATATGTAAGGAGGGATTGTTTGCAAGCAACGCAGTATGGTGACGTGATTATCATTTTTATGGGATTGGGTGATGAACGGTGACTAGCTTCGTCCCATCTGGAAACGTCGCTTCAATTTGAATATCGGGAATCATCTCCGCAATACCCTCCATGACATCATCACGACTCAGTAGTGTCGCGCCATAACTCATGAGTTCAGCGACCGTTTTACCATCGCGTGCACCCTCCATAATGGCGGCAGAGATGTACGCAATGGCCTCTGGGTAATTGAGCTTTAATCCACGTCCTTTACGACGCTCTGCTAACAATCCTGCAGTAAATATCAGCAGCTTATCTTTTTCTCTAGGAGTCAGTTCCATCTAACGCATCTCATGCTTCATGTTGATTGATTATGTATTCAAACTCTATGTATTCCAGATTCTTGGCCTAGTAACTTCACGACCCGCATACCAAGGGCGTAGTAGCTGCCACAATTGCTCAAAATACTGTTTGGCGGTTTGTGCAGATTGCCCTACATAGCGTGCTGAAAATACCTCTGGCAACGCAGTGACTCCATACCGTGCTTGCAAATCCAATGCCAAATTTGGTTGTACTGCCTTGCACGCTTCAATCACTTCTACCGGTACAGTACCAGCCACCACGATAAAGCTTGCAGATACTGGATTGCCACTTAATCCTACGATAGATTGCATACATCGATTATGTGGCGTCAATGCACCCACTTCGCGCCAAATGAGTTTTTGTTGCCTATAAATGGCAAGATTTTGGTGCATATGCCCAGTTTGCCAGCGCTCTTGTTGTGCTTGCCTGCCAAAACAAACAATATCCCATGCTGCGTAACGGGCATCTGCCGCTAAATCAATGCGGGCAGAAAAATCCACTTGCGCACCATCGAATAGAATATTCTCTTGTGGCAACCACTCTAGGCAAGCATTGTCTGCCAAAGAAAAATGTAAATGTTGACTGGCGGGCTGCCCATTGGCTTTGTACCATTTGCCTGCGCCTGGTGTGGTCAACAAAGCGTGCGCTTGTGGTTCAAGCGTTACCTCTAATGTGAGCGCATCACCACCCGCAACACCACCCGGCGGATGCACTATTACACCGTGACAGACGGCTTGCCCTTCTGGATGCAAACTCTTTTGCAATACCAAAGGGCCACGGTGCTGCTTAAACGCTAGAAAACTACGCGACCCTTGGTTTACGTCTTGCTGCTGCGCGACTTGATGATGCGCAAATCTAAGGGTTAAATGTGCCGCCCAATGCCTGGGAGGGGTACCTAGCACTTGGGCTAAGCATTCAGTTAACTCACTTTTGATTTGCGCATCATCCATCGCCACATCATGCCACAAAATCTAACTTTACGAGTACAGCCAAATACAACCACCCATGCTTAAACAGACAGATACCCTTTGATTTTGGCCGCATCGACTTCGCCACGTTTATCTTCATGAATGAACTTGCCTTTATCAATCACAATGATGCGATCCGCCACCTCCATGGTAAAGCTCAGCACTTGCTCGGAAACGATAATGGTAATCTCACGCATTTTACGTATCTCATTCAACACGCGGGCAATGTCTTTAATAATGGAAGGTTGAATCCCTTCCGTTGGTTCATCCAATAACAGCACTTTTGGATTGGTGACTAAAGCACGTGCAATAGCCAACTGTTGCTGCTGACCACCCGACAAATTGCCGCCTTTGCGTTTACGCATATCAAACAAGACAGGAAACAACGCATAAATATCTTCAGGGATTTCACGCGATTTTGATTTTTCCAAACCCGTTTCAATGTTTTCCTGCACTGTCATGCTGGGGAAAATCATACGGCCTTGCGGCACATAGGCCAAGCCTCTCGCTACACGTTGATAAGTGTCCGCACCTTGTAAACTTACGCCATCGACCATGGCTTTTGTCGATTTGCTTGGCAGAATGCCCATCAACGATTTGAATAAGGTGGTTTTACCCATGCCGTTACGGCCCATGATGGCCAGTGTTTCGTTTTTATTGGCGGTAATATTCAAGCCATGAATGACTTGGCTTTGGCCATAGCTGACTTGCAAATTTTCAATTTCAAACATGCGGGTTCTCCTAATGACCTATTAATTAATGACCTAAATACACTTCAATCACTTTTTCATCTTCTTGCACTTTGTCCATAGAGCCCTCGGCCAAAATCTTGCCTTGGTGCAATACGGTCACTTTATGGGCGATCTTTTTGACGAATTCCATGTCATGCTCAATCACCAGCACAGAGCGGTTGTTGCAAATTTTATTCAGTAACTCGGCTGTTTGGTCACGTTCTTTTGCACTCATGCCTGCCACTGGCTCATCCAGCATCAGCAACTCTGGATCTTGCATCAGCAACATGCCGATTTCCAGCCATTGCTTTTGGCCATGACTCAATAAGGCCGCTTCTAAATCCAGTAAGTCAGTGAGCATGATTTCTTCTGCCACTTTACGTACTTGTGCTTCAACCTCGGCCGTGCGCTTAAATGTCAGGCTACCAAACACGCCACGCCCTTTGGGGTAGGACACTTCCAAGTTCTGATACACCGATAAGTTCTCGTAGATCGAAGGCGTTTGGAATTTACGGCCTACGCCTTCACGCACAATTTCGTGCTCAGAAAGTTTGGTGAGCTCTTTATTCATGAACTTGATAGAACCTGATGTGGACTTGGTTTTACCGCAAATCAAATCCAGCACCGTGGTTTTACCTGCACCGTTTGGCCCAATCACCACACGTAACTCGTTTTTATCGATGTACATGGTGAGGTTATCTACCGCCTTAAACCCATCAAAGGATACCGTCAGGTCTTCGATGGACAATACAAAGTCTGTATTACTCATGCTTTTGCTCCCTTCATATTGGCCACTTTGGCGGGTTTCTCTTTTTTAGCTACAGGCGCTTCAATGTGTGACAGCGTAGGCTCAATCTTTTCCGGTTCTGGCGTGTCGTCATAAAACCGTTTCATGAACTTGAGTTTTCTAGCATGTTGATCCCACAACCCTGCTAAACCATTTGGGAAGAACATCACCACCGCCATGAACAAGCCGCCCATCAGGAACAACCACAATTCTGGATACGTTTCTGAGAAGAAGGTTTTACCGTAGTTGACTAACAAGGTACCGTATACCGCACCAATCAAGGAGATACGCCCGCCTACCGCACAGAAAATCACCATTTCAATGGATGGCACAATGCCCACAAACGAAGGTGACATGAAGCCGACCTGCAAGGTAAACATGGCGCCACCAATCGCAGAAATCATGGCAGCGATACAAAAGATAAAGATTTTGAAATCAGATACGTCGTAGCCAGAGAAGCGCACGCGCTCTTCTTTATCGCGCATCGCCAATAACAACATGCCAAACTTACTGGTTAAAATGTATCTGGAAAGCAAGATGCAACCGAATAACAAGATGCCATTGACGTAGTACAAGATGTATTTTGCGCTATCGGTACGTGTATCCCAACCCAACATGGTTTTGAGGTCAGTAATACCGTTTACGCCACCAGTTAAGCCTTGTTGACCGACAATCAAGATACTTAAAATTAAGGCAATGGCTTGGGTAATGATGGCGAAGTACACACCGCCTACACGACGCTTGAACATGGCAAAACCGATAATGTAAGCAAATAAGGCAGGGATGACCAAGATAGCCAATATGGTTAAAGGCAAGCTCTTGAACGGCTCCCAAAACCATGGAATGGAAGTCAACTGGTTCCAGTCCATAAAGTCGGGGATGCCAGGTGTGGTTTGGATTTTGGTACTAATCGGATCTGAGGCTTCTAACTTCATGAACATTGCCATGCCGTATCCACCTAGACCAAAGAAGATGCCTTGGCCTAAACTCAGAATCCCACCGTTACCCCACAACAACACCAAACTCACTGCAACAAAGGCGTAGGTCAGGTATTTACCGACTAAATTCAGCCTGAATATATCGACACCAAGTGGTAGGGCGACAAAGATAACGGCAGCCAGCACCGCTAACCCTAACAACCCTTTCTTGCCTCCCAGCAGTTCACTCGAACTTAACTTACTTAATATGGCATTCATCTATGTTCTCCTCATCTACGTCAAACAAAATTTGTGGCACTACTTACTATTTGTAATACTTGCTTTTGATCACACTTGCTTGCAGTATTACTTACGTAGTTTCGAAGCAAACAAACCTTCTGGCTTCATCATCAAAATCCCTACAATCACCAACAATGTAGACACCTTACCCATCGAGCTAGTCATAAAGAACTGCAAGATTGATTGTGCTTGTGCAATACCGAACGCGGAGGCGATCGTACCCATCAAGCTGGCTGCACCACCAAACACCACCACCATAAAGCTATCTACAATATAGAGTGTGCCTGTGGTTGGGCCGGTAGAAGCAATCGTGGTAAACGCAGCACCTGCAATCCCTGCAATCCCACAGCCTAAGGCAAAGGTCATACGATCCACTTTACTGGTATTGATACCAACAGCGCCTGCCATCACACGGTTTTGCACGGTGGCACGTACACGTAGACCCCAGCGTGAGCGATACATAAACAAGTACACCCCAGCCGTGACAATGATGGCTAAGAACATCACGAATACCCCGTTAATGGGAATATCAATGTCTGGTGTTGGCTTAAACGAACCCAACATCCATTCTGGCAACTCAGCACTCACTTCTTTTGCGCCAAACGTTGAGCGGAAGATTTGTTGCATCACCAAACTCAAGCCCCAAGTCGCTAACAGCGTATCGAGTGGCCGTTTATACAGATGCCGTATCATGATAAATTCAATGAAGTACCCCACTGCAAACGCTAGGGCGAATGCGATGAGAATCGCAAACACGAAGTAATAGTTTACAAAGCCATAATTGGCCGCCAACTTGGAAATCATCACCGTGGTATAGGCACCAATTGCCATAAACTCACCGTGTGCCATATTAATTACACCCATTTGCCCGAAAATAATTGCGAGACCAAGTGCCATGAGGAGCAACACTGTAAACATGCTCAGGCCAGAGAAACCCTGCATCACCACAATATTGCCTATATCTGCCATTGAATAACCAAACATACCGGCCTCCTACTCAAAACCTACTAATGAAATAAACTGAACCCACACATCTCAACCTACTACTATTTGCCTGCAAATTGCGGCAACCTGATCACAGACTGCCGCATATTGACTACTCAGGTGCGTGGTCTAAACCACGCATCAGACAACTATTGATAACCTTTTGGGAATGGATCAGGTTTGATGTAACCAGAGGTGTAAACCACTTTCGCTTGACCATCTTTACCCCATTGACCAATACGTAATTTAGTCGTTAAGTGATGGTTAGCTTCTACAGTCACAGGGCCTTCTGGTGCATCTTTGAACTCATAACCTGGTAAAGCAGCTTGTACTTTGTCTACGTCAAAGCTACCTGCACGCTCAACCGCAGCTTTGTACAACCATGGGCCTAAGTAAGCAGCTTGTGTCACGTCACCAATCACAGAGTTAGGACCCCATTTCTTTTTAAACTCAGCCACAAATTTCTTGTTGGCCGGGTTATCTTGAGATTGGAAGTACTTCATGGCTGAGTAGAAACCAGCTAAGTTTTCACCGCCAATGCCTAACACTTCATCCTCAGTCACTGAGATGGTTAACATCGTTTGTTTAGCTGAATTTAAACCAGCAGCATTCAGTTGTTTAAACCATGCTACGTTACTACCACCTACTACAGCTGCGTAAATCACGTCTGGTTTTTTCAGTTTGATTTTGTTAATCACAGAACCAAATTGTGTATCACCCAAAGCAATGTACTCTTCACCCACCACTGTGCCTTTTAAGTGTTGCTCAATGTGTTTACGGGCAATTTTCATCGAAGTACGTGGCCAGATGTAATCAGAACCAATCAAGTAGAACGTTTTCGCTTTCTTCTCTTTAGCAATCCAATCCAACCCTGCAAGAATCTGTTGTGTTGCTTCTTGGCCTGTGTAGAACACGTTTTTAGATTGCTCTAAACCTTCATAGAACGTTGGGTAGAACAGTAAGCCATTCTCTTTTTCAAATACCGGTAATGCCGCTTTACGTGAAGCAGATGTCCAGCAGCCCATAACCGCAGCCACTTTATCTTTTACCAATAGTTTTTTAGATTTCTCAGCAAATGTTGGCCAGTCTGAAGCACCGTCTTCTTGAATCACTTCAATTTTGCGGCCCAAAATACCACCCATCGCATTGATTTGCTCAATCGCTAATTTTTCAGCTTGGATAGAACCGGTTTCGCTGATCGCCATCGTGCCGGTAGCTGAGTGCAAGATACCTACTTTGACTGTGGTATCCGTCACGGCTAAGCCTGTAGTGTTCACTTTAGCGGTTGGAAAATCCGCTGCCAAAGCATGGCTGGAAATCACACCCACTGCTAGCAGTGCGCCAACTAGCGCGCCACCCGCTTTCATAAAACTACGTCTGTTAAAGGTACTCATTGCTGTGTCTCCTGTTTAAAAAATCAAACTGTAAAAATTAAAAATATTTAAAACTAAACTTACTTCAACTCAATTCGCTTTACTTCATCGGCTTGACTAATGCCCAAGCATCCAAGGTCTAGCGGTTTTTTTGGTTTGTACTTGCAGCGCAGCTTTGCCAGTGTCTTCGTTCACTTTAGTAGTGGTTTTGCAGGTGTGTGACCCGGTGCAACCGCAACTGGAACGTCGACCAACT
>Ga0123398_1021669_pt1 | contig 19804 bp, 18 predicted proteins | sample T5LHNO3metaT_FD_89926 | JGI IMG/M metagenome (GOLD analysis project Ga0123398, IMG submission 89926) | Methane-oxidizing artificial microbial communities from Washington, USA to study methane cycling - T5-LHNO3 metaT (Metagenome... | ecosystem: Engineered > Modeled > Simulated communities...
CATGGGATGTCCTTTCCAGGAAGGGGTTGCGCGGCTTCTCCGCCGTCGCGGTAGATCGAAGTTCTGGAGAGGAAGTCACAAGCCGACGCGCCGAGGGCGAGAGAGGAAGTAAGATCGTCCGGCCGAAACCCGATGACATCAAGATAATGTAATTTCCGAGGATAACAATAGCCGCCGCCAAATTGTTTACGATCGCCGCTCTTTGCGCCGCATCGCCGGCGACCGCGCGCTTCCGATTTCCTGTCCCGACCTTTGCAACGCCGCCGTGCGCTTCCTATATTCCGCCCGGGGAGAGCGACGCTCTCCGCGAAAGGGGAAAACACAGATGTTGCGGTTTCTTGCGCAAAAGCGCGGATCGCTGATTTCGCTGGTTCTCGCCGCGTTGCTGGCGCTCGCGCCGGCTGTAGGCGAGGCGCGCATGGGCGGGGGCGGGAGCTTCGGCTCGCGCGGCGCGCGGACCTGGTCGGCGCCGCCGTCGACCCGCACCGCGCCCGGTATGGCCTCGCCCTTCGAGCGCAGCGACGCGCCGCGTTCGGGCTACGGCGTGAACCGGCCCGGCTATAATCCGGCCTTTGGCGGCTCGTCCTTCGGCCGCGGCTTTTTCGGCGGTCTGGCCGGCGGCCTGCTTGGCGCGGGCCTTCTGGGAATGTTGATGGGCCAAGGCTTCTGGGGCGGCATTGGCGGCTTCATGTCGATCATTGGCCTGCTGCTGCAGATCGCCCTGATCGTCTTCCTGGCGCGCATGGCTTTCGCTTGGTGGCGGGGGCGCAACGCGGCGGCGGGCGTCGGCCCGCAGGGCTCGACCTTCGCATTCGGCGGCCGTCCCGCGGGCGGCTTCGGCGCGGGCCCCATGGGCTTTGGCGGCGGCGCGGCGCAGCAGCGTCCGCGTACGCAGCCGATCCAGATCGCGGCCGCCGACTTCAACGCTTTCGAGCGCCTGCTCGGCGCGTCGCAGGCGGCCTATAGCCGCGAGGACGTCGACGCGCTGCGCGCCATGGCGACTCCCGAAATGGTCCGCCATTTCAACGACGAGATGGAGACGAACCGCCGCAAGGGCGTCGTCAACCGCGTCTCCGACGTCAAGCTCCTGCAGGGCGACTTGTCGGAGGCCTGGCGCGAGGGCGCGGACGAATACGCCACCGTCGCCATGCGCTTTGCGCTCAACGACGTGACGGAGGACCGCGCCACCGGCAAGCCGGCGCCCGGCTCGCAGGGCGCGACGGAGGCGACCGAGGTCTGGACCTTCCGCCGCCCGACGGGCGGCGGCTGCGACGCCTGGAAGCTCTCCGCGATCCAGCAGGCGGCGTAACCCGAAGACTGATAAGGAAGGGCGCTTCCTCCGAGAGGAGGAGGCGCCTTTTTTGTTGACCTCGCTCGAGATGACTCTTCCACAGGACCCTTTGCCCATCGACGCCGCGCTGCCCGATATTCGGGCGGCGCTGGCGCAAGCCGCCAATCTCGTCATCGTCGCGCCGCCCGGCGCCGGCAAGACGACGCGCGTCCCGCTCGCGCTGATCGGCGCGGCGTGGGCGAAGGGCGGCAAGCTGATTCTGTTGGAGCCTCGCCGCCTCGCCGCCCGCGCCGCCGCGAGCCGCATGGCCGCGACCCTGGGCGAGCCCATCGGCGAGACGGTCGGCCTGCGCATGCGTCTGGAATCGAAAGTCTCGGCGAAGACGCGCATCGAGGTCGTCACCGAGGGCGTCTTCGCGCGCATGATCCTCGACGATCCGGCGCTCGACGGCGTCGCCGGCGTGCTCTTCGACGAATATCACGAACGCTCGCTCGATGCGGATCTCGGGCTGGCGCTGGCGCTCGACGCGCAATCGGGCCTGCGGGACGATCTGCGGCTCGTCGCCATGTCGGCGACGCTCGACGGCGCGCGCGTCTCGGCCTTGATGGGCGACGCGCCGACGATCGTCTCGGAGGGCCGCGCCTTCGAGGTGGAGACGCGCTATCTCGGCCGTGACGCCAATGAGCGGATCAATGAGGCGATGAGCCGCGCGATCCTGCGCGCGCTGCGCGAGGAGCGCGGCTCCGTTCTGGCCTTTCTGCCGGGACAAAGCGAGATCATGCGCGTCGCGTCGCGGCTGGCGGAAGCCCGGCTCGACGATGTGGACATTGCGCCGCTTTATGGCGCGCTCGACAAGGGCGAGCAGGATCGCGCCATCTCGCCCCCGCCGAAGGGTCGCCGCAAGGTCGTGCTCGCGACCTCCATCGCGGAGACCTCGCTGACCATCGAGGGCGTGCGCGTCGTCGTGGACAGCGGCCTCTCCCGCGTGCAGCTATACGAGCCGGACCTCGGGCTCTCCCGGCTGGAGACGGTGCGCGCCGCGCGCGCCAGCGTCGATCAGCGCCGCGGCCGCGCGGGCCGCACGGAGCCCGGCGTGTGCTACCGGCTTTGGGACGAACCGCAGACCGCGTCATTGCCCGCTTTCGCGGCGCCCGAGATTCTCGCGGCCGACCTCTCCGGCCTCGGCCTCGATCTCGCCGCCTGGGGCGTGAGCGATCCCGGCCAGCTCAAATGGCTCGATCCGCCGCCGGCGCCGGCCTGGAAGGAGGCGACTGCGCTCGACCGCGATCTCGGCGCGCTCGACGCCGACGGGCGGCTCACGGAAGAGGGCAGGGCGCTGCGGGCGCTGCCGTTGCCGCCGCGACTCGCCCGCATGGTGATCGAGGCCGCGCGCCACGGCGAGGCGGAACGCGCGGCGGAGCTCGCCATGCTGCTCTCCGAGCGCGGACTCGGAGGGAACGACGCGGATTTGTCGCATCGGCTGGAGCGATTGCAAGGCGACGGCTCGAAGCGCGCGCGCGACGCCAAGAGACTGGCCGCGAATTGGGCCAGACTGGCGAAGGCGGCGGCGGGCGCGCGCAGCCCCAGGCCGCTCTCCGACGGCGCGCTCATCGCCCTTGCCTATCCCGATCGCCTCGCCAAGTCGCGCGGCGCCAAGGGCGACTTCCTCATGGCGAATGGCCGCGCCGCGAGCCTGCCGGTCGAAGACCCGTTGTCGCGCGCGCCGTTCCTCGCCGTCGCCGAGCTCACGGGCCGCGCGGCGCAGGCGCGCATTCTCGCCGCTTGCGCGCTCGACGCCGATGAATTGGAGGAGATCGCGGGCGGGCGTATCGAAGCGCGCGAGGAGACGGTCTTCGATCCCGTCAGCGCGAGCCTGCGGCGGCGGCGCTTTCGCCGCCTCGGCGCGATAAGGCTGAGCGAGCAGAACCTGTCGGTCGAAGCCAATGAAGAAAGCGCGCTGGCGCTCGCGCGCGGCGTCGCCGGGCTTGGCCTCTCGCGCCTGCCCTGGACGAAGGGGCAGGCGCAGCTTCGCGACCGCGTCGCCTTCCTGCGCAAGGCCGAAGGCGAGGAATGGCCCGATCTGTCCGACGCGGCGTTGAGCGAAAATGTGGACGAATGGCTCGCGCCCTACATTGTCGGCCGCATTTCCCTGAGCGACGTCAGCGCCGGCGATCTCGATGCGGCGCTTGCGTCTCTCTTGCCTTACGATCTCATGCGCCGCCTCGAAGTCGAGGCGCCTTCGCATTTCGAAACGCCCGCGGGCTCGCGCCACGCGCTCGATTACGCCGCGCCCAACGGGCCGCTCCTCTCCGTGCGCGTGCAGGAGCTTTATGGGCTCTCGCAGCATCCGACGCTCGCGCGCGGGCGTGCGCCGCTCACCCTTGAGCTGCTCTCGCCCGCGCATCGTCCGATCCAGACGACGCGCGATCTGCCGAGCTTCTGGGCCGGCTCCTGGAGCGAGGTGAAGAAGGAGATGAAGGGCCGTTATCCGCGCCATGTGTGGCCGGACGACCCGGCCAACGCCGCGCCGACGACGCGGGCGAAGCCGCGCGCGTGATACGGTTTCGACTGATCGCTTCTTGGCAATGACGGCGCGCGAAAGATTCACCCCGGCTTTCGCCGAAAGTCTTAAGACCGGAGCAAAGATTTTGGCGCAATATCGCCGCCGTCATTCCGGGGCGTCGCGCGGCGCGTCCTTTTCGGTAGAATGTGAGGCGTGGCGTCATGTTCGGGACGCTGAAATTTGCGGCCTTCGCTTTTGTCATATGTCTGATCGCGGCCAATTTCCTTTCCGGTGGCGCGGAGATCGCGTCGCGTCGGTCCGCTCAGACACAGGCGGCGCCGGCTTCCGCCGCGCCGATGCGCGCCGTCCTTCCCGTCAGAACGGAGGAAGTCCGCATTCCCGCCAATCGAATGGGGCAGTTCTCGGCCGATGTCGAAGTGAACGGCGCGCGCCTTCGCGGCATGATGGTCGATACGGGCGCGACGCTCGTCGCGCTTTCCTATGAGGATGCGGCGTCGGCCGGCCTTTTTCCGGCGCCGTCCGATTACAAATATCAGGTCAGCACCGCGAATGGCGTCGCCCATGTCGCGCAAGTGCGGCTCAATGACGTCCGTATCGGCAATATCGTCGTCCATGACGTCGCCGCTTTCGTCGGCGAGCGCGGCGCGCTTTCCGGCAGCCTGCTTGGCATGACCTTTCTGTCGAGGCTGTCGCGGTTCTCGGTGGAATCGGGCGCGCTGATCTTGAAGCAATAGAGTAAGGCTCCCGCTCGCGGGGTCCGGCGCCGGGTTGATTTGGCCCCGCGCGTGGTAAGTTGTAGATCATAGGCCGTCCAGCGACCGCCTGAAGGATTGCTCATGTTTCCCAAGCCCGTTTCCGCCCTCACTCCGAATACGTTCGACTATGAGCGGGCGCCGCTCGTGAAGCCCACGGGCTTTCGCGAATATGACGCGCGCTGGCTGTTCGGGCCGGAGCTGAACCTGATGGGCGTGCAGGCGCTGGGCATGGGGCTCGGGACGCTGATCCACGAGCTTGGCGTCGCGCCGGACATCGTCACCGGACACGACTACCGTTCCTATTCCGCCTCCATCAAGCTCGCGCTGGTCGCCGGCCTCATGGCCTCGGGCGTGCGCGTGCGCGACATCGGCCTCGCTCTGTCGCCCATGGCCTATTTTGCGCAGTTCGAGCTCGACGCGCCGGCCGTCGCCATGGTCACGGCCTCGCATAACGACAATGGCTGGACGGGCGTGAAGATGGGCGCGCAGCGGCCCGTGACATTCGGGCCCGAGGAGATGGGCCGGCTGAAGGAGATCGTTCTTGCCGGCAGGTTCCGCGAGGCGGGCGGCGGCTCCTATCGCTATATCGAGAATTTCGGCGCGCGCTATCTCGACGATCTGACGCGTCGCCCGAGCCTCGCGCGCAAGATGAAGGTCGTCGCCGCCTGCGGCAACGGCACGGCGGGCGCCTTCGCGCCGCAGATGCTGGCGCGGCTCGGCTGCGAGGTCATCCCGCTCGACGTCGAGCCGGACTATACCTTTCCGCGCTACAATCCCAACCCCGAAGACATGGAGATGCTGCACGCCATCGCGCACAAGGTGCGCGAGACGGGCGCCGATGTGGGGCTGGGTTTCGACGGCGACGGCGACCGCTGCGGCGTCGTCGACAATAATGGCGAGGAGATTTTCGCCGACAAGATCGGCGTGATGCTCGCCCGCGATCTCTCGAAAGTTTATCCCGGCGCTAAATTTGTCGTGGACGTGAAGTCGACCGGCCTTTTCGCGACCGATCCGGAACTCGTCGCGCGCGGCGCGCATGCCGAATATTGGAAGACGGGCCACTCCTATATCAAGCGCCGCGTGAACGATCTCAATGCGCTCGCCGGCTTCGAGAAGTCGGGCCATTTCTTCTTCAACGCGCCGATCGGGCGCGGCTATGACGACGGCCTGCTGACGGCGGTGCATATTCTGGAGATGCTCGATCGCAACCCGGGAAAAAGCATGGCCGACCTCTATAATGATCTGCCCAAGACCTGGGGCTCGCCGACCATGTCGCCGCATTGCGACGACGAGAAGAAATACGATGTGGTGAAGAAGGTCACCGCGCATATCGAGGGCATGAGGGCGCGCGGCGAGCCATTGCTTGGTCAGCCGATCCGCGACGTCGTGACGGTCAATGGCGTGCGCGTGACGGTCGCGGACGGCACGTGGGGCCTCGTGCGCGCCTCCTCGAACAAGCCGGAGCTGGTGGTCGTCGTCGAAAGCCCCGTTTCCGAGGCGCGGCTGCGTGAAATGTTCGCCGCCATAGATGGGATATTGAGAGAGAACCCCGAAGTCGGGGCCTATAATCAGACGATCTGAGCAATTGCGGCGACGCCTCAGGGCGTCGCCTGACAATTGGTGCCCGACGTCATGTAGTATAGGATGTGACTCGGCCTATAGGTGTTTCGTACGGGGGCATAGCTCGTGCGCTGCATCGACCAGGTTGGCGGCGAGTTCCATTTGAAGAATTCGAAGTGTACGCGAGGCGAATAATTATAGACGACGTCTGCGACGATAATTGGACCTGTCGGCGGACTGACTCCGTTGGTGACCTGTACATAGCTCGTCGGTATATTGTTGACAGAAACGGGCGCGACATTTGCTCCCGTTAATGCTTGGCATGGACGGGACGCCCCTCCGTTCCGCGTTACTGTCCATCTGGTGTTCGCGGTCCAAGCAGTCGGCGCGGCCGTTGGCGTTCCGACAATCTCGACCTCGGAAATCGTCATCTTCAAGGAGGTGCTCGAAGTTGGCAGCCCCATGAGAGTGTTCGCCGCAGCGAAAATCGCTGTTATGTCAGTTTCACTCAAACAGGCGGGCGTCGTATAAGGAGAAAGAGGGGGGCAGGGAGATGTGTCGGGGTTTGTTGAAGTCTGAGGCAACTTCTGCGCCGTCAGATCGGCAAGAGTATGCGCGACGAGGTCGAGTCGCTGCGCCGTGCGCATTCCGCGCGAGAGCTCGACGAGGCCCATATAGATCATCAGCATGAGCGGCAGGATCAGCCCGAATTCGACCGCTGCGATGCCGGATTCGTTCCGGATCAATCCCTTGCGGCGCGACCGCCCTTGCTTGTTCATCATGGCTCCACGCGGAAGGCGGCGATGCCCATGAGCATATAGGTCCAGGCGCTGTTATATTGCGTTTGGCCGGCGCGCACCTGGCCGTAGCTGTCGCCCTTGAAGACGCTGCCGCCCAGAAAGCCCGAAAGCACCGTCATCGGATAAACGATGCGCACGATCGCGATCTGGCCGGGCTTGGGCATGTTGATGACCGAGGCGTTGTCGTTTGGCGTGTTGTAGAAACTGCTGCCCGTATCCGCGGTTCCCCAGTTCCCGGGACTGCGCACGTCGATGAGAAGCTTGGAGCAATCGAACATCGTCGACAATGTGCCCGGCTTCACGACGCCGGACGCCTGCCAGGTGCAGACATTGTTGTTGATGAATTGCTGGTAGGTCATGCCCGCCGCCGTGCTGTGCGTGAGCACGGCCCGGCTCGCCGTCTCCGTCGCCATCTGCAATTGAGCGGTGCGGAAGTAGACGGCGCCGGTCTCGAAGATCGCGCCGATGAGGCCGAGGAACGGCACCGAAATCATAGCGAATTCGATCGCCGTGGTTCCTTTTGTGTCGGCGAGAAAGCCTTTACGGGGACATTGCTTCGCAAGCAGCGAAAGCCGTGTGAGAAAACGATTGGCGACTGTCATGATCCCACCGAAGCGCTCTGGGAGCGAAGGGCGCCGCCCCCGCAATTCGGAAAGAAACTGACGCCTAACGGTTGCCGGGCCGTTACCAATCTGTTCGACGCCGCCGTCATGCGAGGCGGATTGCGAGTCTTGGTTACCCGCGCCGCTAAAGTTTTAGCGGCGCGTGGAGGTTGCAGCGCTGTCATGCGCCTTCACGGCCTCGATCGTCGTGTTCATATAGGCGACGTCGTCCGCGAGATCGACGGCCTTCGCGCAGCGCGGGTTGCAGGACAGGGACTCGCGATGCAATCCGCGCTGAACCACCAGTTTGTCCTCCGCGGGAACGACGGTGACAATCGACTCGCCGACCTGCCCGCCCGATTTGTCGAGCACGATGAGGTTGGTCGTTCCGAAGCTCTTGCCCGTGATCACCATGAGCTGACTGTTCTTCAGCATGGTCACGTCGGCGATCAGCGGATTGCCGATGACCAGCGTCTGAGCGCCTTGTGGGATCTTCACGATCCGCGCGTAGTCGATATCCACGCGAATGGCGCGCTCATTGGCCGAGGCGTCGCGGATCACGGCCTGTGCGCCGGCGACGCCGAAGGCCAGAAGCAGGGCCCCGCGGAAGAGAGACGTAACAATGGTCATGCGGCTCACCATGAAGCGCTGTCGCTCGGCGCCATTCTGCAGACGTGCGGAACTCGTCGCCCGCGCTTGAAATAGCTGTTGGGTCGTTTCGACGGCCGGCTCCCGTCATGACGGGAAAACTCGCCGGCTACGTCTTGGATTGAATAAAGCATCTAATGGTGAACGAACACTAAAGGAAATTCGGGCCAACGCGCGCCGGACGCGCCTCGGGGCGCCATAAATATAAGCGACACAGAGCGAATTACTTGGGCGAAGCGCCGCGCGCGGACGGATGCTGCACAATCTCGATTATCGACCGGAGGTTGAACTCGTGCGAAAACGAATCCTGGCGGCGCGGCGCGGACCGCGCGCCTTCATCCTGATCAACGATCTTGAAAGATTCGATCGCTACCTTCCGACCATTCGATCGAGCCCGGATATGGAGCAGGTTCGGCGAATATGAAAACTCAGTTCGGAGCAGGACCATGAACAAGATCTTCGCGCGTTTCGTTAAGGACGAGTCGGGCGCCACCGCGATCGAATACGGCCTGATCGCCGCGCTCATCGGCGTCGCCATCATCGCCGGCGTCAAGGCGCTCGGCACGAACCTCTCGGGCACCTTCGCCAAGGTTTCGGGCAACCTGATCTGATTGCTCTTCCCTTGCGAAAACGCATCAACGGCCCCGGAAACGGGGCCGTTGATATTTGGAGGAGCGCGTCGCGACCTGCTTAACGGCGGGTTAATGATTGGATCTTATCCTTGCCTGACCGGGCGCGTGGCGCGCGCAAGGCGCTATCGAGTAGGATATTCCATGATCGAGGCCGTGGCGTTCGTCGTCTTTCCGACCCTGATGTTCTTCGCCGCCTTTTCGGACCTGCTCACGATGACGATCCCGAACCGGGTTTCGTATATCCTCGTCTTCGTCTATTTTGCGGTCGCCGCCTATCTGCCGCTCCCCTGGGACGTCCTGGTCATGCATGTCTCCTGCGGACTAGCGGTTCTCGCGCTGACCTTCGGCATGTTCCAGGTCGGATGGGTGGGCGGGGGCGACGCCAAGCTCGCTTCGGCGACCGCTCTGTGGCTCGGCTGGGAAAATCTGCTCGATTATGGCCTCGTCGCGTCGCTCGTGGGCGGCGCGCTCACCGTCGTCATCATGATGATGCGCTGGAACGAACTGCCGAAGCGTCTGCTCTCGATCGACTTCATCGCGCGGCTGGCGGAAAAGACCAACGGCGTCCCTTATGGGATCGCGCTCGCGATCGGCGGACTCGTGATCTATCCGCAGTCGCTGCTCTGGTTCAAACTCTCCGGCGCGTGAGGCTGTTGGCGCCGTCAAGGCGATGGAATCGCCGCCTTCTCGAATGGCGTCCGACGCCGCCTTCTTAAAGGCGCGATGTCCTTCATTAAGCGCCCGGCGCCGGCTGTCCGATGCCTGAACCGGCGTGTTTTCAATTTGTTGATGTGTATTTTTGACGCTTTCAAATATCTGCGGTTTGTAACATCTGATTAACCCTAATTTGACGTTTATCCGCTTGAATTGTGTCCAACCTCGATTTGGCGAGGCGTTGGATATCGCACGATGAACAAGGCACAAATCGCAGTTCTCGCAGTTGCAGTCGCCGCGGGCGGCGCCGCGTTCATGATGATGAACGGCTCCAGCCCGCCGACGCCGGTTCAGATCGTCGCGCCGCCCTCCGTCAATCTCGACCAGGTCCTGGTCGCCACGCGCGATCTGTCTTACGGCACGGAAATTGCCGACGCCGACACCAATTGGATCGACTGGCCCAAAAACGCCATTCCGGCGGGCGCGCTTACCAGGAGCGAGGCGCCGAACGCCAAGGAAGACGTCAAATCGTCCTATGTCCGCATTCCGATTTCGGGCGGCGAGCCCATGCGCAAGGATCGCCTGATCAAGGGCGTCACCGCCGGCCTCATGTCGACCATGCTGTCGCCGGGCAAGCGCGCCATCGCCATCGACGTCACGTTGAACAACACGGCGGGCGGCTTCATCCTTCCGAATGACCGCGTCGACGTGATCCGCACCTATCGCGATACGGAAGCGACGAAGGATCTCGGCCACGAAGTCTATAATTCCGAAGTCGTGCTCTCGAACGTGCGCGTTCTGGCCATGGGCCAGACGATCGAGAAGAAAGGCGCCGAGCCGGTCGTCACCGGCTCCACGGCGACATTGGAGCTTGATCCGCATCAGGCCGAGCTCGTCGTGCTCGCGCAGCGCACGGGCCAGCTCGTTCTCTCTCTGCGTCCGATCACCGACGCCATCGTGAAGGAAGCCTCCGCCGAAGCGCCGAACGATTCTTCCCAGGACGACGACACGCTGACCGTCGTTCGGCACGGCGTCTCCGCCAACATGCGAATGAAGTGAGCGCCCCGATGACGTCTTCACATCCGGAATCAATCAAATTGCGAGGAGCGCCGCATATGGGCCGCTTGATGCAGAAACTGGTCGGCGCGGCGGCGACGATCGCGATCGCGGCGGCGAGCGCGCCGGCTCTGGCGCAAGGCCGCTATCCGGCGGGCGTCGAGGCGGATTCGAGCGCGATGCTGGCGCGGCGCATCTCGATGGGCGTCGGGAAATCCATGATCGTCGATCTACCGCGGGACGTGACCGAGATCGTGGTCGGCAATCCCAAGATCGCGGACGCCGTCGTCAGAACGCCGCGCAAGATCTATGTGATGGGCGGCGAAGCCGGGCAGACGACGATCATCGGCCTTGACGCCAGCGGCAGGCAGGTCGCCAATCTCGAAATCAGCATTGGCCGCGACGTCGGCGAATTGATGCCGCTGTTGAAGGCGGCTTTGCCGAAAACGAATATCGTCGCGCGGACGGTGAACGACATCATCATCCTGACGGGCGACGTCGGTTCCGCCGGCGAGGCGCAGCGGGCTGTGGACATTGCGAAAGGCTTCGCCTCCCGCGCCATGAGCGGCGCCGGGACGACCGGAGGCGCGTATTCGAACTCTGTGCCCGGCGGCGTCGGCGGCTCCGCGGACGGCAACGTCATCAACGCCATGACGATCCGCGGCGAAGAACAGGTGATGCTGAAGGTCACCGTCGCCGAGGTCGAGCGCAAGGTCATCAAGCAGCTTGGCTTCTCGGCCCAATCGGGCGGCGACACGCTCCTCAATGGCGGCTGGGGCAAGTTCATCTCCGAGAACCCGTTCGCGGTCAATCCGATCGTGTCGAACACCGCTTTGATCATCAACGGGCCGAACGACACGCGCGCGACCTTGAAGGCGTTCGAGCGCTACGGCGTGACGCGCATTCTCGCCGAGCCCACGGTCACCGCCATTTCCGGTGAACAGGCGAAGATGCTCGTCGGCGGAGAGATCGCGGTGCCGGGGTCCGGCGCCTGTACGGTCTCGACCGGCGGCTTCCAGCCCGTCTGCACGCCCGGCATCGTCTTCAAGCCTTATGGCGTGTCGTTGAATTTCATCCCGGTCGTTCTCTCGGAAGGGCGCATCTCGCTACGCCTCGCGACGGAAGTGACAGAGGTCGACGTCCAGAACAGCTTTACCTACGCCAACGTGACCGTTCCGGGCTTCAAGACCCGCAAGAACGAGACGACCGTCGAATTGCCGTCCGGCGGATCGATCGCGACGGCGGGCCTGCTCACGCAGAAATCCGCGCAGGCGATCACCGGCGTTCCCGGCCTTCTGAACCTGCCGATTCTCGGCGCGCTCTTTCGCTCTCGCGACTATCTGCGCAACGAGACCGAGCTGCTCGTCGTCGTGACGCCATACATCGCTCGCGCGCTCACCCAGCAGGAAGTCGCCAGGCCCGACGACAATCTCGCCGACGCCACGGACCCGCAGGGCTGGCTGCTCGGCCGCGTGAACCGGATTTATTCGACGCGAAGCAATCCGCAGATGATGCAGAATTTCAAGGGCCGCATCGGCTTCATTCACGACTAACGCGCGACGGCCGCGAGGGATCACGACAATGTCCACCGATATCGAAAACGTGAAGACGCCAAGCGTCTTCGCTCACGGAAAGAAGCGGCGCGATGCGCTTCGGACCGGCAGAGTCCTCGCATTGCTCGTGGCGGCGCCGCTCGGCGCCTGTGGCGTGCAAAGGACGCTGCCGCCGCCGGTGACGCCCTATGACTATCATGACCGGCATCCCGTGGTGCTCGGCGACGTTCCCCAGGTTCTCGACGTCTTTCCGGCGTCGATCCGCGGACGCATCGACCCCGAGACGAGGGGTCGACTCCGTGAATTCGTGGCGCGCTACAAGGAATTGGGACATGGCCAGGTGACGATGCTGACGCCGGTCGGCAGCGCCGCCGCGCAAGCTAGCGCAGGCGAAGCGGGCGCGGTGCGCCACGCGCTCGCCGCGGCCGGTCTCGGCGGCAACATATTGGTGGGCGCTTACCCGGTGACCGATCCCAAGCTCGCCGCGCCGATTCGGCTGTCCTTCCAGTCGATCAAGGCCAAGGTGGCGGGCCGTTGCGGCGAATGGCCGAGGGACCTCGCCTCCGGCGCGTCGCTCGACGGCTGGCAGAACGAAACCTACTGGAACTTCGGCTGCGCGTCGCAGGCGACTCTTTCCGCGCAAGTCGCGGATCCGCGCGACCTCGCCAATCCGCGCGGCGAGACGCCGTCCGACATCGAGACGCGGATGCGCAACATCAACAGAATGCGCCGTGGCGAGGATCCGAGCACGACTTGGCGTCTCAAGGCGACCGATATCAGCAGCGTGGGTGGGGGCATGTAATGTCCGATACAGCAATCGAGCGCGCGTCGCATAACGATCTGGCGAGCCAGATCGCGCCGGTTCCCCGGATCTCGATCCAGGCCTTCTGCGAATCGCAGGATGTCGCGGGCGTCATCGAGAACGCCGCGATCGACCGGCGCATGGGCAAGGCCCATGTGAAGGTTCATATGGGCGGCATTCCCGCGGCGATCGAGGCCTATCGTACGGCGCCGACGCCCAATCTGATCGTTCTCGAGACCTTCGTCGACCGCGCCACGCTGATCGATCAGTTGGACAGTCTCGCCGAGTTCTGCGACGCCGGCACCAAGGTCATGATCGTCGGCCACGAGAACGACATCGCGCTCTATCGCGAGTTGACCTCGCGCGGCGTCAGCGACTATGTCGTCGCGCCGCTCGATGTGCTGGGCTTCATCTCGCAGGTGTCCCATCTCTACAACGGTCCGGCCTCGGACGTTCTCGGCCGCACCATCGCCGTGGTCGGCGCCAAGGGCGGCGTAGGCGCCTCAACGATCGCGCATAATCTCGCCTGGTCAATCTCGCGGCTGCTCGAATATCAGACGGTCATCGTCGACCTCGATCTGCCTTTCGGCACAGCGGGCCTCGATTTCAACCAGGATCCGCCGCAAGGCGTCTCCGACGCGGTGTTCTCGCCGGAGCGTCTCGATACCGCCTTCGTCGATCGCCTTCTGTCGAAATGCAGCGACACGCTCAGCATTCTCGCCGCGCCGGCGACCGTCGACCGCCTTTACGATCTCCCGGAGCAGGCCTTCGACGCGACGCTCGACATTCTCCGGTCGACGACGCCGTGCTCGGTCCTGGACGTTCCGCATCAGTGGTCGGGCTGGACCAAGCGCGTGCTCGTCTCGGCGGACGAAGTCGTCATCGTCGCCGCTCCCGACCTCGCCAATCTGCGCAACGCCAAGACGATCATCGACTCGCTGCGCGCGGCGCGCATCAATGATCATCCGCCGCGCGTCGTTCTCAACATGGTCGGCGTTCCGCGCCGTCCCGAAATTTCGATCACGGAATTCGCCAAGGCGATCGAGGTCGAGCCCTTCGGCGTGGTGCCCTTTGAGCCGAAGCTCTTCGGCACGGCCGCGAATAACGGCCAGATGCTCGCCGAAGTGGAAGCTGGATCGAAGATCGTCGAGACGCTCGACGACGTCGGCCGTCTGTTGATGGGCCGGGTTGCGGCGCGTCGGGCGAAGAAAACGCTGCTTTCGCCGCTTCTCGAGCGGCTGGCGGCTCGCAAGAAGGCGAGCTGACGGCCCTCGCCTGAGATGACGCACAGGTAACGCAAAGGTATTCGGCAATGTTCGGAAAGCGTACGAATGTCGGCGATACGGCGGGACGTCCGCGCGGGTCCGCCGCTCCTGCGACGGCGATGAAGCCGCAATTGCCGTTGCCGGCGGCGCCGAGCATGGAGACGTCGGCCGCTCAGTCGCCGCCTCCGGAGCAGAAGAAGTCCGAAGAATATTACATCACGAAGAGCGTCATCTTCGGCGCGCTCATCGAGGCCATCGACCTCGCGCAACTCTCCAAGCTCGATCCGGAGAACGCGCGCGAGGAAATTCGCGACATCGTCAACGAGATCATCGCGATCAAGAACGTCGTCATGTCGATAGCCGAGCAGGAGGAGCTGCTCGACGACATCTGCAACGACGTGCTCGGCTACGGCCCGCTGGAGCCCTTGCTCGCCCGCGACGACATAGCGGACATCATGGTGAACGGCGCCTTCAAGACCTATATCGAGGTCGGCGGCAAGATTCAGTTGACGAACATTCGCTTCCGCGACAATTCGCAGCTGATGAACATCTGCCAGCGCATCGTGTCGCAGGTCGGCCGCCGCGTCGACGACGCCTCTCCGATCTGCGACGCGCGTCTGCTCGACGGCTCCCGCGTCAACGTCATCGCGCCGCCGCTCGCGATCGACGGGCCGGCGCTCACCATCCGCAAGTTCAAGAAGGACAAGCTCACCCTCGACCAGCTCATCCGATTCGGAGCGATTTCGCCCGAGGGCGGCGAAGTGCTCAAGATCATTGGCCGCGTGCGCTGCAACGTGCTGATCTCGGGCGGCACGGGCTCCGGGAAGACGACGCTGCTCAACTGTCTGACGAATTATATTGACGGCGACGAACGCGTCATCACCTGTGAGGACGCCGCCGAGCTGCAATTGCAGCAGCCTCACGTTGTGCGGCTCGAAACGCGTCCGCCGAATCTGGAAGGGCAGGGCGCGGTCACCATGCGCGATCTCGTCAAGAACTGTCTGCGCATGCGTCCCGAGCGCATCATCGTCGGCGAGGTTCGCGGACCGGAAGCGTTCGACCTGCTGCAGGCGATGAACACCGGCCATGACGGCTCGATGGGCACGCTTCACGCCAACTCGCCCCGCGAGGCCCTCGGCCGTCTCGAGTCGATGATCACCATGGGCGGCTTTTCGCTGCCGGCGAAAACAATCCGCGACATGATCGTCTCGTCGATCGACGTCATCATTCAGGCCGCGCGCCTGCGCGACGGCTCGCGCCGCATCACCCACATCACCGAGGTGATGGGTCTCGAAGGCGACGTCGTCACCATGCAGGATCTCTTCGTCTATGAGATCCTTGGCGAAGACGCGAACGGCAAGATCATCGGACGCCACCGTTCGACCGGCATCGGCCGGCCGCGTTTCTGGGAGCGCGCGCGCTACTATGGCGAAGACGAACGGCTTGCGGCGGCGCTCGACGCCTCCGAAGTGCGCGACGACGGATAAGAAGAAGAGATCAAGGAGCACGCATGATGGATCAGCAACTCGCCGCCGTCTTGCTGATCGGACTCGCGGCCGCGTGTCTGATGTACGCCTTTGTCTATCCCCATCTCTCCGGCGACATCAAAGGACAGAAGCGCCAGAAGGCGCTCGTCGCCAGCGCGTCTGAGCGCGGCGGCTCCGGGAAGGGCGTCGATCCCGCGAAGCGCCGCAAGATGATCGCGGAAAGCCTGAAGGAAGTCGAAGAGAAGAACAAGAAAAAGCGCGTTAACCTCGAACAGCGGATCACGCAGGCCGGCCTTACATGGAGCAAGGAGGCTTTTCTCATCGCCTCCGTCGTCTTCGGCTTGATGCTCGGCTTCTTTCTTTTCGTCGTGAATGGCGATCCGATCGTCGCGGCGGGCGGCGTCGCGGTCGGAATCTTCGGCATTCCGAACTGGTTGCTGACATTCCTGCGCAAACGCCGCATCAACAAGTTCATAGAGGAGTTTCCCGGCGCGATCGACGTCATCATTCGCGGCGTCAAGGCGGGTCTGCCGGTCGCCGACTGTTTCCGGATGATTGCGAGCGAAGGTCAGGAGCCTGTGCGCAGCGAGTTCAGGCGCATCGTCGAGTCCCAGACGGTCGGCCTTTCCATCGGCGAAGCGGTCGAACGGTTTGCGGATCGCGTCCCGGTGCCCGAGGCGTCCTTCTTCTCGATCGTGATCAACATTCAGCAGAAGGCCGGCGGCAATCTTTCGGAGGCGCTGACGAACCTTTCCCGCGTGCTGCGCGACCGCAAGAAGATGAAAGGCAAGGTGAAGGCCATGTCCGCCGAGGCGAAGTCCTCGGCGGGCATCATCGGCAGCCTGCCCTTTCTTGTCGGCGGGGCCGTCTATCTTACGACGCCCTCCTATATGATGATCCTGTTCACCACGAATATCGGCAAGATCATCATCGCGTGCGGCTTGCTGTGGATGGCCATCGGCGTCTTCATCATGCGCAAGATGATCAACTTCGACATCTGACGAAAGCGAAGAACGGATGGCGGCCGGATCGGTGAGGCGGGCAAGATGAACGAGATTTTGGAAAAGGTCACGAGCACGCAATTCGCCGTCAGCGCGCTGACCGCGATTGCGGTCATTGCGACGATCATCACGCTGGCGATGCCGCTTCTCGACACGGATACGTTCGAGAAACGCATGAAGAGCGTCTCCAGCGAGCGCGAACGCATTCGCCAGCGTGAGCGCGCGCTGGCCAAGAGCCAGCAGCAGAACAAGGGCCTTCGGTATGAGCCGAAGGCTTATATGAAGAACATTGTGGAGAAGTTCTCACTCTCCAAATGGCTCAACACGGAAGACGCGAAGATGAAGCTCGCCTCGGCGGGCTTTCGCGGCCCGCAGGCGGAGATCGCCTTCCTCTTTTTCCGGCTTGTGACGCCGATCGGCTTTTTCTTCGCGGCCTTGTTCTACACCTTTTTCCTGGGCGACCCGGAGATGAGCGGCTTGATGCAGATCGCCATCGTGATCGGCGCCGCCTATCTCGGCGTCAAGGCGCCTGAGCTCTTCATCAGCAACACGATCGCCAATCGCCAGATGTCCATGCAGCGCGCTTTCCCCGACGCGCTCGACCTTATGTTGATCTGCGTCGAATCCGGCATGTCGATCGAGCACGCTTTCCGCAAGGTCGGCCAGGAGATCGGCGCGCAGTCGATCCCGCTCGCGGAGGAATTCGCGCTCGCCACGGCGGAGCTTTCCTATCTGCCCGATCGCCGCACGGCCTACGCCAATCTCGCGGCGCGCACGGGCCTCGAAGGCGTCAAGCAGATTTCGACGGTGCTCATCCAGGCCGAGAAATACGGCACGCCGCTCGGGCAGGCGCTGCGCATCACCGCTCAGGAAAGCCGTGACATGCGCATGATGGAGGCCGAGAAAAAAGCCTCCGCCCTGCCGCCGAAGCTCACCGTGCCGATGATCGTCTTCTTCCTGCCCGTTCTCATGGTCGTCGTGCTGTCGCCGGCCGCCATTCAGGTGATGCAGACCGCCGGTTGACGGGGGCGCTCGACAAGTCCGGCGCCTTCGTCCATGACTGAGCCATGGCCTCGACGATCGCCAACGACATTCGCGCCTGTCTTCGCTTCTATTCGCGCCTGCCCGTCGCCGCGGGAAGCGACGGCCATGTCATGCCCGATTTTGCGCGGGCGAGCTGGGCGACGCCGCTCGCAGGCGCGGTCATCGGCGCGGTTGGCGCGGGGGCGCTGATCGTCGCGGCCATTCTGCATCTGCCGCCGCTCGTCGCCGCCACATGCGCGCTCGGCGCGCTCGCGCTGACGACAGGCGCCTTGCATGAGGACGGTCTCGCCGATCTCGCCGACGGCTTTGGCGGCGGATCGACGCGCGAGCAAAAGCTTGCGATCATGCGCGACAGCCGGCTCGGCGCTTTTGGCGCGTTGGCGTTGTGCGTGGCGAGCCTGCTTCGCGTTTCGGCGCTTGCGGCGACGTTGCAGCGCGGCGTCTGGCTTGCGATTTTCGCGATCGTCGCCGCCTCGGCGCTGTCGCGGGCGGCCGGGCTCATTCCGCTCGTGACGCTGCTGCCCGCGAGAAGCGACGGCGCAGGCGCTTCGGCGCCGACGCCGTCTCCTTCGGCGCTGCGCCGCGCCCTGTATATTGGCGGCGCCATCGCATGCCTTCCCTTGCTCGGCGGCGCGACGCTCGCGCAGACGGTCGTCGCGCAATTGGCGGCGGTGGGCGGCGCGCTGGGCGTGTCGAAACTCGCCGAACGCCAGATCGGCGGCTATACGGGCGACGTTCTCGGCGCGGCGCAGCAGGCGGCCGAGATCGGCGTCCTCGTCGCGCTGTCGGTTTCGCAGGCTTAGGCCGCGTCGGCGTCGCGCATGCGCGCGATGGCGTCCGTCACTTCCCCGACTGCGCGCGTCAATATCTCGACGCCGGCGCCGGGGCGGACGGCTTCGAGCGCGAGCTTGCGCCGGAAGCTGCGCGCGCCAGGGAGTCCGGCGAAAAGGCCGAGCATGTGGCGCGTGATGTTGGAGAGCTTCTCCCCCTTGGCAAGCTCGCGCTCGACATAGGGGAGATAAGCCTCCACCGCCGCGAACGCGTCGGCGACGCGCGGCACGTCGCCGAAGAGTTCCGGATCGACGGAAAGCAGGAGGCCAGGATCGTGATAGGCGGCGCGGCCGATCATCACGCCGTCCATCACGTCGAGCTGCTCGCGCATATCGGCGATCGTCGCGAGCCCGCCATTGATGGCGATGGGCGTTTCCGGATGAGCGCGCTTGAGTCGATGCACAAGGGCGTAGTCGAGCGGCGGAATATCGCGGTTTTCCTTGGGCGAGAGCCCTTTCAGCCAGGCCTTGCGCGCATGGACGAAAAGCGCGTCGGCGCCGGCTTCGATACAATGCGCGGCCATGTCGAAGAGCGCTTTCTCAGGCTCCTGATCGTCCACGCCGATGCGGCATTTGACCGTGACGGGCAGCGACACGGCGTCCTTCATCGCCTTCACACAATCGGCGACGAGGGCGGGGCGCAGCATCAGGCAGGCGCCGAAAGCGCCGTTCTGCACGCGATCCGACGGACAGCCGACATTGAGGTTCACTTCCACATAGCCGAAGGCCGCCACGAGCTTTGCGGCCCTGGCAAGCTCGAGAGGGTCGGAGCCGCCGAGCTGGAACGCGACAGGCTGCTCGAAGGCGTCGAAGCCCATGAGACGCGCGCGGTCGCCATGGATGACGGCGCCAGTCGTGAGCATCTCCGTATAGAGCCGCGCGCGCCGCGACAGCAGGCGATGGAAATAGCGGCAATGACGATCCGTCAGATCCATCATCGGCGCCACGGAGAATCTAATGTCCTGCTTTGTAAGCATTTTCGGTTCTGCCTCAACGGCGCAGACCACATCATGGGCGCGCCGTCCTGCGCCTCGATACGATATTTTTCGTCGCCTTTCGAATTCTCGGCGCATTTGCGACGGCAGCCAGGACGGGCGGCGGCGCGGCGCGGTTCTTGACTTCCTGTGCCTACTGATAATAAGTATGCTTATTACTAGCGCGGCTAAGAACTGTAGGCTTATGTCCTCCACGCCAAACAACACGCTCTGCTTTTTGCTGAATGACGCGGCGCGCCTGCTGCGCAAGCGCTTCGAGCAGAAGGCTCGCGGTTTCGGGCTGACCCGGTCGCAATGGCACGCGC
>Ga0123398_1042487_pt1 | contig 19359 bp, 16 predicted proteins | sample T5LHNO3metaT_FD_89926 | JGI IMG/M metagenome (GOLD analysis project Ga0123398, IMG submission 89926) | Methane-oxidizing artificial microbial communities from Washington, USA to study methane cycling - T5-LHNO3 metaT (Metagenome... | ecosystem: Engineered > Modeled > Simulated communities...
CATGGGATGTCCTTTCCAGGAACAGTTGTGCGGCGGCTCGTCGCCGTCGCGATAAATCGAAGTTCTGGAGAGGAAGTCACAAGCCGACGCGCCAAGGGCGAGAAAGAGCGTAAGATCGTCTGGCCGAAACCCGATGTAATTCATATAGCGCAATTTCAGAGAATAACAATGGCGATCCCGGACTAATTATTTTTGAGCATGCGCCGCGCCCGTTTAGGTTCCGCGGGCGATCGCCAGGACCGGCGCTAAGCTCTCAGCATCGCGGGCGGAAATCCGGCAAGAACGCGAGACCACATCTTAAGATATAGCTTCTCGAGCGCCGCCGTATAGGCGACGACGTCAAATAGCGGCGTGATCATTTGATTGCGGGCAAGCTTGCAGCGCATGTCGATGAGGCGGTCGGAGTTGGCGGCAATGGCAAACGCCAGCTCAAAGTAATCTTCGGCATGATCTACGATCAGTTCGGGAAGCTCGATGGCGGACAGGAGACTTCCAGCGACTCGCGACGCGAAAGTTTCGCCCGGCCTTGTGATCACTGGCACGCCGGCCCACAGCGCGTCGCTTGCAGTTGTATGCGCGCCGTACGGCGCCGTGTCGAGCACGAGATCGGCAAGCTGCAATCGGTCGAGATGTTGGGCCTGCGGCAGGTCGGGCGCGAAGATAAGGCGCGATCCGGCGATCCCGCGTTTTAGCGCTTCATTGCGCAGATTGCCTTCCGCGGAGCTGGAGGCGAGAAGCCAGAGCACGCTTCCCGGCACGGCGTCAAGGAGCCGGCACCACACGTCGAATATGTCGGGCGTGAACTTGAATGCTTGGTTGAAGCAGCAGAAAACGAAACCTTCTTCTGGCAGGCCGGCGGAGACACGATCGGGCGCGGCGCCTATCGCCGCCTTGCGTCCATGCGGCTGATAGCAATGGGGAAGCAGAGCCAAGGCCTCCGCGTAGTCGCCCGCGACGGATTCCGGGGTCACGAAAGCGTCGGTTATTATGTAGTCGCACAGTCCCGCTCCCAATGTCCCTGGATACCCGAGATAGTTCACTTGCAGCGGGGCCGGACGAAGAGCCAGGATTGATGTTCTTGTAGCTCGCGTAAAGCCTTTAAGGTCAATGAGGATATGTATTCCATCCGCGTTGATCTTGCGGGCGGCGTCGGCGTCGGCGAGCGAGGCGATGTCGTGGAACTGATCGAAGGCGCGCGTCAGCCTGCGCCGCATCTCCTTGCCGTCATCCTCGCCGTAGGAATAGGCGTGAACGGCGAAGCGTGAACGATCGTGCGCCTCTAGAGCTTCAACGAGCAGGAAGGCCGTGGCGTGGTCCTGAAAGTCGTTCGACAGATAGCCAAGCCTGATTTTCCCCGCGTCGTGTTTCGAGAAGCGGAAGGCAAGTCGCTCTCGCTCGGCGGCGGCGGCCGCAAGCCGCTTCCGCATCCATATTTCGGAGCATGCGCGCTGCTCGCTTCCCGAAATATGCGGCTCCGACAGCAACAAGAAGGGCGGAATGGGCTCGCGACCTTGATCGGCCAATCGGTCTCGCACGAAAGCCTCGCGGTCGCGGAAATCGGACCACTCGCACATTTGTCGGGATCGAGTGAAGGACCGCATCGCATCTTTCTGAGGGCTCTTGCGCCCGCCCTGTCAGCAGGACGAAAGGCGCCGGCCTTCGAGGATATAGAAAAGGCGATGCAATCATCAGACCAATCGACGCCAGCCGTCGCCGCCGCGATTCCCGCTCGGAAGCTTAACGGATGGCGACCCCATAGACGACGTTGGCCGCGATGGCGCGACAGTCCTGGAGGGACAGAAGGCATCTCTCGCGGACCCGCGTGAAAGAATCGGCGTCGAGTTGTGCGAGAGTTCCGCGATAGCCGCTGCCCATGGCGATCAACCACCAGTCGTCGGGCGCGTTTAGCGAATGGGCGCCTGACTCCGCGACGATCTCGACCCCGACGATTCCCGCTTCGCTCAGCATGTCCCGGAGTCCGGCAAGCGTCGAAATTCTCTCCCAGGGATTGACGCCTTTGAGGAGGTCGGGGCGCTCTTCGCGGATCGCGTCCCAGAAGGCCGCATTCGCTGGCTCGAATAAGTCGGGGCCCCAAGTTGTGATCGCCAACCGCCCGCCGGGACGCACCATGCGCCAAAGCTCCTTTGTGGCCGCAACCATGTCGGGGACGAAGAAAATCCCGAAGACGCAGACCACAACGTCGAAGCTCGCGTCGGGGTAGCCAAGAGCCAGCATGTCGCCCGTTCGGAATTCGATATTCACGAGGCCCTTCTCGCGAGCCTTTGCCTCCCCCAGGGCGACGAGCCGCTCGGCGAGGTCGACCGCAACGACCTTTCCTCCCGCCCCGACGGCTTCTGCGGCCGGCAAGGCCGAGCCGCCGCTCCCGCAGCAAACATCGAGAACTGTTTCCCCCGGACGAAGCCCAAGGCGCTCAATGGTTCGCCGCCCGAAGCGATGCCAAAAGGAGCTGACGGGATGGTCGAAATAATCCGCCGCCGCATTGTAAGCCGCGGCGGCTTTGGCTTTCGCCAGTTCCAGTTCGTTCATTCACATCAACCGTAAATTCGCTTCGGCTATTCGCTGTGCGGCAGATCGGGCGCGAAGCCGAGCCCGATATAGATGACCGCCGCCAGCAACATGGCGGAGATCCCGATCAGCACGACGGTTTGGTCCGAATAGGACGGCTTCTTTTCCATGTTCTCACGCGGCTTTGGCGCGCTCGTACCATCCGCGAGAGCGCCGGACGAGATGGACGACGGACAGCATCACGGGAACCTCGACGAGGACGCCGACGACCGTCGCCAGCGCCGCCCCGGACTGGAAGCCAAAGAGCGCGATCGCGGTTGCGACCGCCAGCTCGAAAAAGTTGCTCGCGCCGATGAGCGCCGAAGGGCCAGCGACGCGCCACTCGACGCCAAGGGCGCGATTCAGCAGATAGGCCAGCCCCGAATTGAAATAGACCTGAATCAGGATCGGCACGGCCAGCAGACCGATGACGAGCGGCTGGCGGACGATCTGCTCGCCTTGCAGGCCAAAGAGGATGATCAGCGTCAGTAGCAGGGCCGAAAGGGACAGCGGGCCGAGGCGCGCGAGCGTCTTCTTCAGCGCAGTCTCGCCGCCCTGCGTAAGCAGCGCCTGCCGCCACAGCTGCGCGGCGATGACCGGCGCGACGATGTAGAGCGCGACCGACAGCAGCAAGGTGTTCCAGGGCACGGTGATCGAGGAGAGGCCGAGCAGCAGGGCGACGATCGGCGCGAAGGCGATCACCATGATGGTGTCGTTGAGCGCCACCTGCGACAGGGTGAAATGCGGCTCGCCATCGACGAGGTTCGACCAGACGAAGACCATGGCCGTGCAGGGGGCCGCCGCCAGCAGGATCAAGCCGGCGATATAGCTGTCAATCTGCTCCGCCGGCAGGAACGGCCTGAACAGGTGCGAGATGAAAATCCAGCCGAGCAACGCCATGGAGAATGGCTTCACCAGCCAGTTGATTCCGACCGTCACGGCGATTCCGCGCCAATGCTCCTTGACCTGCCCGAGGGCGGCGAGGTCGATCTTGAGCAACATGGGAATGATCATGAGCCAGATCAGCACGGCGACCGGCAGATTGACCTCGGCGACTGTCGCCGCGCCGATGGCGTGGAAGACGGCCGGCATGGCCTGACCGAGGACAATTCCGGCGACGATGCACAGCGCCACCCAGAGCGTCAGCAAGCGCTCGAAAAGCCCCATAGTAGAGGCCTTGTCGATGTTGTGGACGCTCGGGGCGGTTGTGGCTTCGCTCATGGCTGCTACTCTTTCTTGAATATTCACGCGTGTTCGGCGGCCGGCGCGGGCAGTTCGAGCAGGCGCTCCACGCCGACCGACTTTTCCCCGCTTCGGCGGATCAGCGCCAGCGTGTTGCGCGAGCGCCGCAGGCGGAGTTGTGATAGGGCGTGATCGCCACGTTCAGACCTCCGTTTTGTGGCCGTGGGTCGCGCCTTCCGATTCGCCGATCTCGCGCAGGCGATTCTTCAGCGCCAGCCTGTCGAGGCGAACGATTGGCGTCGCCAGCAGCAGCGAAATGCGGGTCTTCAGATAGCGGAAGGCGAGATTGAAGGCGCGCTGCTTCTCTATATCGGAGCCCTCGACCGCTGCGGGGTCCTCGATTCCCCAATGCGCCGTCATGGGCTGACCTGGCCAGATCGGGCACGCTTCGCCCGCCGCGTTGTCGCAAACCGTGAAAACGAAATCCATGACAGGCGCGCCGGGCGCCGCGAACTCCTCCCAGTTCTTCGAGCGAAATCCGTCCGTCGGGTAGTCGTAGGCTTCGAGCGTCTTTATGGCGTAAGGGTTGATCGCGCCCTTGGGACGACTCCCGGCCGAGAAGGCGTTGAACCGGCCGGCGCCATCCTTGCGCAGAATGCTCTCCGCGATGATCGAGCGGGCGCTATTGCCGGTGCAGAGAAAGAGAACGTTATAAACGCGATCAGTCATTGGCTTCGGCCTTTGTGCAGCAGGGTGTGAGGTCGGCGACGAGCGGCGCGCAAATGTCGGGACGCCCGCCGCAGCAATCCTTCAGGAGAAACAGCGTCATCTCGCGCAGGCGCGCGAGATTGGCGCGATAGATGATGGAGCGGCTATGCCGCTCGCCCATCACGAGGCCAGCGCGCGCCAGGATCGAAAGATGTGCGGACATGGTGTTCTGCGGCACGGCCATGAGGCGCGCCAGCTCGCCGGCGGCCACGCCTTTGGGCTCGCGGGAGACCAGCAGCCGGAAAGTATCCAGCCGCGTCGCCTGAGCGAGCGCGGCGAGGGCCGCGATGGCTTCTGTATTATCCATATATCCAAAATAGTGGATATGAGTGGCGGGGTCAAGACGGGCGGATGGCGGGCTTACCCATGCCGCCACACCTTCACGGCCGAGGCCACGAGAATCGACGCAAGAAGCGGGAGCAAGATCGCGCTGGGGATCGACCCGAGGAGCCGCCCGCCAATGAACGCGCCGATAATGGAGCCAAGCGCCATCGCCAGAACGAAGGATCGGTTTCGCCCCAGGACCGCGAAGCTACGATCTCGGCTGTAGCGGCTGAACCCCACGATCATCGTCGGCAGGCTGATGGCGAGCGAGAGGCTCCCCGCGAGCTTGATGTCCGCGCCGAAAAGCAGCACGAGTGTTGGAATAAGCAACTCGCCGCCCGCGACGCCGAGGAGGGAGGCGACAACCCCGATCAAGAAACCCGCGATCACGCCCGCTACGAGCTGGAATCCGCCGATCACGACAGCTTGTCCGATTCCCGGCGCATCGTGGCCGAACGCCAGCACGGCGGCGATGCTGACAAGCAGAATCGCGATCACGCGATAAAGCGTCGCTGACCTGAAGCGGGTCGCCCACCCTGCTCCCAACCACGCGCCAAGAAGACTGCCGGCGAGGAGGTTCAAGATAATCGTCCAGTGCGTGGCGACCTCGCTCAGCGGCGCCGTCGCCGCGCGAAATGGCAAAGCGGAGGCGACGACGACAAGACTTGTCGCTTTGTTGACAATGACGGCTTCGAGCGCTGGAAACCCAAACGGGCCGATCAGCAAGGGCAAGCGAAACTCCGCCCCTCCGAGCCCGATAAGTCCGCCAAGGACGCCAATAGCCGCCCCGCCGCCAAACGCCGCCGCCTTGTTGGTCCGCATTTCGTCTCCGCCCATGAGGGCCTAAGTGCGACCTCCGATAAGGTTGTCCGGGCGAGAACCTGAGCGGGCGATCGTCGGTTGAGGACTGAGTGAGGTCCCGGCTGGTTTTACCACACGAGCCTCCGCGCATGATGGCCTTTCCGCGCCGCCTCTTCGTCTTGACGTGACGGTAGCGAACGTTTTTTCCTGATTGTGACGTTCGTGCGACAAATCTGCTTTTTCTGGTCCCGCCACGACAGTCGCTCTTGACACTAAGCCAGCATCCGCCATCTTGGCGCGTCATGTTTCGGGGGCGGACCAGGCACAGCATTTTTGGGCGCGCAGTCACTGCTTGCGTCGTGTTCGCCGTCCTCGTGTTTCAACTTGCCGCGCCTTTAGGTCTGGCGAAACTTGGTGAAATTGCGGGTCTGCATCCAGGCTTTGAGAGCGTCCTCGCCACTTGCGGCGCGAACGGCAATGGCGGCGATCCACCGCATGACGGGCGCGACATTTCCAAATGCTACGCCTGTTGCATGGCGAACGTCCGGGCGGCGTCCGTCCTCTCGTTCATTGCCCTTTACTCAGTGATTTCGTTCCCGATTTCCGACGCTCTCGCTCGACCGTTCTTTCATCGCAAGGAATATCGAGAGGCACGGCCCTTTCCAGGCAGATTGAACACCTGCGCGTCGCGCGCGCCTCCCTCTTTCTCCTAACCGACTGAACGCAGTCGCGAGACTGCCCCCGTCAATTCGGTTCGAGCGGCGGACGGCGCCGCCATAGGAGAGGCATCGTGTCTCCATTCTTTTCGTCAAGCGGCGACCGGCCACGCGTCTCCGCCAGGAAACCTTCATCCCTTCGAGAGCTTTTTCTCTCCAACCAGCGCGATCTCCTTCGTTATTTTACACGAAAGGTTGGTTCGACCGACGCTCCCGATCTGCTCCAGGAGACATTCGTGCGAGTCGTCAGGCTTGAAAAGCCTGAAGCCATCAATGATCCGTCGGCGTTCCTCAAGACCATCGCGATCAATTTGGCGCGCGACTTCATGCGCCGACGCAAGACCGAGGCCGGCTACCTGCAATTCGGCGACCATCTGACGGAAGCGCCCTGCGCCGATGCGCCGCCCGAGGAGCGCATGGAATATGAGCGCAAATCCCGCCTGCTCCGCGCCGCTGTCGTCTCCCTGCCTCCTCGATGTCGCGAGGTTTTCTCGCTCCATATATATGACGACGTTCCACTCCACGAGATCGCGCGGCGACTGGAGATTTCCGACAGAATGGTCCGCAAGCATCTCAGTCTCGCGCTCCGGACCTGCCGCGCGGCGCTCAGAAATTCTTTGGAGTGATTTCCGAAAAGCCCGTTCCGATTTGCAGTCAGATCGGGTCTTATGCATAGAGGCCGAATATTGGCCTCGCCTTTATTCCGCGCAATTGAAAGGAAGGGTCCCCGAGGACTCTCATTAATTATGAACGAGGAAACGCGAGCGAGAGATTCAGACGCGGCCGGCGACGCGGCGATCGAATGGTTCGTGCGCCTGAGGGCCGGAAATCTGTCCGCGCGGGAGAAGGCGGACTTCGAAAGATGGCGCGACGACAGCGAGGAGAATGCTACGGCCTTTGAAGAAGTCCTGCAAATGTATGGTCATCTCGCTAGCATGAGTCCTTCCCGGCGGACTCGGACGACCGTCCATCCGTGGCGACGATACGTCGCCCTCGTCCCGGCGCTTGCCGCGGCTTCATTGGCGCTCCTGATCAATTTCAGCGAAGTTCGCGCCCTGCTGCAGTCCGACTATCGCACGGGAGTCGGGGAGGGAAAAGTCGTCGCGCTCGATGACGGCTCTCGCGTCCAACTCGATTCGAGATCGTCGATCGCGCTTCGCTATGGCCCAACGGAAAGGCGCGTGATCCTGCTCGGCGGCGAGGCGTGGTTCGACGTGGCGTCGAACGCCGCCCGGCCGTTTGTGGTCGAAGCGGCGGGGGGGACGGTGACGGCGCTCGGCACGGCCTTCGACGTCGCCTTGGGAAAATCTGGCGCGCGCGTCATCGTCACGGAGCACAGCGTGCGGGTGTCGAGAGGCGACCAGGAGGTCGTCGTGACGGAAGGCCAGCAAAGCGCCTATGGCGCGGATGCGGGCGTCGAGCAACCGTCCGCCATTGACGCATCCAGCGCGACGGCGTGGCGGCGCGGCAAGCTGATCGTCGAAAAGCAGCCGCTCGGAGAAGTTCTGGAGATGCTCGGCCGCTATCGCCGCGGGGCCGTTTATTGCCTCAGCGCTTCGATTTGCGCTCGGCGCGTCAGCGGCGTATTCGCCTCCGACGATCCGCTCCAATCGCTTCGCGAGATCGAAGCGTCGCTTGGCTTGCGGATGATCTATCTGACCAGTTATCTCATTTTATTGTACTAGGACAATCGGCGCGATCCCGCCGCGTTCTACGCGCCATCCACGCATCTATTAAAAAATCTTCGCCGTCGAGGTTCCGCTTTTTCCCCCCGCTGCGTCCAGTGATCAGGGACCGGTCTTCGGTTCCGACGATCAGGCGGCGGGGATGTGGCGCATGGCATGGCGGAAGGCCCGGTTCAAGGGCGTGAAGATGGGGTCGACGGCGATTGCGTTGGCTCTGAACGCGATAACGATCGGCGTCGGCGGGCCCGTCTATCCCGCTCAGGCTTCCATTTCCCCGCAAGAACGCGCGGGCCTTGTTTACGCTTATGAGATACCGGCCGGCTCCATGGGCGCCGCGCTCAACGCCTTCGCGGACAAGAGCGACCTGCATATCCTCTATGATTCCCATGTCACCGAAAGATTGATGACGTCCGGCCTTTCCGGCGCTTATTCGGTGCAGGAAGGACTCGACCGTCTCTTGTCAGGTTCGGGCCTTTCCTATCGCCTTTCCGGGAACGGTCGCGCCGTGTCGATCATATTGGCGCAGTCGCGCCGGATATTGAACGATGCAAGCCCGCGCGGCGCGCAGGAGCTGCCGCCGATCGAAGTGGGCGCCGAACGCAAGGTCGACGGCGCCGAACGCAAGGTCGACGGCGCCGGGCGCGGGGCCGGCAAGACGGCATATAGCGCCGAACGCGGCGCGATCACCGAAGACTCGGGGACCTATACGACGCCGCTCGTCACTGTCGCCGGAAAGACGCCGCTGCCGCGAAAGGAAATTCCGCAATCCGTGTCCGTGATGACGCGCGGGCAGATGAACGACATGCAGTTGAACACCGTGCAGGACGCGATGTTCTGGATGCCCGGCGTCAGCGCGATCTCCAACGATGTCACGCAAGGCCAGCCCGCGTCGCGGGGCTACGTTCTCGACGTCGCGAATGACGGCGTCCCCAGTTATAGCGGCCTGGCAGGCTATCAGCAGCTTGATCTCGCCGTCTATGATCGTCTCGAAGTGCTCAAGGGCCCGGCCGGTCTGCTGAGCGGCTCGGGCTATCCTGGCGGCGTCCTCAATGTCGTGAAGAAACGTCCACGGGACGAGTTCAAGATCAAGAGCGAGTTCAGCGCGGGCTCATGGGACAATTATCGCGGCATGGTTGACGTTACCGGTCCGCTCAATGAAGATCGGACATTGCGTTATCGCGCGCTCGTGCTTCACCAGGCCAGGCATTTCTTCTTCGAACCGTCGCGCGACGGAAACAAATGGGTGGGTTACGGCGCGCTCGAATATGACATCACGCCCAACACTCTGGCGAATGCCTCCTATATCCGTCAGAGAACCGCTGATCCAGCCTATTCGGGCCAGCCGGTGGCGGCCATGCCTTTCTTCGGCCAGACCAGCCCCTACTTCCTTAACGCGCCGCGGTCCTGGAATCCCTATCCGACCTGGGCAAATTATCAATGGGACACGGAAGACAAGAATGTCCGCATCGAGCATCGCTTCGGCGGCGATTGGGTCGCGAAAATAAATTTCAACCGCCGCGACCAGACGTTCGACTTCAACGACGCCTATTCAACGACCGGCGTAAATCCGTCCAATTGGACGGCCCAATATGCGCACCGACATTCCATCTATTGGTATCATCGGACCGGCATCGATTCCTACTTGTCCGGCTCGCTGCCCTTCCTGCCGCTCAAGAACGCCTTGACCCTGGGCTACAATTACGACCGCCTCTCATATGAGTACAAAGGCGCGCCGGCCGTCTCCGTAAACAATATCCCGGTCTTCTGGCCGAATGCGCTGGGTCCGAACCTGAGGCCGTTCAGCCAGGGCGGAGAAAATCAGACCCTGCAACATGGCGCCTACGCCCAGTTCCGCATTACGCCGATCGAGCCGCTCACTTTCGTTTTCGGCGGCCGTCTGACGAATTTTTTCGCCAAGAGCCGCGCCGCGCTGCCGAGCATGCCTGGCGTCTGGACGTACGGCGCGAAAGCCAATCACCGTTTCACGCCATACATAGCCGGGATCTACCGGCTGACGGACGAAATCAATCTCTATGGCAGCTATACCGACATCTTCATTCCGCAAACGCAGCAAAGGGCCGACCGCACAACGCTCGACCCACGCATCGGCGGTCAGATTGAAGCGGGCGTCAAAGGCGAATTTCTGAACAAGAAGCTCAATACGTCGGTCGCCTGGTTCGACATTCGCGATCAAAATCGCTCTTTCGCCGATCCGGCCAATCCGGGCTATTTTCTTCAGGCGGGGCTGGCCGAGTCCTATGGCGTCGAGGTCGAGTTCTCGGGCAAGCCTTTTGCGGATTATCACCTGCCCGTGATTTCGCGTCCTCTGCCTGGCTTGGACGTCGTCGGCGGTTACACCTACATGAAGACGTCCCTTCTCGCCGACAGGAACAACCAGGGCAGGCCGATAAATTCCTGGTATCCGACCCATATGTTCAAGATCTGGGGCAAGTATGATTTCGATCGGGATCTGAACGGCCTTACACTCGGCGCCGGCGTCGTCGCGCAGAGCGGCCTTTCGGGGGTGATCAACAGCCTGAACGAAGCGCGGCATGGCCCCGCTTATGCGGTCGTCAACGCCATGGCGGCGTATAAGCTCAACGATTATCTCACGCTGCAAGTCAATCTCAATAACCTCACCGACCAGAAATACTATACGCGCGTCGGCGGCGCGAACAGCTACAACACGCCGGGCGAGCCACGCAATTTCATGGTGACGTTGCGTGGAGAGTACTGAGGTTTGAAATACTCCTTCCGCAGAGCGCATGCGACAGCGGATCGGATGGAGCCGCGCGTTTTGGCGAGCGCCGTGGCGGGGACGGGCCTAGGAAAATGGCTCGACCTCTATTTGCGCTCCGCCAGCGCCAGGAGAGTGATGATCTCGTCCGGAGTTTCGACGGCGTCGAATGTGTCGATCTCGAGCTTTGAGCTGAAGCGGATCCTGGAGCCGTTTCCATATTCCTCGATCGTGCTCGACGAAGAAAGATCTACCCAGACGCGCTCGCCGTCCCTTTGAGCCGTCAATTCGATCCACCCGGATTTCATCTCGCGAAAGCCCAAATTTTTCTCTTAACGCCGACGCTTGTCCGCCCGCGCGCAATCATGCGCGCGACAAGAAATCGCGCCGGCTTAGAAGACCGGAGCGCATTCTCATCGCAAAAAGTCTGATAACTTTTGCGACATATGGCTCAAAGGCCTGGTCGCTATAGCTGTGCCAGCCGGCGGCTTAAGGAATTCTTGTTCGAATTGCGCGCAGACCGATCTAGAAACACTCTCGAAACAAACGCGTAGGCTTACGCCCGTCCGCCAGCGGCTCGTTATTTGTCGGCTGACTGTCGGGAGACGGCGGGGACAGCGGCTACCGCCGCGATTGGCGTCATAGCCGCTGCGCGCAAAAAACGCCCCGCGCTTACATCCGGCGTCGGGGCGTTTCTCTTGCCGACGTCTCCGCCGACTTGTTCCCAGGCTATGCCGCCCATCCGGCGGAATCAAGGCGACGATTCAAACGGCAAGGCTTCGCCGGGCGCCAGACGGCGGCTGCAAACTTCGCCCCGGCTATACCTCCCCCGAGGCGTCGTAATGTAAGCGAACCTCCCTATGCCAGGACGCGCCTGAGTGCGGTCACGCCGAAACGCGACCGCACCTTGTCATAAAGGAGCTATTTGGCTTCTTCGCGCTTCACCTGATAGCTGCCGCCGCCATAACGCGGATCCCCTGCGCCGCCGCCTCGACGCCGCCGGCGCTGACACTCAAGGAACGTACGGCGCCGGACCTGAAATAGGCTTCGCCGCGCGCGAAATAGGAATCGCCCGCCAGCGCGCGCAGCTCCGCCTCCGTCGGAGCGCCTGCTCGGGACTTGGCTCTCTGCTTCACCATCGACGCCCCCTAGTCAGGGCCAAGCGCTTCCGTGGCCGGGCGCGCCAGCGTGACCGGAGGCCGGGGACGACGGATGTCCGGCTGGTTGAGCGTTTCTGCTCTCCCTTCAATGGAGCCGAGACGCTGGCGCCTCGGAAGTTCCGCCGCTTCGACATTTGTCGGTTCCCGGCCTTCGCCAGGCCCTTACGCGCGGGTCCGGCCTTTTGCGTAGATACCATAATCCATAGGCGGCGCAAGATACTCCGTTAGAGAGGAGAAAGTTATGAAAGATTAGTCGCCTTGACAAAAGCTTAACCTGAAGCTTAGGTTGAATGGCAACAATCGCACCGGTGGAGGGAGCGTCATGGATATTGATGCGCTGAGTCGGATGGTGAGCGAGGACGCCGCCTTGCGGCGGCGGCAGACGCTTCAGCCGCTGGAGGGCAGAGGCGGGAAGATTTTTCCGCCGACTTATCCGGGCGAAGGCCGCAACGCGCCGCCCCGGCACGTCTACGAGCGGCGCCGGCTGAACGGCGCGGATGTCTGGTGTGTGCTGGTCGACAGCGTGCAGTCGCAGGCGAACCGGCTCGAGGAATGTCTGCTTGCCGCAATCGGCGACGGTGTTGCGATCCCACACGTGGTTGTGGATTTCAGCGGAGTGAGGCCGCCACTGGATGGGATCAAGCAGATCACCTCGCTTGATGCGCCGCATCGCGTCTACGACGCCATCCTGCGCGACAGCCGGACGAAGGGCGGCGAAGACTTCATGAAGAGCGCTGATGGTCTGCGCCTGGCCAAGGCCAAAGCGGAGGACGCCTCGGCGCTCCTGGAAATCTCGCCCACCGCGCTCCTGTTCGGCGCCTGGCATTCGACCGGCGAAGGCGGCGGGCTCGGCGCCAAGTTCGCGCGCTGCCTGATCTCCGAGATCATCGCAGTCAATGCGCCGGTCGAAGACTTCGTCGTGAATCGGCGCACCGGGGAGATCGACATCCAGACTTCCGGCCGCCGCGCCAGCAGCCGGATCGATCCGCTCGGCGTGCTCAACAAGGTCAAGATCTATCAGTCAAAAGACGATCCAAATGACTGGACGCCAAAGGAGGAATTGGCGGCCACGAAGAACGTCAACAAGGAGCCGATCCTCTACAGCGGCAAAAGTGGCAAGCCGGGACGCGCGTCGCTGATCAATCACGGCAACATCAAGCCGTCTCTCCAGCCGCTCGGCGTCACCTGCGATTATTTGGAGCACAGCTTCGTGCTGAGCTTCGCCGCTTTGCGCCGACTGCGTTTCGGGGGAGGCGAAAAGGACGCGGCGGGCCACAGCCTGCTCGCTGCGCTGGGCCTCGTTGCGCTCACCGAACAGGACTCGCGCGGCTATGCGCTGCGCTCGCGCTGCGATCTTGTCTGCGAAGGGCGCGCACCGCTGGAGGTCGTACATCCGGACGGCGCGGCCGAGCCGATCGCGCTGGATCGCAAGGCGGCGCGCGCGGTCTACGCGGCTGCATTCGAAGCAGCGAAGAGAGTCGGATTTAAGCTTTCCGCCGATCCTCTTGTTCTCACGCCGCAGGACAAGCTCGTCGAGATCGTCCGCAAGAGCCAGGAACTGGCGCTGGCCGGCGCGGGCGGCGAAGAGGAGGAGGTTCCGGAAAATGGCGCTCCTTCTGGAAATTGAATATCTGTCCGGCGTCTGCTTCGCGGCGATCGGTCAAGACAGCCCGACGCCCGATTGGCCGCCGCAGCCCGATCGCATCTTCTCCGCCCTCGTCGCGACATGGGCGGCGCGTGGTCAGGACGCCCTGGAGGCCGAAGCGCTCGAATGGCTGGAGAAGCTCGATCCGCCGCGCATCCTCGCCTCCGGCGCCGAGCCGCGAACGAGCGCGACGGCGTTTGTGCCGCCGAACGATCCGCGCAGCGACAAGCAAAAGCACGCGAAAGGCGTGCTTCCCGCCTTCCGCAGCCGACAAGCGCGTCGTTTTCCCGCCGCCCGTCCACATGACCCCGTTGTCCAGATTTTGTGGCCGGACGCCGAGCCGGAAAGCGACGCGTTCGAAGCATTGACGCGCCTCGCGCACGACACGGCATATGTCGGTCATTCGGCGAGCTTGACGCGCTGTCGATTTCTGCGTGAGACATCCACGCTCCATCAGGAGAACGCCAAGACTCCGAGACGGCGTGTCTATGTTGGACGCTTCGCGGAGTTGCGCCGCGATTTCGAGGGAGGGCGGCGGCCGAATGTGGGCGCTCCCGTTGCGCCGCCTGCGGCTCCGACGAAGGAGCCAGTCAACATCTTCAGCGATCGCTGGCTGCTGCTCGAGCATGTCGCCGGCGATATGCCGGATTTGCGCGCCTCCGCGCTCGTGGCGAAGACGCTGCGCGACGCGCTGCTCTCCGGCTACCGGCGGATCGGCCTGGAAGACCGCATTCCAGAAATCGTCAGCGGCCACGCGCCGGACAAGACGCCGGCCCGCGCGCCGCATCTCGCCGTCATTCCTCTCGCATTCGCCGGCTTTCCTTATGCGGACGGCCATGTGATGGGCTTCGCGCTCGTGCCGCCGAGAGGTTCGACGATCCTGGAGGACGAGGATTTCCGCAAAGCTCTGAGAGAGATCGCGCGTCTCGATCCGAAGATCGAGCGTCGCGTGCTGACGCTCAAACCGAAGGAGGGGACGCAGCCTGATCGAACATTCCGCATCGGCCTCTCGCCGACGCTCGAGTCCGGCAAGCGTTCTCTCGATCCCTCGCTTTATACGGTGCGCGCCCGCACCTTCGCGACGGTCACGCCCATCGCGCTCGATCGGCATTTGAAGGAGAAGGGCGAGGCGCGCCAGCGCGAGATCGCCGCTCAGATCGCCGCCGCCTGTCGCGATATTGGTCTGCCGGGACCGGAAGACATCGTCGCAGACAAGCACTCCGCCATCGAAGGCGCCCCATCGGCCTATCCCTCCGGCAATTCGCCCGCATGGATGCGCTGGCGCCCGCCGCCGACGCTTGCGAGCCGCCAGCTCACGCACGCGGTGATCCGCTTCGCCGCGCCCGTCGAGGGGCCTGTCCTTATCGGCGCGGGTCGCTTTGTGGGGCTCGGTCTCTGCCGCCCTCTCGACGCAGATGAGCAATGACGCTGAAAACCGACGATTTCGCCGCGTTCTTCAACGAGGTTCACGGCCACGGGCCCTTTCCCTGGCAGGAGCGGCTGCTTCGGCAGATCGCGCATGAAGGCGAATGGCCGAGCGTGCTGGATTTGCCGACCGGCTCGGGGAAGACGGCCGCGATCGACATCGCCCTCTTCTATCTGGCGCTGGAAGCGGACCGCCGCGAAGCGCGGCGCGCGCCCGTCCGCATCGCCTTCGTCGTCGACCGACGGCTCGTTGTCGATGACGCGTTCGCGCGCGCGGGCAAGCTGGCGAAGGCGCTCGCCGCCGCAAAGCCGGGCTCGGTTGCGGCGCAGGTGGCGGCAGGCTTGAAGCTGCTGTCCGGCGATGGCCCGCCGCTGATTGCACGCCGCCTGCGCGGCGGCGTCCCGCGCGAGAGCGACTGGGCGCGCACGCCTGCGCAACCCACCGTGCTCTGCTCCACGGTCGATCAGGTCGGCTCGCGCCTGCTCTTTCGTGGCTACGGCGTTTCCGACTCGATGAAGCCCGTCCATGCCGGACTGCTCGGGTCGGATTGCCTGATCCTGCTCGACGAAGCGCATCTCGCCGAGCCGTTCCGGCAGACGCTCCGCTGGGTGCGCATATATCAAGGCGAGAACTGGCGGGAACCGACCGCTCACGCCGCACCTGGCGGCGTCGCGCTTCTCACCGCGACGCCGAGCGAGGCGGCGACGGACAGCTTCCCGCTCGACGACAACGACCGGGCGCATCCTATCCTGAAAGCACGCCTGGAAGCCCCCAAGCGCGCGCATCTCGTCCCGCCGGAGAAAAAAAGAGCGACGCCGGACGACGAAGCGGCGGAGCCGGAGGGGGAAGAAACCGCGGACGCAAAAGATCTGGCTAGGCGCGTCGAAGCGATCGTCAAAGAGGCGCAAGGCGCTCTCGAGCATTTCAAGAAAGCCGAACATGGCGCTCCGCGTCCCGCCATCGGCGTCGTGGTCAACCGCGTCGCGCGGGCGCGTTCCGTGTTCGAGAGTCTGAGGAAGAAGTTCAAGGACGAGATCATTGCCGGGAAGCTCGCGGAGCCGATCCTGATGATCGGGCCGGCGCGGCCGCTCGATCGGGATTCGTTAGCGGACGAGGCGCTCAAGCCGGTTCGTACCGGAGAAACCCGCACGCTCGACAAGCCGCTCCTTCTCGTCGCCACGCAATGCATCGAGGCGGGCGTCGACATTGATCTCGACGCGCTCATCACGGAGGCGGCGCCGTTGGACGCGCTGCGCCAGCGCTTCGGCCGCCTCAACCGCGCCGGACGCAAGATCGAACCCTATGCCGCCATCATCGCAGGAAAGCAGGATGTTTCGGCGCGGCAGAACGATCCCGTCTACGTCAAGGCGATCAAGCCGACCTGGGACTATCTCGATCAGGCGGCGAAGGCGGGCGACGGGCATGTCGACTTCGGCATTGACGCATTCCAGGCGCTCATGGCGAAAACGCCCGTTCCCAATGGCGCACTGAGCCCGCAGGCGGATGCTCCTGTTTTGTTGCCTGCGCATCTCGATCTCTTGAGCCAGACCTCGCCCATCCCCGCCGCCGACCCAGACACCGCGCTGTATTTGCATGGGCCGAGCCGGCAGCCAGACTCGATCACCGTGGTCTGGCGCGCGGACATCGATCCCGAAACGCATCGCGACAAGGACGCTACACGCCGCTTGCTGACGCTGGTTCCGCCGCGCTCCGCAGAGGCGATCGAATTGCCGATCTGGGCCGTGCGCCGCTGGCTCGCGAACGACGCCAAAATCCTCGAATTCCTCGCAGATATCGCTGCTGACGGGCCGGAGGACGAAGCCTCCGCGCCAGCGGGACGAGAGATATTCCGTTGGAGGGGCGACAAGAAGCAGTCCCATTGGATCAGCCCCCCCGAAATTCATCCGGGTGACACGATCGTCGTTCCCGCCCGCTATGGCGGCTTGGACAAGTACGGCTGGAATCCTGACGTCAGGACTCCGATCCCGGATATTGACGTTGGTCAGAAGGTCGCCGAGGCATTCGCCGCCCGCCGCTTCGCCGTGCGCATCGCGCCCGGTTTGCTAGCGAAGCAGAAGCCTAACGAAACATCAGAGGCGTTCGCCAAGCGCGAGCAGCAACAAGCCGAAGCCCTCGCGGATATTCTCTCCGCCAATGCGTCGGCGCGGTGGCGCGAGGTTCGCGACGCGCTGCTCGCGCTCGACCTCCCCGAAGACCTGCGCCGCGACCTGGAAAGGCTTGATGACGCCAGGAAGGGAAAGGTTTCTGTCGATCTCGAACTTTACGGAGAAAACGAGAGACGTCCGCGCGGCGCCGTCTTCATCGCGCCATTTGGCCTAAAGAAAGAAGCGCTGCTACAGGAGAATGAACGGGAAGACGGGCAGCCGAGCGCCACTGAGGACGACACGTCCGGTTCGACGCCCGGCTTCCGCCAGACGCTGGAGGAGCACAGCCGCGAGGTGGAAGAGAAGGCGGCGCTTTTCGCAAGTTCGGCCGGCCTTCCCGAAGCGCGCGCCAAAGACTTGAAGCTTGCCGGCTTTCTGCACGACGCCGGCAAGGCCGATCGCCGGTTCCAGGCCTGGCTCCAATATGGCGATCCGCTTGGACCGGACCCGGACAATCCGGACGAAGCGCTCGCAAAATCAGGACGCTTCCTGCCGCCGCAAGCCCGCGAGGCGTCTGGTCTTCCGCCGAACTGGCGCCACGAGGCGTTCTCCGTGCGCTTGGCGCTCGCGCACGCTCGCTTCGCGGAAGCGGATGATCCTGAACTCGTGCTTTGGCTTGTCGGCGCCCACCACGGCTATGGCCGTCCTTTCTTTCCGCATTCTGACGACGAGGATCGCAAGCTCCGCGCCCTGCCCCCCGCATTGGGACTGCCGCGCGAGTTGCCGCCCGGCCAGGGGCCTCAATCGCTCGCGTTCGACTGGAACGGACTTGACTGGCCCTCCCTCTTCGCGCGGCTCAAGGCGCGCTATGGCGTGTGGGAACTCGCGCGCATGGAAGCCATCCTGCGCCTCGCCGATCACCGCGCCTCGGAAGAGGCGGCGACGCGGGAAGAGTCGAAATGAGCGCTGCGCCCTCTCACCGCCTCGACGGCCTGGAGCCGGACAACCTGCTCGCCTTCCTGGCGCTGCTCGGATTGCTGCGTGCGCTGGAGGCAAGCGATCGCAACCATCCAGGCGACAGGCTCCTTCCCCGCGCCGCGTGGGACATTGATGAACCGCCATTGCGACCGAAGCTCTTTCTTGCCCGAAGCGCCGCCCGCGAAGAAATTGCGGAGAGAGCGGCCGAGGGAGTCGATCGGATCGCCGCGGCGCATGACTTCAGCGGCCGCAAAGACCTGAACTATTCTCAAACGGAATGCCGCGCCGTCCTGGAGCAAGCAACTGAAGCCGCCCTTTTCGATGCGCGCGACGGCGTCGACCTGCTGGCGGCGCTGATGAGCGACGCCGCAATCAAGGACGACAAGAAGGAACCCGTCGACCCGACGCCGCTGTGCCTTCTATTTGGCCAGGGGCATCAGCACTTCCTTGAGAGATTGGCCAGCGTGCCGCGGGAGCCGACGCCGCCGCCGCGCGGAAAGGGAAAGAACGCCGTCAAGCTCTCCGCATTCGAATGCTTGACCGAAGCGCTTTTCCAGCCGTGGCGGCGAGACGATCCGACCTTCTCGTTCCGCTGGGATCCCGACGAAGACGTGCGCTACGCCCTAATGGCGGGCGACCCGACCGACGCCGCTTACAAGGCTGGAACGCAGCATGGCGCCAACCGCCTCGCCGCGATCGGTCTTGCCGCGCTCACGCTCGTTCCCGAGATGCGAGCCGGGCGCGTGCGTCCAAGCATCATCGGCGGCGCCTCGGGAGCCGGCGGCTTTTCCTTTGCCTGGCCGATCTGGCGAGAGCCTGCGACGCTTTCTGCGATCCGAGCTTTGCTCGCCCATCCCGACCTGCGGCGGCGCGGCGCGCTCGACCATCTCGGCGTGGATCATGTCGTGGTGGCGCAGCGCATCCCGGTCGGAAAGTTCACGAACTTTTCGCGCGCTCGGCCGATCGCTGAGGCGAGTTGGGCATAAACGGAGGACGCGCAGGTAGGGGGTCTGCAAGATCGACGCGCATCGCCGTCTCACATTCCCCCCGATAGTGGACATAGCGCTCGGTGCTATATGGCCGCAAGGTCGCCTTCAAATCAGGGCGATCGGGTGAAGAACGATCTCGGGCGGTTAGCCGCCCCATACCTCCCCTTTACGGGGAGGTCGGCGGTCGCAGGCAAGTTTACGCAGCCTGCGTAAACTTGCCTGCGAGACCGCCGGGTGGGGTTCGCGCCGCCATAACATTGATGGGAGCTTTACCCCAC